>Ga0233342_1000183_pt1 | contig 19411 bp, 9 predicted proteins | sample GEONDECOMP273_FD_180706 | JGI IMG/M metagenome (GOLD analysis project Ga0233342, IMG submission 180706) | Leaf litter microbial communities from Shasta-Trinity National Forest, California, United States - GEON-DECOMP-273 | ecosystem: Environmental > Terrestrial > Plant litter > Unclassified...
CCTCGCCTTAGGAGCGGACACGAAGACAGATATCAATGTGTACTCATAAACTCCTCTTTCCAGGGCACGAAGACGGATATCAATCAATGTGTACTCAGGAACTGTAATAGGCAAGAACAAAGCGGGGGCTCGATCCGTGAGGGAAGGGGAAAAAGGACGGCTCGATCCGGGGAAAGTACTCGTCCAGCACCTTGTTCGTAGTGTAAGCAATCCCTCAATCCCGGGTCCTCATAATAAAAGGCCCTCCCTACTACTAAATAATAAGGCAGGGAAACTGTTTCTCCCTGCTCCATAGCTATATAAATAAGTCAGCTCGTGTTGCGTGTTGCTACGGCCCAAAACCCTACATTTATAGTATAAAAATCGCGATATCAGTCAGCTAAGGCCCAATAATAGGTTACCAAACCCGCACCTGACCGACCTTAAGGCTTCATCACTGATTTGGATCGTGCCAAACATTTAGAACCAGGGGTCTTAGTACAGCTCAGTGTGCTAACCCACACCCGAGTGATAACGCGTGTCCCGAGTTCACCTGATATTATTTGGCCTAAGTGATCCAAATAATACTTTACTTCACTTAGACTTTAACTTGGAATTATATTAGTTCTCTTAGACTATACTTATACTACAGTAGAAATTCTATTAGACTAGACTAGTAGGAATCTTAGACTAGACTTATGCTCTCTTTCACTCTTAGAAACAATAGGAACACAAAGAGAACGAAAGGAATATAGAACCAGGAACAACAACAACCTCTTCCTAACTCTCTTCAGCTAGGAATAAAAAAGAATCTTCTTCCTACATCAGCAGCTAGGAACAAATATGCCACTTCACCTAATAAATTGAAACGAAAAAAACAGCTATAGATACCAACACCCAGGAATTCATTTTAACAACCATTATTACTAGTAGTTTGACCAACAAACCCAACCTGACTCTTAGATCCATCTATAAACACTATTAACCTAGGATAGGATTACTACTTATGCTTAGTTAACTAAACTATCCCAGGATTATACTCTGATATCATGATTAGTTCACTCCTAGAAAAAAGAAATAATTAGTAAATTCCTAACTTGTAAGATATAACTCTATTAGGAAGAGAAGGAATAAAACATACTCACCTGAACCCAGGAAAGGCAAGGAATCATTACTAGACTATAGAAGATTAGGAACACAAATAACAGCATAAGCAAGATACTATTTAGTCATTCATAGTTAACTCCTCACAACAAGTAATCTAGATCCATGGAATCTACTTAACTCAAACTAGAACTACCTTAGGAACTCGAAATAAAACTACCAAGAGCAAACGAAAAGCAACAGCAGGAATCAATATGCAATCAAGACAACTAGATAGATGGATCTTCACTAATCAAGACCTTGATAAATATACACTCCATCCTAGACACAGTACTTTTACCTTAGCTTCAACAACTGAAACACGGCTTTTAATGGACTTATTAGACCTCCTGGTGGCCGGAAAGGTGGGCTAGATCATATTTAAGGGGGAATAGATAAATTTAATCACCAATAACCTTGGCTTCCCCATGAAAGCCCCCCCTCCCTCTGTTCCCCTCCAGACATATAGTCAAAAAGAAATCCTCCCTCTGATATGGTACCTCCCTCTGATATGGTACCTCCCTCTTATATGGTACCTCAGTCAGTCCCTTCAGTCCCTTCCAGTCCCTTCAGTAGCAGTAACAGTTACAGTAGCAGCCAGTAGCAGTAGCAGTAGCCATAGTAGCCATAGTAGTAGCAGTAGCTGTTGCCGTAGTTGCCGTAGCTGTAGCAGTAGCAGTCAGAAGCAGTCAGTCCCAGTCAGAAGCACTAAGAATCAGTCACCCAGTATCACCCAGTATCACCCAGTCAAGCAGTTGCAGTAGCAGCAACAGCCCCATTCTAGTCCCCAGCTTTATCCTTCCAGTCACCTGCTTCAACTCAGATGACCAGTTCCAACTCAAACACAATTATTTCCCCAGATAAGGCACCTTCAAATGATGCCTATCTGAAACCACCCACATTGACATAGTCTATAAAGTCTTCCAGCTTACCATAAGATGGACGGCAGCAGGCACTCACTTGGTTGGAGCAATCCTAACGAGCTTCCTTGGAAGTACTCACCTCGGACAGCCTTTGATGAGCCAACTATTGAGCAGACCACAGGTTCAGGAGACCATCCTTATAAGATAAGCCATGTCACGATACGGTATAAGATAAGCCATGTCACGATACGGTAAGACTTATAATGCCTGAACTACAGGATTATCCTTAACACCATAGGGATGTGCCTTTAGAAAAAGCCCACCATAGGGAACCTTCTCTTTTGGGCAGTAGTAATAACCTCCTCCTTCGCTCGATTACTTCCTTTCTCAGACTGTCTCACTACCTGAAAGCACAATGTGTCTGGCATGCTCAAAAAAGGTGCATGGTAAGTAACACATATTCTTTTTTTTCCAAACCGTTAAGTCAATCCAAGCCAAGTAGCCCCGCCCAGCAGCCCGATAACCAAGCCGAGTAGCCAAGGCAAGCTATGCCGGGCTTATAAAATGATCGACGCCTTGGGGCAATGACCTTCTAGGACCTTATGGCATCTGCTATGAGACGCCTTTAGGCAATTACCCTATAGCAATGACTGACAAGCGACATTTCCTTCTGGGATTACCTCTCTCATAAGATGGCTGTGGTTCAGTGGGAATGCCTTTATTGCTCGGAAGCTTCAATTCGGGTGAATCAAGTCCAATCAATAAGTCACTGCCTCTCCCAGACGATGATGGCTGGTGCAGCTGGAACTGAAGGCGGGTGTAGAGCGGGCTGATGCGGATTGAATGTGGATGGAAACTGAAAGCGGAAGGCAAGGGTAAGGTTAAGGCAAGGATCGGAGTCAGAGGGCAAGGGTAGTAACAAAGGCAGTAAGACGAGGGTATGTCGTAGGGTAGGGAGGTTCCCAAGGAGGGCATAGACTGAGTGTAAGGATGTTTCCAAGGAGTAATTTCCCAAGGCTATAGATTCTAGGTTATCAAGTAAAGTCCCACCCAAGGCGGAGGTCTTATAGGTTACAAAAGCTAGTTCCACAAAAGGTATGTAGTAAGGTTCTAATATTCCCAAGGCTTAGGTAATAGGTCTAGGGCTGAGGCAGTATGTAATAATTCAAGTTAGGTCCCAATTTGTTCCAGGCTTTTAAACCCGCCGAGGCGTGCGTGAAAGAAGCTTTTAAAGATATTATGCTTATCCACAGTTTGGGTACTTCGTGCCTGCTAGGCGGACCCATTTAATAAGATTGAATTAATAGGTAGGTATGAATTAATGGGGCCCATACTTCCTTATAGGCGGACCTATTTTAATAATTTGAAAGGGGTAAATACCGGCCGGTTTCATTTCAGTAAGGTGAGGCCTTGCGCTGTATTACTGTAATCAAAGGGTAAATCCTAGAAAACTTGAAGGTAAGGCCATTCTAACTCACTCTTTGAGGGGTTGTTTCTCACCCTTTGAGCCTACCAGAACAGAGGTACTTCGCCCTTGATTTATTCCCCTAAAATTGCTTTACTCAGGTAAGTTATAACCTGAACTTATCATAATATTTTCTTGATTCCTTACCTGCTTAGCTATGAATATATTCGAACTCATATATCCTCTCCAAAATAATAACTTTGTAATTGAGGGAAATAAATTTAGATAGTCTGCGAGAGTAGGTGAGCAAAGTAAGCAGCTAGCGAGGATGACCAGCCCACATCGCTCCTAAGATAGCGAGAGAGAAGGTAGGCCCTCGCTAAGGTCATAAATAAAGAAAGGAAAAAGGTGTTGGCTGTTTGCTTCACAGTTATAGCTAGAGAATATTCTATATATAATATAGATGGCACATAATTTGGTATAACTATTTCTATTTTTGCTGCTTCAAATATTTCATTTTGGTCATCCATACCAGACAGAGAAGCAAGTATCAATAAGGGAGGGTAGGCCAACCCAATGCTTGCTTGCGGGAGGGAATTAAGGTCACTTACGCATATATCAGGTTATGGCGAGATAGCTCAGGTTCAGTTCTATTGTTACGGAGGTGTTGTTTCGCAGTCATTCCACCCCAAAAAACATACGTAAATGGAGTGAACTATGATTTTTTTTAGGCCATGTTATCAGCGATGAATTTATATGCAGCCAAGGGGCCTTTCTATTTTGTGGTGCCTTTACAAAATGGTAATACATGCTCGTAAGGAATACCGGGTAAGGAAGACCAGGTACCCGTTTTTGGCGGTGCCTTCCCAAAAGGTATAACCATCCTTCTTTTTGTAAAAACCTTTTAGATAAAAGAATCTCGTATTAGTAAGATACAAGTACATTCTCTTTCAAATTTGATATCCATGAGGGTGATCCCATAATATTGTCAAGTGATAATAGTGATCCGAATCTTTCATTCTCTACAGCAATTTGGAAATTAGAGCATTTAAAAGCTCACACTGACATCCCAGACCGAACGAAAAAAATGTATTAAAAAAATCAATTATTTTAGCAGCTGTAGAGCTCCCTATGAACGGGACTAGCTGAAGTCGCCCTATAGAGTGCTGTACTGCGTTCCAGCCTGCCGACAACAAGCGGGGGCGTTCTATGGAAACAAGCGCCTATAAAGAGACTAGCTTAGTTCAAGCAGTTGGACTGGACTTAGTTCCCCTCCCCTATGTGGATGGAATAATGCCTTAAGCCCCAGTGCCAGAAAAACAAGCCCTAAGAGAGTCTTCTCCAGCATATTGAAATATTTCAATTCAGAATGATTCTTACACTCTTTTAACCAATGGCTAGCTAGTTACCCATAATAGTGCTTACCATCAAACAACCCCATTTTTGGTTGTATATGCACGTATATAATACATGGCTTGTGCTGTACCTTTCCGCATTATCGCTTTATGTCCCCATTTTGCCAGCCGCACCAGATCTGCTAGGTGATAAGTATAATAAGTACCGAAGGGAAGGACGGGGCAAACAGTCAAGTATTCAAGGAACCCTTTTGTGCAGCATTATCCGCGGGTACACTAGAATTTAGGAACCATTGGAAAGATAATATCCATAACTATACTTTTATGCCCCAGCATTCCTAGTATTTTTTTTATCACCATCCCTAGGACATAAAAGGCGGCAGAACGCTGTCTGTGCACCATCAGAGTCAAACGGGGAATATTTATCACTATTGGCCTTAGAAAGAATGTATTCTTATTTCAAAAGTGAGGAACTCTTATACCTTGCTTTTGGAGAAGCTATTCTAAATAGGTCGAAAAAACGTATGGTGTTTTGGGGTAAATACCGGAACCAGCTAGACGAACACACCGAATGCAGAAAGAATTATCTGGGCTTACCCTCTAACCTACCTAGCGTTAAGCGTTCCTACCGAAGAACACAATGGGACTGAGGCGTCTCCATTTAACAGCGCCCAGCCCTGTGTCCTTCCTTCTCTCCTTTTGGCTTTGGCCCAGCCCAAGCAAGAATTACTTGAACAAAAAGGAGGATATTGATCTTGCTGTTACGCTCTGTAGAGGCCCTTATATAAAGGCAAGACTTTTATACCCTCGCCTTTCCTGGGCCCTCTCTTTTTAAACAGCAGATAGGGATAAAGATGGAGAACAGATGAGAACAGAAGGGAAAATATACGGGTTTACGATTCAGAATTCATAGACGGACGGGCTTTACCAAGACTACTATCCTTGGTCTTCCCCAGATTGCTTCCTTATGCATCCCATAACTATCATAACTACCCAAACTACCGTAACTACCAGGCCCTCCTTATAACCTATAGGGGAAGACCTATATAATATCTACCAGCCCGATGTTATGGGTACTCACTACCCGCAAGCGTTCCTGGGCCCACCACTGGTTGGTTCCACCCATATGGAGTATAACCCTTTCGAACTTATAGAAAGGGAGTCAAATCTGACCCAACCCTGAAGTGAAGGTAGCAACCAACCCAGGCGGGTTCGTTACCATATAGAAGGTATGACTTGTTTTCGGTAAGCCTCGTCAACTTAAAACTAACTAACAACCCTCCCTCCACCTTTTTCCCTGGGCGCCTACTCAAGTAAAGGGGTGAAGCCGCTCGACCGGACGCTAGGAGGGATAGGTTTTTAACTTAAAAAGCGCTCCCAACCGGGCATTTAAAAAAGAACAATTGTATTGGTCCGGATGCCCGGTAAGGTATGATCCATCCGGGTTCTCTAACTCTCTATTGTAGGGAACTTGCTAAACTCCTTGCCTCATAATACCCTACTACGCCTTGGACCTGTGGGCGTCTGAACCCCATTGGGTATATGTTACTAGTGAGCACGAACTATAGGTCACGTATAACTTGGCACAAACACCTACAGGGACGGGGGAGGGATCATCTCCAAAAGGTGGGCACATAATCCGGACTAGAGCTTCATGCACTGACTGAGAAGAGTTAGTAGACGCACTGAACTGAGTAGCTGTAGTAACCTACACTTAAAGGTTTATTGCTCACTCGAGGTTCTGAGGGTTAGGAAGGAAGGTCAGAGTCAATCTCCTTTCACTTTGTAACTACGATAAGCCATTCTGACAAGTGTGGGCAAGCACTCAATAAATTACCGTGTGTTAGCTTTTCCTCTTATAATAAATGACTCTTGGTATCAGCTGCATCAACTCTTGTATCTCAATGTTTAAAACTTATTAACTGCGATGGTTTTACCGAAGGGAGAAAAAGAAAGAGTGTTTCTGGGAAGCGAACTGCAATGGCAGTTTTGTGCCTACAATGGTTCCTTTTTAGATGCCCAATGGGGTCCTTCCTCCGGGCTATGCCAAATGAATAGCACACTACCTCACTATAGTTTTTATACTGATTATGTTTTATTTTATCCCGAAAAAGACTCTACTGCAAATAGATTATTCTATTTCCTCTCTGCTAAAGCTGACAAGGCTCGGCAATCTAAAGTATGGTCATTATTGACTCATAATAAGTCACAGTACATCACAGCGGAAATACTACTCTTTTTTTATTTATTTATTTATTTTCAAATGGGGTAATACTAGGTGTAATGGGCTAGTTAGACTAGGGGGCACGGAGCCCGGACAGCTTGCCTAATACTGGTGCTGGCCATATAAATTTTTAATCTAAGCGTAGCCAAAAAATGTTTAGGTCGAGCTCTCGGCTAGCAGAAAGAGAGTCAACTGGGTTTAGCTCATGCTAATTTAATCCAAGGGCAAGTGCGTTTAGCCTTTCCCCTCCTTTTTTAGTAAAGTGCGAAGCGCTCCTATTTTGTTGTTGGTCACCCAGCGATTGTCTTCCCCTTTCAATTCTTCTGATGAGGAGGGGACGGGTTTCGTTTCGTCAAATGAGGTAGGTGCAACTTCAGCTAGCTCTGGTAGCTCCAATTCTGAGGATTCAGGTTCTGGTTCTGAGGTGAGGCAATATGAGAGGAGAGTTTATAAGAATTTGAATTGAAAGGCAAGTGAAAGACCCATCAAAGAATCTTAGTGCCATAATAACATATATAAGTGCTTTTGTAAGTAGGTAACTCAATGGCCGGATCAAGGGCATATAATGTAGGGCTTGAGGTTAACGTCCCTATATATTCTTGGTGGGCTGTTTCTCCAGGTGTCGAAGGCAGGTAGCAAGAGATGTATTTGGCAGGCATAGAGAGAAGATCTCAGGCGGTAAGCAAGATCGATACGGACAGCGATCGAGAGGGCAGGTCGGCAAGGTCGAGAGAAGGCAGGCAGCAAGATATCTCTGGAAGGCATTCAAGAGCGGAAAGAAAAGCTATAAAATTCTTCGTTGGAAGGAAGGTCCAATAGGGATTGCCTTTCATATGCTACTTTACACTCTACCATTGATCATTTCAAATTCCTGGAAAAAAAAAAGAAAGGACCTTTTTAACAACAGGTTTAAACGACGGGAAAACTTCTTTTCTACTTCCTTTCCCTCGGCTATGGTGGAAGTGGGCCTTTGAGCAATCAATTGAAAGGGGGCATAAAGCGGGCCGTTGCAGGCTGGAAGTAAGGGAAAGGCAGGGAATGCCAGCTGACGTAGCGCCTGGACATAGACACCACACATTAAGATAAGACCTCACATCGGGACGATAGATTAGACTTCCTCGCGATGTGGAGTGAGATAAATTCATGTATAAATAAAGCTAAGCATTGAGTAACAGAGCATTGAATCTTGGTCATCACCGCTTGGAATAAAGTAGCAGCTTCTTGAATCAACTAGCGGGAAAAAGACGACTCCTGGATCGAAACCTGGTGAACCCCGGCATGGCCTAGTTCAGAAGGAAGAAAATACATTTTTAGGTTACCAATGAGCTATGTTAATAGGACCCCATAATGTGATCTTAATTAATAATAAAATTATATATAGCTAATTAGACGTTTTGTAAATATTATCTATAGCTCAACTGCTTGCCTGGGCAAAATCAGGAATTCATTTTCAAATGTATGGCGTGGGTGGATTCAATTAAAGTTGTGTACTACCTTAGGATAAAATGGGTGGGTGCTATGGAAACTGGTGGATACTAATTCCCTCTTGAGGACGGTGTATAGAAAGCAGTTCACGTTTGTAACACGGGGCAGGGTTAAATAAAAGCAGTAACACAACCACCACCTCCAGAGATAAAATTCCAGAAAAGGTGCGCGCTTGCCCAACCTAAGAAGGGCAAGGCATGTTCCAGGAAGAAAAAAAAGATGTTGTAACAAAGGCAAAATGGGAAATTAGGGTAGGTTTTATAAATTTATTTAAAACTCAACTTTATTGCGCCTGGGCCAACCCATAGGCGGCTCTCTCTGCCAAATAATAACTCTCTATGTTAGTTCAGTCTGTTAGTAATTTCCACGCCTACCTCGCTCTTGCTAGGCCTAGCAGATTCTGTCTGTGTTGAAGGTGCCCCAGTAAGGTTCCCAGGTATGTTATATTGGTTCTCCGAGCAATTCCAAAAATTGCTGCATATAAACACTAAGGTTTTCACAATGCGTCAACACTTGTAGCAGCACCTGACTTTGAGTGCATCAATCAACAGCGAGCGCGGCGGTCAGTGGGTTCAGGCAGTATGGCTAGGCCTCCCGGCAAGGACGTAAAGATCAAAAGTTAAACCTATCCCTCCTACCTCGGTCTTTGTCTATCGCCCTCCTACCTCTTAGAGATACACTTAGTCACCTCGCTTCCCGTTTGCATTCTATATAATCTTTATACGCTACCCTTCTGTTTGAGATTACCGGATATCCTGGCGTGGTATAACTGGTATTGCTTGTAATTGTTATCTTTGCATCTCCGAGAATATATATATTATATATATTATTTGCATATTACCGAAGCGGAGCAAATTAGGAAGGGAATACCCCGAGACTTATCTGAATATAAAGCTGGATATGAATCAACGGTTGTTACTGAATGACTTGCTTTGGGGACTAGTTAGTAGGGCTGCTACCTATCCTCTATTTTTGTGCTGCTGGTGCCTATTCTATCACAAGGCTCCTGGGACAGAGGATTATAATACGTGCGTTGTGGTAACTATTTTGGTGGAGGAGCAGCGTTTAATGGAATAAGAAATATACCTGCCTGGCCGGAAGGAGAGACTGCTCCATCTTTAGAAAGCCCACTGTTACCACCTACCCGCTGTGATTGATCTATCTTCCCGCCTGCCCACCAATATTGGAAGTAATCTTTAACTCTACGAAACCATAGCCCTAGACCTCGACCCCTACATTACTTTACTCTATGGAACAAAGGAATGTTACCACGTGGAATAGACGGAAGGAATGAAGATGCGTTACATATGATGATTCATCTGTTGAGGTTCATATGCGCCAAACACATATAGACATTCATAGAAGGGAAAAGGGTAGGGAGAATGGGAGCTGGAGCTTTATAGAGCTGGTTGGAGACAAGAGTTAGTGGACGGATGCTATTACTTACGTGCTTCTTGCTCGCGAGATTGATCCTATTCAATTTGATTTACTGGATTTGATTGATTGACAGCCTACCTGGTTCGGACCAGGCACCATGTTTTGGGGAGGAAATAAATCTATAAGACCTTCAAATTTGACATATTCTTATTTATCTAAACTATGGTTGAGGGGACACAAGGCATATTGTCCACCAACTTATGCTTGAAAGTGATTGTTTATTTTATGAATTTTCCTTTTAACAAATTCTCTCTATGACAGGTCAGTAGGATTGCATATATTTAAAATTATTAAATGGCAAGGACTTGAATAGAGCAAAGCTGGACTAATCCCCTGTAGGAGGGAAAGTCGGGTTAATTAGCTCAGGAATTTAGCAGATAGGAAAAGATGAGTTGTCGAGGGAAGTACTTGACCTATTTCTAACTTGATCTTTCAATTGGTCCCACCTACTTGTTTACTCTTGCAGTGGGAAAGTAACCAACCCTCATTAGAAAACCAGGTGGCTCATTAGTATGGGACTTTCTCGATGGGTACTTCGTGGTAGAATGATAGGATTTACATAACTCTTTTATTTATTTAAAAGTGAAAAGAAAAGTAAGAGCGTGAGTCACAAGGTTATAATAAACGAGTCAAGGGTGGACTTTAAGTGACGATATAACTAACGCGCTAAAACGGCCATTTAGAAGGTTTTTATATTAGTCAGATGCATTCTATCTAACCCGACCTTCATCTTTCTCTTTACTTAGATCCAGAGCCTATTGGCCATTGGCCGAGGATCATATTAATTAACGGGCGGAGGAACACACACTTGAAAGAAAGGTTTATTATATTGGGGCATCGCCTTACATTGCTTATGAGGATAATGGCATCGAAGCATGCACGCTAAAAGGTCATTTAGTAAGTTTTCAATATTTGTAAGATTCGTTTCTTCTCGAATGCGATCTGCAGCTTTCTTTTTCTTTGACTGAAAAGCATTGAGCTACAGCCCCTCCCCTCTAACTACAGCTCCCTATGAGGAAAAGCCGGGGGTAATACCTAGGTGGGATGCGTTAAATAGAATAAGATAGGAGAAAGGTTAACAACTCCTTTAGATTACATATGGTTAGATTACATATTGGTTGGCCCGATCTATATCTTACTAGATATGTGATGGGAATATTAAGCGGTTCCATTTTCTATTTATGGAAAGCCATAAATGGGGGATGAGTCGCAGGTGGGATGGAAGTGGCGATATAACGCGCTAAAAGGGTGCGAAGCCGCTTGTTTTTACTATTTGGGGGTAGGGGGGGTCGAGAGGAGACTTTAGGTATCAACTCTATGGTTTTAAGTACTCTAACGATGTGTTGGGGGTCTATTATTGCTCCGATATGACGGGGCAACCTGAGAGTATGTTTGTAGTCATAGGGCCAGGTGGGGATTGAAAGAGCAATAATATTTTCTTCGCAACCAACATATAGATGGGGACTTTACAAAGCGTGATTTCATTATTTATTAGCCTCACAGGTTTTGAGTGCTCATGCACTTGTACCATTCCTCTTTTTACCAATCCTCCTTCAAGCAAGTATGTATTTTAACCAATCTTCATTCATCAATTCTCATTTGAGTGAACGACGTATACTTACTTAAACTAACATCCTCTAGCATCAGGAAGAGGAGAGACCTACCTAAAGCACTTATTTACTAGTTGACTCACCTCGTGATCATTTCTATAGCAAGCTGGATCATAAGTCAGGACCCTAGGCAGGCTCTGGTGAGGTAGATTCAGGTGAGACAGGACCCTAAGGCATACTCGGATCAGGTCAAGTAGGACCTTCAGGCAGGCTCTGGTCAGGCAGGACCCTTTCAGACGGACTTAGGTCAGGTAGGCTCGGGTGAAGCAGGACCCTAAGGCATACTAAGGTGAGAAAGGTGAGGCAGATTCGGGTGAGACAGGCTCGGGTGGAGACTGAAAGAACACATATATTTTCTTCGAGTGCTTGTTTTTCTTGTTGGCTGGCTTATATTGACCAAACCACTCTCATTAAAGGGTGAGCATTCATAATAAGCGTAGGAAGAGTAATTGCACCTATCTTATTTCATAGCACCTACTCCCCTTAATAAGCTAACGTAAGGATGCACCGTAAGGACCGATTGTACCCTCAATGTCTTGCTAACCAATCAGTCACTATAAATCATCTTCAGATGAGTACTTTTACTGCATGCATATCTTATTTCTTATTGCATAAACTCTTATTGGTAGTTGTTTGTGATCAGCCAGATATACGTTGTTCGTTATAAGACAGAAGGTATTTGGTTCGGGGTAAGAAAGCTCTTCCTCTGAGGGCTGGTAAGTCATGGTTCCGTTTTAAGGGCCTGCCTTATTGAGGGGGGATAAGGTTATGCCCATTATCAATTTATTCCCGTTAGGTCGGGCGAGTTCAGGTCGGGCGAGACACCACATAAATATTCTATTATTGATGGGCCTAAGAAACATGTATCGAGGGCAGGCAGAACTATCTATAACGTGAGAAAGCTTCCTTCAGGGTGAGACCAGGTCGGCCGATACATGTTTTCTGATTTGCCTTTGGAAACATTCTTTCCGGTGCAGGTAAAGGGGGGGCGATATTGGTTACATCTTGGTGCTATATAAAGATGACCTTATGGTTGATCTAGTATGATGGAAAGATTTTTATGGTGCTTCTATGGTTTGAGGAGATGATATCACTTGCCGGGAAGAACATAATCAAGCACTTGAGTGGAACGCGAAGTGGAAATAAAAAAATAGAGGATGTTATGAAGAGCAGTAAGTTCATCAGATCAGACTGGTCTTACTTAGAATTAATCGAACCGATGGGATGGAAGGACTTATCAGCATAGAATTGGACGGGCTTCAGGCTACAAGTAAAGGAGATGCTTTTATCGGCTCACACTTACTGAATTAAGCGCTTAGTAGAGTAGCTACCGCTATTAGTTCGTCTCTCACCTCTCCCTTACTTAAGTGTTTCTTTACTTACTCTTTAGAGCTAAACATGTTAGCCTTAGACCACTGAATGAATGAATCCCTTATAAGAGACCACTGGACCCTTTTCTCAAGACAGAATCAGAATACCTCTTACTTTCCCCTTTACCCTAGTCCCTAGTCCCAGCCAGAATCACTACCTCCTAGTATTGGTTCAACCTTACCACCTTCTAGAACTAGATCTATTAGCTTAGCTTAGCAGCCCTATATCGTATCGACTTGATGGAATCACTTTCATCGGAACAGCTATGAAAAAAAACCCTTCCCTTATCAGGATCGGATCACCCCTTACCCTTATACCTGAATTCTAGGGCCCATGGGGTAACAACCCATTACCTGATGAAGGGAAACAAATTCTTTATATCGCCTTAGAACTAGATGGGTTCAAATTACTGCAGACTTGTCTAACTTCGTTCCTCGGTAATAACATTATACCAAGAAGTCAGCCTAAGTGTCAGCCTAAGTGGTCGTCATGGGGGGTGTAATCATATTGATTAGTCTATTTGAATAGCGCAGCAGAATGGAATGCCACCACATCAAATTAGCCCTGCTGTTTCCTAGGACATGAGATTATCCTTCGCTCGATGGGTACGTTAGATCAATTCAAGTAGAAAGAAAGCTAAGCATCGATTGCCTAAACACTTGGGTCGCCTCTTTCGGAAGATGGATCATCAGTTGGAACGCCTATTGGAACGCCTATTTCAGAAGACTTCTCAGTGTATAGAATCCAATCAATCAGTTCAATCAATCAATGTCTCTGCCGGAATACCTATCCTCTGCCACCCGTCAGTCAAATGTTCCCTGCTGTCGGAAGCCATTCATATCATTCATAATTGCTCAATCGATCAAGAAAAGAAATCTCTAAATAAAAGAAAGAGAATGTTCTATGTTCTGTCAAGAGAATGTTCTGTAGCGTTAGAGGCTCTAGGTTCGAGGTGTAGAAAGAGGTCCTAGGTCTAGGTCTAGTGAAAGGTAGAGGGCTCTGGTTAAGTGACCACCTACCTTCCTTATCGGTTCCCCAAAATACCAAATTACACCCAAGAATAATATATTGATCGTTTCAAATAAAGAAAAGAAGACGTTGTTTCCCAAACATACAAGAAGGCATAACAATAAACATGGAGGCAATTAAAAGATCCACATCGGTTCGCAAACGGACCAGAGAATCCCTAGAATGCATAAACTCTTGTATCGACAGCATGAGTAGCAGCATTTCTTCTTGTCATCAAGTGATTAACCCTTCACCTCTCGGGCCTCTTGGGATCACCTGCATCAAGTACCAGCTTGTGAGTATCGACATCGAGTAGGAGCAGCATCAAGATCAACACCTGCGACTAGCGGCTCCCGGCAATGACCTTCCAGCAACGACCACTGGTACTAATGAGCGGCTATTTATAACGATACCTCCTCCTGGGGATCGACTATTGGCTCTCTATCGGCATCCTATCCTGTAAATGCTGCCCACCCAGAAGAACTAGTAAACTTAAACACACAGTTTACATCAAGCAAGCCTAGGAAGTGAAGTTCCACCTGCTGCAGTCAGTTCACCCCTCCCCAGTTAGTTACCAAATGCCCTCTGTTCCCTACTGCCCACGGTTCTCAAATCGAACAGTTCTCATCACACCCAGTTGCTCCCAACAGATCACAGCTGTTACACCTCCAGAATACAGATAAAAATGAAGTGACGAAATGAAAGTGATTCAAAGTGACGGAACGGAAGTGACGAAAATATACAATTCAAATTGACGGAACAGAAATGTCAAATCCTCCTCCCGACCATTTGACCTCCCTTCCTTCCGACCGATCGAAAAAGCATCCATCCTCCCGTCCTCCTCCCATCGATCCAACCTCCTGACAAACCTTCCTTCAAACAAACAAACCAACCGTAAAAATGAGCATATGCATTCTCTTTTTATGTTCCGCACGTCCCTTCCCTTATGGGTAGCAGCTTACAGTTACAGAACAGAGGAAATGCACATAGGTCTCCTTGAAGAACGAAGTCTAAGGTAAAGAAAGGTAGAGTGGGCTTCTAGTTGCTCTGCTTGGATTGGCATGGCTGTCCCCCTTTGCTGGTTGAGGCTCGGCCTTTGACTCTGCTTGCCTCTACTTTGAATGTCAAGCGTACAAGTTAAGTTTAGTGGGATTCACTTTTAAAGACAGGAATTGTTTTTCATCTCCTCGGACAAGCACCTACGGACCTTAATAACACTAGGAGAAGAGATAGTAATAGGGGGATAGCTTAAGAACATGTACTTTTTACAACTATGTCTAGGGGAATACATGGGAGTTAGGCGGGACTCCTTAATTGATTGAATGAACCCTTAGTGCTATGCTAGCCTTTTCAGTAGACCAGATAAAGCTCTACTCTACGCAAGGGAGTTCCAGTGGTAATTATCTGGTATTCTCCTTATCCACTAAATTGTAATCATGTTCATCCAGACAGCCCGCTTCATGCGAGGGTAAATTGATTGCAAGCACTTGAAGACTGGAAGCCCTAACCTTATCTATCGTATAAGAAGCAGAGAAGCCAGCTAGTTGTGATTCTATTGTATGCATTCTTATAAACGATGATAAAGTATGCATCTTTATAAATACAAAGCAAGCAGGCAAGTGGTTCTTTAATGCAAGTGGTTATGATAAAGCAAACAATAGAGTTCTTCCTTGTGAACTATGCATAAACATCCAGACAGCCCTATCTGAGCGAGGGATACCGTAACTTAAGGCAAGACAACCGGGAGATTCATACTGGTTTTGTTCTGCGGATCGATCGACCAAAGGAAAGCAGCTCTAAGCAAGCCGAGCCAAGCAAGAAAGACAGTACGCTCTTGAAGAATCTCTTTACTTAGTACTCCGGTAGGCAAGCCAGAATCTAATAACCCGAAGAAAGGGAGGAGTTATTAAGTATGAAAGTTAAGAAAGACAGCCTAGCAATTTATTGCACTCGCGTAACGAGCCCCCATTGGCGAATGGAGCCTGGCGGATAGGCCTATTCTCGTCTGGGGCAACTTCTTCACCCTAGCTGAAACTAGCACTACTTCTTATTCTCACCACGAGCGGAGTTCACATTTGGGCGGAATACTCATATGGACAAAGCCCCGGCATTGCTACTTTTTGTAGAGCATTTCCCTCTCCTTTTAGTCGAGTAGCCCCGCACTTTGGTCGAAATAATTGCTCGAAGCGGATGGGCACAAGCTCAGCTGACGAAGACTCTTTCCCAAGCTTTCGGGCATGAATCCTGGCAATAAATTCACCTTGTTCAGTCGACGATTTAAGGCTGTTCTTAGCGAACTAAGGGTGGTGGGCTGGGGTCAGCATGGTCTAGCGGGGCTCCATCCCAACTATACTGAATAGAAATTGATTTCTGGGAAAATGACTGACTAATCATGCCGTGGGTTCTTACTTTACTATTGTACGTACTGACTGGACCGATCCCAGGGACAAGGGCAAGGCGCGGCACTATGTACTCCATTTCCTCAATCAGAGGGACTTCATTAGTCTCAGACGGACTCATTCAATACAGTTGCAAGGTGGCTAGAGCCGATTTCTTGCTAGCTCAGACCAAGGGATTTGGCTGTGATAGACATTTCACTAGCTACTTGAAGCTTTGGCCGGGGCTGACCCTCTCCTTTTAGTCGAGACCTCCTATTAACTAGCAGATGAAGGGCGGACCTCCGGGTCCTTATATACATTTTTATCCTAAGCTGATGACTGGAATCATAGGTTATATCATAAGATAGTATGACTACCATTGATCCTTGGTTAGAGTTCTAGTATTAAAACCCTTGTAACCATTTGATCTATGTAATTATTATACCTGTATCTAAGCCATTTACTAATTGAAGACCAATGCAACACCTATCTTATTTAATACACATGCGGCTCAAGAGCAAGGGTAGGACTCAAGAGCAAGGGTAGCACTAGGCAGGGGTAGGACTAAGCAAGGGTAGCCGGCTCGAGTGGAAATGAATAAAAAAAGCGCCATTCAAATACATCCCACTTAGCCAAATAAAGATGATGGTTAGTTTACCAAGTCGAGGAACCAAATAGTTATCCTATGCTTGATTGACCATTTCAAGGGGAGATCGAGGAGCCTGGAACAACTGGAACTGATACTGGGTTTGGAACCAGGTATCAATCTGGATATGAAACCAGTGAAGCTGCTAGGGGTGCTACCTTTAGCTTACCCTTAATTGCTTTATCCAATAAACTGGTAACGTATATGTATTTCTAAATAACGATACGATGCTTAAGATCATAATCTTGCTTTCGATGCAGTCTAGGATGTACCAAACCCCGGAACACGCTATATTAGTGCAAAATATCGGAAAAAGCTCCATCACGATGCAGACCGAGATGGAACTGGATCAGACAACCTCACCCTTCCTTACCCTTACCCCTTACTTATGGGTGTGTTTACTTCATACCTACTGCCCACCTTAAGAGCTATACATGTTAGTTAGCCTTATACCACTTACTTCATTAAGCACTTAGGCTGAACTACTTAGTTCTTCTCTTCGAATAAGGATGGGCGGGATTATACAACCTTACCCTTGACCTTGATACCTTTACGCACAACCACAAGACCTAGCTAGACCTGGCTGGTAGCCTTCCACCTTACCGAATGAAGAAGAAGCGCTTAAGAGGTATCGCTATAAACCCTTAGAGTCAGAGTCCCAAAGGAGATAGTCTTGATCCCAGTTCTAAGTACATTGACTTTGGCCCTCTCCCTTATGGTCGAGCCTGCTTACGCATCCTCATAGTCTAATAAAAAAAACATAGCCTCTCCTTTTAGTCGAGCAGCTCCGCCCCTTTGTCTAGGACTTTGGAAAGACTTTGTCTAGTAAGTCTCAAATGAAGAGTGTCTCAAATCTCTAACTATGAGAAGGCAGCTGAGCTAGTTTGAATTCTAGTTGGAACATAATTGAAAAAACAAAATATCCCTCGTATCTCAGAAGAGTCCCTCCGGGTTCTTCTCCATTTCAGGGAGTCACGACCTGCTAATAAAGTTTATGGAGAGAAAGTTCCCCTTCTTGCTTGCCAACATACCTACTATAAATAGAGGTGTAGTATCCTATTTCCCTGCACGAATGAGTCGTTAAATCCAATCTTAGTTTTTTGTAGTTCAACCTGAGCTCACACTATAAGCTCACACTATGGCGGCGAAGCCTTCACATTTCAACTATCCATATGGCTTAATAAGGCAAGCTTTCACTCCATGGAACTTAGTACATAGGGATCAAGCATCTCTACGTGTCGCATATCTATTGCAGTCCCAAAAAAACAAACACCACTAGCTCGCTAAGTCTGGCTTTGGGGGAAGGTCCGGCCTAGATAAAAAGAAAAAAGGAATAGCTTTAGATAATCTTTGACTTCGTTCAAGAAGGTTCAAACCTTTCACTTCGTTCAATAAAAGGGGACTTCACTGCGGTGGAAAGGCAAGCGAAGCTATATCTTCGTTTTGTAAAGTCTCTTTCTATTTTTTACTTATATCCCTCCGGTGGAAAGCAAAGGGCAACGAGTGAACCTAGATCCCGAACTGGGATGGATGGGACTCGCTTAACTTGTGAAACGGGCCCAAGCTAACGTGATCCGCCCAATCTCTTTCTGGCTGGGACTGGGAGCAGATCTGGCTGGCTTGCAGGCTGGCATTCTAGCTGGTTGCTGGAAGAGGCCTTACGCTATGCTCAGGCTTTTAAGAGATAACTACTCATTTCTCTTTATCGCTTCACTATGGCGATGATACTAGGGTCTCACTAGGGGCTTACAGTAAATAACTATTGAAGTTGGTTCCGGGTAGATGAACTGGTCGAAGGCCTATGGCTAGTTTCAATTGGGCCAGGCCAGGCGGGGGTTGAAACCCTAGAGGCTCGGTTGGGACTGGACAAAGATGGACTTGTAGCACGGGAATAAATGCCCAACCTGCTCTAGGCAGGCCCGCGATCATGAGCGTAGATTGGAATGAGTGTGTGCGTCATGCGATAACCTCTTATAAAAGGTAAGGTTGAGGGCTTCCAATAGTATATATAAATTGATTCCAATGTAACGTTTAAGGGCCTATTTGCTGCAGGGAAGGCCGCTGAATAGGGATAAATGCCATAGAACGCGTGGCCTCTGAAGCGTTTTTAGACGGTGGGTTGGGCACAGGCACGGGCCGTCAGTCAGAATGAATATGGATAAAGGCCAAGCCCCCTCCACTTGATTCGTTTCACGACCGAGAGTAAAACGGGCTTCCATCGGTATAAAGCGGGCACTTTCTTTTAAGCTGCTTTTGTCAGGTTTTTGATGGGTCCGGGGGGCCTCCCCCTTAGTATTATAAAAAGAACCGGGATCAGGGAGAGAAAGGAACAAACTACTGGATGGAGGCATCCTCCCTCCCAGCAGGCAGGGCGGCGGCCCCATCCTGGCAAGCTCCTTTATTTATACCTCCCTTACTTAAGAAATAATTACTCCTATGGGGAGAAACTACTCACTATCGAAATGAAAGACGATCGATTATCTACCCAAGGAGATATCAAATCCCAC
>Ga0233342_1000184_pt1 | contig 19397 bp, 11 predicted proteins | sample GEONDECOMP273_FD_180706 | JGI IMG/M metagenome (GOLD analysis project Ga0233342, IMG submission 180706) | Leaf litter microbial communities from Shasta-Trinity National Forest, California, United States - GEON-DECOMP-273 | ecosystem: Environmental > Terrestrial > Plant litter > Unclassified...
GGCACAGTAGTTTAAAACCAATTAGATTTACATTTTCACTCTATAGAACCCAATCTTTTGAGTATTCTATTTATAATATTACCACTAACACGATTGAAATGACGGTTTAAAGCGAGGTTTATTTTCTACAAAGGATTAGTATATGATAGAAAGTCTTAGGAATAGGAAATATAAAGTAGACAGAGGAACTATAAGTTTATAGGATAGAACTATTAGGGTTATCCTTTTTTATAGAGAGATATGAGCAACCCAAAAGGAAACTCCTAGAGATAGTATGCTTTAGAATAGAAAGTCTTAAAATAAGTAGTAAGTATAAGTAGTATGAGTAGGTGTTAAATTTATTAGAGTATGAAGGATTTATAATAGAGTATAAATATATTTAGATTTCTCTTTATATTAGTTATTTATAAAGTGAAGATTCCCTATAGATAGCAGAGGGGTAAGCTTATAGTCTTCTATGATAAGCTTTATAGACTCCTTTATAAACTATGCCTTAGGAAATAGAATCTCTTGTTTCGTCTAGCAGATAAAAATATTAACTGTAGGAATCAGTAGAAGAGCAAGAGACAAAGGAACCTATAACTATACAGATATAGAAAAGATAACTCAGGACTTACAAAGCTCTAACTAGACCCATTAAGAGACTATAACTCACTACTCTTACCAGCTATCAATACGAGACTTACTGTACTAGACTACTTCCTCAGAGATATAATATCACTTTAGGAATCATCAGATCTCTTGTTTCCTATATATATATATATTGTTCAGGTATTATATTTATTTATATTACTTAGTAGAGCTAGGGATAATAAAATAGCTTTGAGTCTCCTAAATAAATGATAGGCACTTTATTTCATTAGGTGGTTAAACATCTATTGGTGTGAGGTGTCTTATGCTTTTTTCTCTCCTGTGTATTAGGGAAACTGAACTTAGATTTATTGTTATCTTTGGGTTGCCCCGTACACCAACTAAGGGTTGCCCTGTTTACAATTAACTCTCCTCCAGTCTAAGCCTCAACTCTACCAGTATCCATATAAACTAGACCAATTTACATTGTTTAGAATCTTGGTCTTGTTTGAGAAGTAGAGGAGCTCCTTATATATAGGTGTTCTCTGAATACAATGGCTCCTTATAAAGGTATTTACATTGAACAAGAGCTATTAGTGTAGTTGGTCTTCCTTGTCGAGATGATATCTTCACTTGTTTAGAACCAGGCCCATCACATCGAGGGAGCGAGTAGCCCACTTTAATCCTCTCATTATGCCGTTCATCATGGGATTTAATGCCTTGGGATGGTGGTGGTCTTCATAGTTATTATGGATGGAGCTCACTTAGATTGAGTTTTACATTTTTTAGACTCTCTTAGGCAAGGTGTATCATGGTTTTTTCTCTCCTGCGTATTAGGGAAATCAACGTTACAATATGGTTCATTTTACATGTTACCGAGAACAACAACACCCACTTTTTATTACGAGTTCTTTGCCTAACCTATTTTACTACACTTAGTCTTCTCCTCAGTATTAATGGGAGGGAACGCTTGCCAACAGACATTTGGGGACAGCAAAACATCTCCACCTACAATATAACTTAGTATTCTACCCAGTATTCAATTAGGTATTCTACCCAGTATTCAATTAGGTATTCTACCCAGTATTCAATTAGTATTCTTCCTAGTATTCAATGGGAAACCAATCATGTTCCCACGCCGTAAACCACCTTTTTTATGTTACCACCCCACAAGTTACCTATGTCGTTTACTATGCTTACTCATGGATGGTAGGAACCTATGCTTACTATTGGACAAACATATGCTTACGGGCGCCTTACTATTTATTTAACTCGGATCGATAGCCCTCTCCTATACAATAAGGGTAGGGCACAAGAGATTCGACCCAATCTATTTATGAAAGGTCCGGGTCGCTTAAATAAATAAATAATGTTGAGTACCCTTATAATGAAAGGCATGAGAAGGATCATGAAATAGTAATAACCCTTTTTAGAATATATCCCCCTTTATAATAGTAATTGAGGGATTAGCTTATTTATGGATGGGAAACCCTCTTTCATATGCCCTACTCTCTACAATTCGAGGCGATAGCTGGGGGAGAGATGAGGACCTTTATGGCAGCTGCTATGAGACTGGTGTCAATGACCTTCAAGCAATGATAGGGGCTATTGGCTATTGGCTGACCCTATGTAAATGACCTCCTTCCTGGCCCTTGCCCCTTGGCCCTCAATCAAATAAATCCGGGCTGTTTGGCCATCCCGCTCTTTCAACTCCTTCCTAAGATACTCTCCCGGTCGGCAGAGGACTATCCCCAATTGAATACTCCCGGTGAGCAGAAACAAATAATCCAGCTCTCTCTTAACATCCATCAATTGGATTCAGCTCTTCATTTAGATTGTGAATCCACGTAAGTAACAGCATGTTTTATATCGACTGGTGGGCATCGTTCCACTACTTCTTTGTAAGGCATTCTCTTCCTTAACTTGTTATAGTATTTCTCTTTACTCGGCTAAGTAAGCTTTTCCTTGTTTATCCTCTTACTGGGTGCACCTCAAACTATAGTTCGTGGGCCCGCCTAACCTCAACAAGTGGGCTATGGGTAGGTTCAGAAGGCAAGGACTAAGCACGCGCTGCTGATGGGCATAGATGCTTGGCGAAATATGGGTTATCCAAGAGAGACGTTCTAAAAGGTTCTAGTTTATAGTGATGAAAATCCAGTTTTATGTCCCAATGATTCTACCCAACCGGGTCTCAAATTCGCATTTTGCTTTAGGGAACTCGATTCATTATGGCATGTCAGGTGATTGCTTCCGATAAGGCCAAGAGGGCAGCATAAGAGGCTAGAGCAGGTGAGGCGAAACCCTATTATTAAAAGTAAATTCCCCCTTGCTCTCCTAATGTAAAGCAAGTCTTTAAACAGCTCGTTGGTTCCTTAAGTAAGCATAGTGAAAATTCATTTACTGGTATAAATGGTCATCCCAGGGGCAAGCATTTCAAATAGTCCCTTCCCAAGAAAGAAAGGGTCATATTCGCACGCTGTAGCGCCGACCCATAACTTAATCCTATTAGTTACCTGCCAAAATACTTTCTCCATGTCCTAGGGTTCCGGGCATTAAAAAAGGGTAAGACTCCTCCCATCAACCCGGGGCTAGTAAGGTAACCATTTGTTCGTAACTACGTGTATTATTGGGTTTCCATATATCTCTGTCTAGCAGGTGAAAGAGTAAACAGTAAACAAAGGAGGGGTAAATAGAGGCCATACCTGACAGCTACTGGATTCTTTCTGGCTGGCATCCATCATCCAATTAATTTATTGGGCAGCACTCCTCCAGGCTCCTTCCTAGGGTTCCGTTCTTGAATCAGTTAAAACGAATTCAAATAAAAGTGAAACTATATGCTAGCTAGTCGTATCTATTGGTAAGAGATCATAAATTGATTTGACATTCTTGTTATCACTTGACGTCGTTGTGAGTGGGCCCCCCGTAACCCCCACTAACGGCCTGTTCCTGGCCTATTTCTTTTATAGTGAATAGGTTGATGAGATAACTGAGGCAGGCGGTAAGATTGATAACAGCAGTAGCATAAGGATCAACTGGGTGTAATTCGAACAGTAGTTTCCACGTTGTGCATAAAGATAAAAAAGTATTAATTAAAAAGGTTAAGAGAGAACGAGTTGAATAGATCTCATAGAGCAGATTAAGGTCTTACTGAGCTAATTGGGTAGTAGTATGAAGAAAGCATAGTTTAATTGGGACCTGCTGGTTGAGTAGATCCCAGGTAGAATATGGCCCTTGTGTTTATACCATAGTGGCTTTGTAAATAGCAGGCTGAATAGAGACCAGATTGAATAGAGCTCCGTGGGAATACCGGAGTGTATCAGTTCCTAGCTGGGTGATGATAGAAAAAACCCTGGGCATTGGTAGTACTGATGCTTGCTGGCCGCAGAGGAGATGCCAAAGGAAAGGGAACCGATGAAGCAAAGAATACAAAGGAGAGAGGATACTCCGCTAAGTCAATGGGAATAACCCATGGGAGCTATAATCCGCTAGGCCCGCTAATCCACCATAATGGGAGAGGTCCTCCTCCTAGCAGTTCTCCAATGGGAGGAATCAGCCCGTAAGGGTAATAATCAATGCAATCCACTATCCGCATAGAAGTCTAGTAATAATGTAATAAGAAAAGTCTGGAACTTAACGTGTCGCATATCTACGACCCTTCGGTGTATTCCCTCGTACCTCGGAAATAGTTGAACTTTGCCATTGTAACAAACAAGAAATAAAATACAATAGAAAATATATAGTTAGTAGTTAGGTAGTGTAGTCTGTCTTCCTTAAAGTAAGTACTTGCACTTGCCGCCTTAGACTGCTTGCTGTCTTAGCTGTCTTAGCTGTAGGTGGTGTTCCATGGGCACACTATAGCCGGACTATTAATAAAGTGGCTCTATTCCCCTAGGCTACTCTGCTGCTAATACATAGGTGTATTAATAGTGTGTATCCCATTTCTCTGCATGAAAGACACTTAGATCAGCTTTATAGTCCATAGTGCAAAGAAAGTAAGTTCCACGGATACTAGCACTTTATACTCTTATTACTTATTAGAGTGCAGCTTTTTTGCCGCCTTACCTTAAGAGACACTAGCTTCAGTCTATAGAGTTCTGTAGAGTAAGGTACTTGCTTTACTACTTGCCTTAGAGTAAGCTTTCCGTAAGGTACTAGCCATAAGGTCGAACGGAAGCACATATGATGCGGAAGCGGAAGTTCAGTTCAACAGAGATGAAAACAGAGCGAACAACACTGCATATTATATAAAGTATGCCTAGCATGTTAGGGAAGGATACGTGGAAAGCCGTGGACGACACTAACTTAGAGTGGCCTTTTCCGCTCATACCCAATGAACACTTGAATCTACCGGGGTTGGACTGCACGGTTGGGCTTAGCTCCCGGGCCAAATACGCTACTCAACTTGGCTTGGTTACTCAGCTAATTGGTTATATGATACTCGCCTGATACTCGCATATCTACGTTAAACTTTTCCATTTAATAAAAGAGGAAAGGCTTGCTTTACGTTAGGAGAGCAAGGTTATTATTGAAATTACAAAGGTGAGCATAAAAATACATATAAAAAGGTGAGTTGAGTTGCAAAGGGGAAAGGTACCAAACTGGCAAACCGATAGTGAACCTTTCAAATCTAAGGGTGGCCATTATGTGTGTTATAATGATGCCCGATAGAGGAAAGAGGAAATAAATCTCTTGAATGTGATGCTATAGATTCATGGTTTATTACAGGGGTGGTGGGTGATGGAATAATGATTCCACATCGAGCGGCAGTGGATACAATGTAGAATGGAAAAAGGTTTTCTTCACTGGTTTTAAAAGCGTCATCTGAGTCGAGGGAAAGTGTATCGGATAGGAGGATGCCCTAACTGAATAAAAAAATGGTGTAAACGAGGGTCGAATCCAAACAATGGATCTGGGGCGGAGGTCCCTTTGAAACTCCAAGGATAAGTCCTTAAAGATGCCGAGTAAAATGTCCACCAGTGTTGGGAATCATGTAGTGCCTACGATAGTGGGTAATAATTTTATAGATTGGAAGTTGGATTTGGTTCGTAGTATTGAAGCTGATAAATAGTGACGATCAATCCTTTGTGAGTAAATTTCACGGTTAGAATATCGATGACATGACCACCTTCATGGAATACATTTTACTATTTCCTAACAAGATATTATAGTCCAATGGTAAATTCATGACTTAAATGTAAATCAAGTATGTTTTTCCTTTTAGTTCAGGGGGAACATTTTGCTAAATCCCTAACAGTTAGGAAGAGCGTCCATCATAGGCATGGAGGGTAATAGTACATGGGGTTAACTCAGGAGATCCCAACTTATTATTTACTAAAAAGAGCATAACACAAGTTTACGTGCCTTCATTTACAATGCAACGACGAACGATGAGGTTTTGGTGACTGGGATTTTTAAGGCTAAAGAAGGGTGAAGCCGTGGTTCTGTGTTATAAAAATAAAAAGTTTCAAACTTATAATGTGAAGGATCAATGGCTCTTAAGACAGACAACAAAGCCTTTTGCTAAGAAGGGCAGGTGCTAAGGACTTATACTGCTAACATGGCAGCATGGGATGTAGCCAAGTCATCCACAATACTGTAATTGTGGGCGTTGCATGTGGATTGTGTGCAATTCATCGTCAAGGTGCTTTGGGCACACATGGGTGGGGATCGATGTTGGGTTGAGGGATTTATATGACCACTGGAGGATGGGCGGTTTTCCTTTTGGTGTGGGGGAACAAGTTTAACAGAACGACGAGTTATTGCGAGTTAGGGTTTGGGTGGAGCATTACTTTGTGGCGAGTTGGGGTTTGAGAGGCCCCACTCACATTTGTTTCAATTTAGGTCTTTCTGGAAAATGATGTGTATAATGTAAACCCATAAGGGTGCAACAAAAGTTGGTCTTTATTTGAGTGTTCTTTCCCTTCTTAGGTTGGTTGTTGTTGCCCCCAACATTGTTTGGTTTACTAGGCTAGTTGCCCTCTTTTCCTCGAGTCTGGTTATAGTCATTTTCATTTTTTTAGATATTGGTTCTACCCTTCTTTGTATTATCTTTGTTTGGTTGTTGTTGAAGGGGTTGGTCGGGGGCTTAGTTTTGTTTAATGAAAGCCTGGATTTATTGAGGCAGCCCTAAGCATATATAAACCCCCATAAGGTTTAACTAGATTGATGTTGGTAGGGGTAGAAGGTTTACAAGGGGCTTTGCCAAAGCGCGTAGATTCGTAACCTGATCAGATACTTTCTATCATTAAGACGAGGCAAAAACGCTTCCACTGAATCTAGCCATAAACGCTCTTTCACGGGCCCGAGCCTTCCGCTGCACATTGGGATTAAGGCATTGGAATTAACGTACCTTGAACAGAACCTTCCACTGCACAACGGTCTAACGGTCTCTAACCATATCACGGTATCACGATCTCTAACCATCTTCTCTTCCACCCATCTATCTCTTACACTAGTCCTTATCTATATCTTTATCCCGTATGTATCTACCGGGATAGCCCACCATTCCTATTTATTCCATTCTTCTATCCCCAACAGACTATACCACCCTAAGTAATATAATTTATCAGATGACAGTTGCTTTCCCCGGTAGCACCCAATTCTTACCGCACATTATTTCTTTCTATATTTCTCGATATTTATGGTATTTATGGCATCCCCAACCTAGCTGTTCTCCAACCCGCTCCCTGAAGGTGGAACACCTCATATAAAGGGTAGGTTAACTAGCTATGTCCTTTCCCACTGGTTCAACCCCTGCGGGTTCCACTTATGTTTCTGTGGTATATAATCAATAGCAGCATCTTAGGTAAATAGCTTAGGTAAATTAGGCATCTTAGGTAAATAGTTTCTACCGCTATGGGCTTAAGACTACACTGCTTGGTCTAACCCGTATTTCCCGGTATTAATCGAACTATTTTTTGAAAGAGTAAATATACCTACTTTAACAGATTGGAACTTCGGATAAGAAGGAAACCTCATCATACTGGCTCATCATAAGACAGGCTCATTATACCATGTTAGTTTGGTTAACTCTGCACCTCACGTTATCACGACCAGGCTGGTTATCACGCGTTTTCACGAGAGCCTTTGTAGGGCTTTTTCAACTATTTCCTAAAAGAATTTAGGGGAGGATACAGATCTACTACTGATAGGGAAGGATACAACAACAGCTGGAGACAGACCACTTCATATAGTTAAATACATAACGGAAAGTTTTTGGGGAATTAGGGTTATTTTGGGGGGTTATTTTATCTCCCTTGGGTTTTCGTGACAATTAAACGCCATGGCCATTGAAGTGGCTAAATAAAGGAAAGGCTTGTTCGACGTAGGAGGACAAGGTTAATACCACTTAATTCTTGTTGATCTCCTACTCGGGATGGAGCTATCAAGAAGTACACGTAATAAAGCAAGAGGCTAGCCCGTATATTATTAATTTTTCGTAACGCGAGAACAACAGCGCTCTCCGTAACGTAACTTCTGCCTGCTGCTGTTCGCTGCCGCTGTAAACCAAGCCTTTTTTTAATGTGCTCTAATAGTAGGGCAGCCAGCTTAGTAGTTATAGGAAAGTCCCGATAATAATAGTAGTAAGGCATGTAGTAATTCTTTCAGAATGAACTCTTTAGCACTTTTACACAAGAACGGGGAACAAGGAAGCACCAACCAGTCTCTAAATTATTATATAAGGGGGAGTTTCTTTTATATTTATCTTGCCGCCATAGGGAAAAGAAATCTTGGTCCAGCATTATGAAAGGACCGAAAAGAAATAGGTCAAGGACATCACATTGGTTTCTCATTGCATTGCGCTATGATAACCCGGTATACAATGAAAAGAGATGGCAATTCAGGATGATTGAAGATTGCAAAAAACTATTTAGCCACCAAACCGTTATTTGTCTTTACCGGGTATAAAATAGTGGTGGAGCCCTATATATTGGAATCCAACCGGCTATTGGATCTATTACCCTGAAGACTCTCAAAAAACGGGTAGGGACCTTCTTTCGCACTTTCCCCGGAGATGTGGAATTCAAGTCCTTTAAAGGGCCTTATTCCTGGTTCACCATCTTTAAGGGGTGGGTGGGGAATTTCTGTATACCTTGGGCATTTCCCTCAAGGAGATATAGATGTGTAACCTAGCCTACTCAAGGAAAGTCAGCTTTGGGCAAGTAGGAAGAATCCATGCCTATAAGCAGCGTTGTTCAGAGTTTATTGGGGCTTTTGGCCGCGGGGAATACCCGGGCGCAGATCGATTCGCGGAGCTATATTTTGAACTCGATCAAAAGCTCCCAAATAGTGGTGGTAAGGTCTGCAGTACAGGGATGGATGTTTACCCAGCAAATATGAATGTTGACCCAACTAATAGGGATAATCACCCTGGTCGAAGGGAAAGATCTTAACTTATTCTCTTTTAGTGTTTTAGTGATAGAACCAGTGATAGCTCCACTGGCAGGAGGCGGAGCGCATCCATCCATTTCTTATATTAAAGAATTAGTAGCGACGATCGGAATAACACTTAAAAGTAGCGACGAGAGCATTGTTACCGTATGATAATTAAAGAGCCGGCTCGCCACTGGTTACCGCATGAAAGTTAGGGACTTTCTTAAGTTCTTGATAAATTGAACCGGTTCAAAAATAAGAACCCATGCTTCCCGACCTTCCGTGGTATCTTCTCTGGGTACTTGTTGGGTACTCATTCTAGCTGGTAATATATATATCTGGATACTAACTCTTAATGGGCTAGTAAATATAGGTTACCTCCAATTGCCATCGTTCCAGTCGTTACCCTTTTATTTCCCTTCTACTTGTGCCTTCTGATAAAGGGTAATCCGAAGGGATCGATGGGGAAGGGGACCTATTTAGTTAGGTTCCATTTGGTTGGGGATTGGGGGTTCGGTCAGGCAGGAAGGAGCACGATTGGGATATGCTTCCATTTCGTTACATAGCGCGTTGAAACCATATTTAGGTAAGATGGTTACTTGTGAAGCAGAGAGGTGTTCCGCTTTAAAGCTGAATAAAAGGCCCTTAAGTATTCTCTATTTAGTAACTCCACAGTATAAAGCCAAGGTAATTATGTTACAAGGAGTGGTTTTTTTAGCTATAAAAATACGAAAATGCCCTTTCATTGTCCGTAAGAGATAATTAAACACATGGCGTAAATTCAAATTAGTTATAAAATAAATGTGAACAATAAAGTATACATTACGAGGAACGCAGGTACAGAAGGTAAGATAAAAGGGCGCTGAGATCACATTAGAAGGAGTGAATGCGCGTAAAGACCGACTAATAATACTAATAGGACTCAACATTATGTGTATACTTATCTATTTGTGGATACCGTAAAGAGGATAGAGTGAAAAGCTGTGGAAAGAATGAACTGTGAGGTGGTTATTATGAGCAGCATGCTCTTTATTTATATATGTAATGATGCAAGAGATTTTATCGTTATAAATGTAATAACGCAAAGCAAGTTGTTTTATATATATTTTATTTATTAAATTGAAAAGAAACAAGTGACTATTTCGTCAAAAGCGCGCCATTTATTCCGGTGTTTGCACTTCTTTAATATATGTAAGAACTCGAGTAATTACAGAGTTTCCAAGTTATTCTTTATTTAAATAGAACTATCGCAGTTGGTCCAAACATCCCAACTTATCTAGCAGCTAGCTTCTACAATAAATTGATCGTGTTTGAAAAGGCCCCCACCGCCCATATGTAGTGTACCTTGGAAGGACTTTCCTTCAATCTTCGTAGGGGATATCTACCTTGTTTGAATCAACCTTACCGAGGCCAGGTTAACAGAGGAGGATTTACCATACAGGTAAGGCTCGACCAAAGGGAGAGATAATTTACCCACTTTTTAAAGGACAGGGCTCACCTGAGGATAGGAGGGTGAGGGTTTTCATTCTCCAATTTACCATCTTGCATATGCGTAGGCTCACCTGACCATCGGAAAGGTGAGGACACCTTTTAGCTAGTGAATTTCCCCACTTTGACGGGGTGGTCCACTTCGGAATGGGCAGGGTAGCCACTAAAAGATTTTACGGCCACCTCCATTTTGGGACGAAGTTGCTCACCTGACCTCGGGAGGGTGAGGGAAGGAAATACATTTGGGCCTATATGGTGTAAGCTTGAGGAAAAACTATTGTGCTTCTATTCCCCTATCTAACCCGAGACCCCGAAATACGCCCACTCCATAACACTAAGGAACAACTTAAGTTAACAATTTTATTTAAGGCGTTAGGTCTTTCGTTAAAGTAAGGCATTTAAAGGTCTTCATTCGTCCAGAAAGAGCCATTCAAACACTTTCCAGGTGACTACCGGGCTTTCCCGAACTAACTATTGACCTGGCTTTCAATTAAGGAGCCTTACATGAAATTAAGTAGTTGGGTTAAAAAGAAATGGGATAAGACAGAGAGTGGTTTCTTCTCTTTATTATATATCTAGCTACTTTATTATATGTCATTACTTAAAAGCGTAGATTCAGAGACTTGGTCAAGTTTTTAGATATCTGTCTTGTGCTTTGACACGCTAACTCATTTAAGGCAGGCCACTTTGGAGGCTCATATATTCTTTTTGGGTAACTATATAAAAAGAGAAGACACTCATATATAAGCTAGTATTGGCTCTCGAACATAAGAATTATAAGCTAAAAGAACTACGACTAATGCTACTAGTGCTATGGCCTATGCCTTTGTTACCTATGTTACCCCTGCTTATGGGTCTCGATGTGCTACTCCTGCTCTTACCTTTGCTCTAACTATGTTTGATGCCTATGGCATCTAGGCCTTTGTACCTACTTCTGGTACCTCTACTGATGGTGGTTCTTTAACCAGATATACCACTGGTATACTAAAAGTATAAAAGAGTAACCAGTGAATAATCAATTATTTCTACTACTGGATATGCTACTGTTGAGCTCAAAAAATCGACTAGAAGAGGTAATGGGTCTCGATCTCTACCTTGAAGGGACATCTAGTAAAGTAGTAAGCGAGATGGGTCAACTGCTTCATAATATAGCACAATAAACAAGTTAACCAATTTTTTTATGGGGGAGCTAACTTTGCCTTAGATGCTAGATATACAAAAATGGCTCTCTTGTAGTAGGATTTTCATCACGAATATGAGGGTCTATATATATAGTACTCCCACCTTTTATTCTACCCCCAATAACATAAAGAATTTCTTGCTAGGTATGCTACTTATGCTACTTCTATTACTGCTAGCTTTGTTACTGGTCCTGCTAGCTATGGGTCTGGCTCTAGATCTGAAATGAAATTGTCTTTGCTCGATCTATATCTACCTAAACTATTGGGTTTTAATTTGACTCAATTGAATATGCTCATGTGATCTCCTATATTCCCATTTGTATAACATTTAATATACCTTATTATTCCTCCCTTGAAGTGGTAGCCCTTTCGGTATGTTGAGTGATTAAATTAATGGAACCTTAATAGAATGGGATAGGGGTCGACCATGCATGAATATAATAGGTTGAGTTCAGGGATTATATATTGGTGGATCAATTGCTTTTAGTTCTTGAACTATATATGGATCAAGGCAAGATGGTTTTCTTTTTTATTGGTGCTTTTCTTTTTAAAACTAAGTAAAGTTAACCATCTGGGTCAATTATAATTAATGAAATTGAAACTTATAAAGTGAGGGCACTACCCCTTTTGTTGATGAATCAACCTATACATGGAGTGGTTAAAGTAGAAGTATACTAGCTCATATTACTATGTTATCTAACGGAAAATTCATAGGAAAGTACAGTCAATGAGAAGAAGGTTACAAGTCATTGCAATTGGAGAAGAAGGTTACAAGTCATTGCAATTGAATTTCCAGTAATAGGTAGTTTTCTTTTTTAGCATTTACATTTTAGCTGTACACACCACAAGTGCACACAAAACACATCCTAAGTTATATGCTTTGTTTATGCTGCCAAGCTTAGCCATAAAAATTAGCAATTTTATATAAACACCCAAGCACCTTTTACTAAGCCTAAGTGTTACTAGATAGATTCACTAATATATTATGTGCGTTATATCCAAGTATAATTTATGTATTAGCCAATAAATGGTAATTTATTAATGTGCACTGAGTCCTCTTGGTCGTAATAAGCAGTGCTCTACATCGAAAACAGACATGCATTGAGCAATAAATATTGGAATCTGGTTATATATAAGTGCTATAACCCCACTAGCCTTATTTTACCAGGAATTATTGCAAATTACTTTTTACTCATATCAATGTATATACTTGCTAGAGTGGTATAGCTAACGCAGTGTTTCCATGACCAAGATTACGAAATAAATCATATTTATACAAGGTTATGACGTAACTCATACTCTTGTTGTAACATAGTTAATTACTATGAACGACTAATTCACTCTATTGCTGTGCCTTGGAATAATTAAATGCCATAGTATAAAGCAGTTAACAACAATAAATAAGAGTACATAGAAGGAATTAATTAGAACTAATTATCACTATGGTTTCCCTTTTAATAGACTAATTATAGTTATGCTTTTTTCATTACTGTGTATGATTCACACATTGGTATTTGCTTAATTATGTATAATCGATGGGCTTGGTCCTGGTTTAACTGGAACTCCCAGGAAGGAATAAGAAAGCTCATAACTGGTAGTTATTCCTCGATCTGAATGGCACGTAATGAGGCTCGGTAGCTTCTGTTCTGCTCATAATGGATAATGGGAGGAGTGGTCCCGTGATTTTATTAAAAGTACTTAGCATTAGCTAATAAGTAATTAGCTCAGAACTCGTAATGAGCTCTTAAATGGAATGAGCTTGATGAAAGCGCTCCATGCAAAGGGAAGGGAGAATACAATGAAAAGCTTTAGCTAGATCCCACCTGAAATAATAAGAGTGGGGTATGCCTACTCAAGAGCTTAGTTAGACTCAGGTTTCCAGCCCTACTTGTATTTTAAGGAGTCTATGGAGAGTGATCTAAAGATAGATTCCATTTTGAAAATAACTCTTTACATCTGTAGCAACTGGACCTATTTTTGAAACGCTCTAATAGTCCAATCCTTGCTTTGTTTGCCATACCCGTACGCTTACTATATAGATTGGGCGCTTTACTCTCTTTTCATGATAACTGCTAATAAAAATAGATGCGTTAATAATAGAGAGGGCCCACAAAAGTAGATCGCTTATGATGCCATTCCCTCCCCTCTATTACGAATAAGAGAAAGAAGAGTTGGGTAGGCCTATTTTATTTATAATCAAAAGAAGCCCAACTTAATTTGAATATTGAAACTCATGTGCTTATTAATGAATATTGCTTTATACCTTAAATAAATGGGGCGAGCTAAAATAAATAATAAGGGCGGGCCCGAAGTTTTAAGCACACAAAATAACCTTCCCTTCATTATTCATTATGTTTATTTAGATAGGTAGGTGTGAGGGAGGGGTATAAGGCAATAGCGCTTCCTGTAACGCATGGTACACAGTGTCTGAGAAGTGGCACTTTTGTTTCCTTTACAATCCAGCGGGTAGGTTATTAGGGCTATCCCGTGGTGGCAAGCACCCCGGCCGGGGAAAGCTACTAGAAAGCTTGCTCGCTACTTGTATGTTGGTGGGTCATGTTCGCATTCGCTGACACGCCCCCACATCACACAGGGGGCTTTCTGTTCGAGTTGGTTATGGAAACGCCTTAAGCCGCCCTCGTTTGTTTGGCCCACAGAACCGAAGTAACCTGACTCACTCAAAGCATCCTTTTTGTTTCCAATTTCACACACATGGCATAGATGGTAGGTAGTTCATGGTTCATCATACTATATGATTTTCATTATTTTACGCAATTTCCTGGTTTATCCCACCCATTATAGATAGAAGGACCTTCTTTTTCGCTCTGCTCAGGGCAACCCCAAATTATAGGGTTGGTTATCCCCCCCTATAATATGGCAGGAGTTCAGGTAATTAGTCAGGCAGGAGCTCAGGTAATGTTGGAAGGCAGGCCCACAGATAATAAATATATAGCAGGTCAGGTAATGTTCTTTATAATTATTATTTTATTGGGAGGAGAGCTTGTCTTATGACTTGCCTTACTAGCAATAGTTATGGCCTTACTAGCAATAGTCGATCCGTACTGGCTCTCCTTCGACCGGTTCTCTTTCAAGGAAACGGATGGCTTGCGGCTCTCCTACTCGTACTAGTTCTCTTCCCGTTAAGGTCAGAATCAAGGTATTGCCAGGATTATAGTTATAAAGAAGAATAGTCACTTTCACCACGCTTCCCTATTCTATATTGGCAGGAGGAAAGATGGACCATCCATCCTAGCATAAGCGAGTAAACTCATAGGTGCGTAAGCTGGCCTATAGGTGCGTATCTCTGACTTGCCTAATTACAAGGAAAGATAGCTTGCTTCTTACTTTCCATCCAGAGTAGATCCATCACTTACTCTTACTTACTCTAGTAGATCTTCTTTCTCTTACTTTAGTATATTACTTAGAGAACTAGGTTATTACTTACTTATGACTTACTTAGAGTAGTTAGGCCAGGGAGTAATTCAAATACTTACTTACTAATAAAGGAGGAGGTGTAAGGCTTACCTCACAAAGAAGGGAGTCGTTTTCCAATGGCTGCTCTTTAGGGGCTTAATGGCTTAATGGCTTATCTACTGGATGGCGACTTTAAGTCTGAAAATAACTCATTTATTTAGGAGGTCAGTCTGATAACTACTCCTTTATTGGTAGGTCACTGCTCCGATGATCTCCGAAGAGTAGTTACGAATGTGTGATTTTACTTATAAGTTTTTCTATATAGTTTAATAACCACGAATATATCCCTTTGGTCGAGCGTTGAGGGAAGATAATAGTATTCCCGATTCATTCCTTCATTTCTTTCCAATCGCCCCAACTTGGTCAGAAATAATAAAATTAGAAGTTTTATTATTATTATACGTCACCCTACAAGAATCCATCCTAATAAATGTATCTTGGGTTATATAAGATTAAACCCTTCCGGAAGTGGGGAAGGGCGGAAGGAATAAAATGTATTGCCTGAGAAATACAAGTGTGATAACCTGAGCCTTTTATTTATTCCCTCAAAATATGTTTCCGTCGTATAGTTCTTTATATATGAAACACCCTACTTTGCCATTATTGAAATATGAACCTTATTTGCCATATTGTAACACCCGACCCCCTGCATTCTAGCCAGTAGGTTTATCGGCCGAGGGTGATAGGGAGATAAAAAGATTGTGTTTCATTGAGAGCTTGGCCTGGAGATCTTCTTAATTAGGGATGAATAAGTCCCTCTCACTTGAGTAATAACCATCAATTTGGTAGGCAAGCACTCTAACTCTCTCCAGCTCTAAAGCACTCTAAATAAGGGGGTTATACCTCATGAAATCAAATAATATATGAATATCAAGGGATTGGTCCAATTACCTCTCGTTCGTTACCTCTTTGTGAACAGATATGCCTTAACTCTCTCTCCTATTATGCATGCCTTCCCGATGTTATTGGTTCGATACGGAACATATAGGCCTTCCCGAACATAAATGCCTATTTACTTTACCGGTATAGGCGTAGGCAGTAGGGATGGAAGTACCTGTAGCAGCAGCTTAAGTTTACCCATCACCATCTCGCCTAGTATCCTTATAGATTTCGAACCAATAATACCCCTTCCTGTCCCAACTTATCTTCTTTTAAGGTTTCATATCACTTCCATACGCTCAGTCCCATATATACTTCCATATACGGGAACCCACCAGCAGCATCAAAGACAAAGGTCTCTGGAGCTCTAATAGCAAGCATAGGAAGAAGCAGAGGTAGAGACACATCACACCGCAGTTGACCACGAAGCAGATTCTCTATAGGCGTAGGCAACAAAGCCAGGTAGAGCAGAGGTACAGGCAGCGGATCCAATAGCAGTGGTTCTAGGTCCTCTTTCATATCCCGTTAGAGATCGAGACCGAGTAGCTGCCGGAACAGAGTCCATTCGAAAGGTGGGTTGACCTCATAGATCCAAATAATGCATATGCAGATTCACCAGTCGCGGAAGCAAAGATAGCATATGAACCAGATCGAAAACGCATCGCTCATTTCGGATCCTCCAGTGCCAGTAGCAGTAGTTCCAGCAGCTGTGGTAGCAGGAATAAATACAAAGGTAGATCCAATTGATTCGGGATAAGAATAAGCAGTAGCAAAAACCACAAAGATAAGAGCAAAGTAACCTATAGAGTAGGCAAGGTAAAAGGCTGTAGAGGCATAGGTGGGGGGTAGAGACAGCACAGCCAGTGCCAGTGAAAGCAGCAGATACGGGATATGCACGTGTTCCAGGAAGTGTAGTTAATACACAGATAGGGACCTAAATTGGCAAGACAGAAAACGGGGAGTAGAGACTACAGGGGCAAAGGCAGCCGTTGATCCACCATTATAGGCATTAGGGGCAAGAGCACTCTCCCTCTCCCTTACCCGCATAGACGCCTTCCCTTCTTACAAACGCACTTATTTACCTTCCCGTATAGACCTTATTTTTTATACCACCTGCTATGGTCGATATCCCTCCAGCGAATTGAGTTCTATAAACTACTTTATATTCTCCCGCTTATGATGAAGATCCTATAGTTTCAAATCCTTACGCTGCAGATTCATATCCAATCGTATTTTATCCTGTTCGATATTTTATCCAAGCACTCAATGCTGGCCTTCCTCCGATTAGTCGAGAAGTTAGTAAAGCTGGTCTTCCTTAGATATATAGAGTAACATACTTATAATACCTTGCACTGGTTCCTGAATTCCCTCCTTACATCCGTCTTTTCTGGAATAGAAGCACTTATAGAACAGGCAAGAGATAGAAGCACTCATAGAAAAGCACTCATAGAAAAGGCATTAGTCCAGAAGCACTCAAAGAGGGGGCAGGCACCAAGTTCGCTTGTAAATGATTTAAAAAACAGCCTCATTCTTTATTTTAGTTATATAAATTTCTCTTTTATATTGGTCAAGGAGAAACTCATCGGGGAACTTAATGAGACTCATCGGCTTTACTCAACGTGATTCTATATTACTCAAATTTGCCTTTTCGGTAAGTTTCTAGATGTTTGCCGGGATGCATTCATTGGCTGGGCTTGGATACTCGGGTTAATCCACTGCGCTAACTGGGGGGCTCGCTGCTGCGCTATTCAACTGAGCTAATCAACTGTGCTAACTGGGTTGGGTTGGGCTGCTCGGTTTAGCTTATAGGCTTGGCTTTAATACCGGGCTTGGCTGGAGACAGTCATTGAAAGGAGGTCTTTGCCAACCGGTACATCATTGACAGAGGGCATTGCTTGTGCTCGCCAATAAGGAAGAGGTAATTGCCTAGAGCTGCCATATTCCTCGACCCTCGACCAAACCCATAGCCCTTGAACTATATACCTCGAACTCACTTACCGGGAACACAAGGATTACCAGTACAAGCAGAAAAGACCAGCATAACTCCAGTTCCCGGAGCAGTTACAACAGTATTCCCACCAGCAGCATAACCAACAGAAATATTCTTCCAAGCATTCCCAGGATCTTTTCCATCTTAAGTTGAAAGAGCATTTGAAGGGAGTAGCCCGAAGACACTTGACTTTCATTGAGGGATCATCGTCTATTTAGGGAATGTCGCTGAGCTTTTGGAAAGAAAAGATGGAAATGTGCTCCTTCGCTCTCCTGACATAGGTGAGGGTTATAGAAACTCTCCGGATATTCCTGTCCCTAAGCTATGAGTACCTTGGATTTGGGGGGGACAAATTATTCTGAACCTTCCCCATCAGACCCTTCCCCATCAGACCCTTCCCCATCAGACCCTTCCCCATCAGAAAAAGAATATGAACCTTCCCCATCAGAAGAAGAAATTTCGGGGAATCCAAAATGAGAGACGTCCAGAAGTTTGTCCCCTTTTTCATCCGCGGCTTTCACGCAAAGATTCCATGTTGGAAAGACATTAAGATGGACAATTAGGAATTCCGGGAAAGTTTCACAAATTTGATAATACGAAATGTTGCCTCGAGGGGAGCAGTTTTGTACCGCTATGAAAAACCCTCCCTCTCTATTAGAAAAGATCGCCAAAGAAGTTCGAAAGAACTTCTTATACAGAGGAAATGAAAAGAGGATCTCGCATCGAGTCAATACCTCCGAGTAATCGGGTCCCCCCTCCGTCGAGGAGTGCAAGGAGATCAGTAGAAACTGATTAGTATTGACTAGAGAAGCAATCTCGCTACATACCTCATTACATTTTTGTTCGAAATCCGAATGATATTTTTCCCAATAGTCATCCCAAGAGGATGATGTGCTAAATTGTAAAAAGCTATCAACGGATTCTGGCAAAATGGGAGATCTACGTGACCAAATTTTCCTGCTAGAAATATTCTCCCGCCTGCTCCTCATTTTCGACGAGAAAGCATCGACGAAACTGCCCTTCCATATAGATCGTCGTGGCGCAAACTGATTTCTGCGTCTCCCCACTACTGTTCGAAATCCAGCTTTGGTGGGCTTTCCCCAAGGTGACACCGAAGGTCTACCTCCTTTCGTGCGTCCTTCACCTCCTCCATGGGGATGATCCACCGGATTCATAGCAACACCCCGAACAATGGGGCGTCTGCCTAACCACCGGCTTTGTCCTGCCAAGCTTCTCTTCCGTGCACCATGGTTGGGATTGGGAACTATACCAATAGTGGCTCGGCATCGGGGATCTATTCGTTTTTCAACACCCGAAGGTAACCGCACAAGACATTGTGGTGCATTCCCTGGTTTCTTCATTGTTTTAGCGAAGGTTCCTGCAGCTCGAGTCGGCTTTGCGCCTTGACCTGGATTACATTCAATATTATGTACCCATGTTCC
>Ga0233342_1000185_pt1 | contig 19309 bp, 15 predicted proteins | sample GEONDECOMP273_FD_180706 | JGI IMG/M metagenome (GOLD analysis project Ga0233342, IMG submission 180706) | Leaf litter microbial communities from Shasta-Trinity National Forest, California, United States - GEON-DECOMP-273 | ecosystem: Environmental > Terrestrial > Plant litter > Unclassified...
ACACTCTCCAATACACTCTCCGATACATACGGCCTTGAACCTGCGGAACACCGCAGTGCATTTCCATAAATCGATCAATCACTCAGGTATTACTTCACCACTTTGCCCATTATGCGAGCATTAAAGCTGTGGCATACACCGGATCTTCCAGGAATTCTTTATATATGTCATTATGCTAGACTCGGTATGGAATAAAACTAGTATGTAAGCTAGGTTCGGGTTCGTTGTTTTCCAGTCATTCTTTATATATGTAATTATGCAAGCACTTTTCTTACTTGCAATTACCATTCACTACTAGATCTGTCTCTTAACTGAGAGTCATTCTTTATATATGTCATTATGCCATGCACAATTTGACTATTAACTGAGAGCAATTACTTTATATATGTCATTACGCTTTTTCAATAATGGCATAAAACTATATATGGTCAGTGCTGCCACATAGTTAATTGTTTTGAATGAAGGCCATTGTTGCCACTAGTTGATCCCAATAAATCTAGGTATTGCTACAATAGATGCTGATGCTCCATGCCAAGGGTTCAATGCTAGGTTTCAATGAATGCCAGGTGTTTATCACTCGATGCCAATAGGTGATACCAGAGGATACACCGGGACTCAATACAACAGTTGATACTCAGGGAGTGCCAAGTATCAATATACTACCCGATTCCATATACCCTATATACTTGACCCTTCAACTCACCCTCGAAATTGAACCTATACGAAACATAGTCCTCGAACTCTCTACCTCGACAACCCTCGAACTATTCCCTGTCGGTGCTGGTTCGATGGTAAGGCTATTCTTTCAAACCATCTTTGTAGATTTATACTCATCTTGTCATATTAGGACGTTCGCCTAAAGCCCACAGTAATTGTCACACCCGGCGGCCGGTGCCTACTAACAGCCAAAGTTTTACCTGATGCAGTTCCAACTACAGGCGGATGATATATATATATATATATAATCTTGCTTCCTTCAAACTTATGAGTACAAGCGAAGGATCGCTATAGCTTGTCCCCTTATTTCTACTTTCCTCCCATGACCTACCGATACGGAACCATATCCACGTTACTACAGGCACCTCTGCATAAAAACTGGACGACAAACAGAGAAGAGAGACTTTTACATAGCCGATTGAGCATAGCAACGAATGAGCATACCGCCTGATGCACTGATTGATATCTACTATATATGCAGAAATAGAAATATATAGAGCATAGCGTAGAAAATACAATAGCTATAGTACACGCACGCTGCGCATGATGGTTGAAATGGATAATATAATATATTTGGGCCGGTCTCGCAGGAATGAAAAGACCTGTCATGGAGATCTTCCTACCTAAATTGCATATCATGCTTATATATGCTATTATGCCATACATAATGGAACTTCTGCCTGTTCTCTATAATACCGTATTTTCCAAACTATACTCGATCAAATTGAAAGTGAACACGAAGGTTAATAAAATATATAACGAGTTATTTTATATCGTTATGGATGTGATGGTATCGCTCACAGCAGGTATGTGTTATTCACATTGTTTATTATTCCGTCCCGTAGCGTCCCGTACTTGGTTCGATGTGCCTCGTATGGTGTCAACTTGCACTAAATCAATATCTAATATCATGGCGGGGAACTAAACCTACCCCCTTTCAAGGCACCAGGGGGACAAGCAATATCGTTCCGTGTCAACATGGGGGACTAATATAAATTTATATCATTTTGTGTATCGATGACAATGGGTGGTATGTCAAGCCAGGTAAATGCTACTGGTTAGGTGCTCATTCTTGTCTCTCGGTGATTTATCCTAATCTGGCCGCTCAGTACCGTAAGCAGTTCTCTATCAATCAGTCAATCTGGAGCATGCATCATGTAGCCGCCTACCTACACGGGGTATAGATAGAGTTATAACTCAATCGATTGTTTGCATCTGGCTCTGCAGGATCAATAGAAACAACGGCTAAGACTACTGGATCTGCTGCTAACTAAACTACTGCTACGGGTCTACAGGGTCTGGCTATCAAAAGGGAGGGTATGTTGGTTGGCACAAGTTATTAGTTGGCTCTCTGATGCTGTTGCCCCTGCTACTGCCTGATTATTCTTCCGAACCTTGCTTAGTGGAGTGCGGGTTTCCCTACCTATCCTAGCTTGCATTCAGTTGCGTTTTAATGGGTGGGACGGAACTAGGTAGGCAGGCGGGCAGTGGGAGGCACAGAAAGAACACACACATACGGAAGAGTAGGGGGTACCTCAGACAAGACTACGTTCCTAGCGCGAAGAGCTAAAAATAGTAAGGGTATCCAGCAGTTCTACCCCTAAGCGCGAGCGAAGAAAGACCTGGACGAGAATTAGGTCTCCTAACGCTGGAATATATAACCTGACCTGTACTTTATTTAGTATTACCTAAGCTAAGCCAGGGATATGAAATTGCGGGACTGGATAAGAGCTCCCTGGACGAGAGTGGCGGGCTGGATAACCTTACTCCGTATCATATTTAGTTCTCCTTCCTATGTTTGTTCACCTGGCCCAACGAAGCTGGTAAATTGACTAACCAGACTAGGCGTATCCAGATGATAGAAAGGTTTTTCACTGGCCTATTGGAACTGGTGGTAATTTGACTAACACAACTGGGCGTCAAGTAGCTTAAAATGTATCCAGACCCTTACTTTCATTGAGGTAGGGGCGGAGCCACTCGACTAAAAGGAGAGGCCCGGAGGGACTCGACCTTAGGGAGGAGGGAGAGGGAATTGAACCACTCTTCATAGGCCACATGAGCATTCCCTATCATCTCCTGACGCCCACTTGTGTTACTTAATTTCCCACTAGTTCAAGGAAGGTCTGAGCGGTGAGTTAGGGCATTGCCAGCATGAAACACCTTCTAGATCCACCGTTACCAGTTCGACGTTAACAGGAGGTCTTTCTATTTGCGGGAACAGTTTCTCATCCATCATTCCCAGGAGGTCTTCGATTATAGCTGATACACCCAGTGCCAACGGGGGAACATAACCACCGCTCAGTAAAAGGAGGTTGCCACAGCGAAGGGGAATAATCGAAGGGGATACATATTCTATAGGATACATACTCTATGGGATACACGTAGAGAATTCTTATGGGAGCTACTAAGCTGAGCTCATCGAAGGGTAATAATACACAGAGCGTACTCACAGGGCATACTCAAAGGAATAACCTAATCGGCAGGGCATACTCGAGGGGAAATAATGGGGCTTGGGCAGGGTAAGTGAAAATGGAAAGGTGTTAGTAGTAACTGTGTTCCGTAGGGGTAAGTGCTATTTCCGAAAGGGTCCTCTTATTATGCTTCCTGTCCTGAAAGGTTCCTCCTCACCACTATTTCCCGAAAAAGTTATTATATCATATCTCTGCTCTGTTGGGTCTGTATATGAAGGGTACGTTGAACAGGTAACGCACATGGTCAGTTCCACGATCTCTTTATGCTCAAGGTCAACAACCCTATAAGCTAATAGCCCATCATCTCGCAGGAGCATGCTACTAAAATTCCTCAGCTAATAGACCCTACATCCGGTGCTGCTTCTAAGAGAAAGTTCTAAGATCAAGTCATGGGTTGGACATAAGTCTATCCATATTCTAGGGCGAATACAATGATCAAGGATATAATTAGGTTTCTTTTATTTAGACGCTTCTGAGTCTTAAACATCATCCGAACTGGAATGCCCAAACCATCAACCCCGGGGGCCTACTCTATTACTGGGAGGTACCCATATCCTAAAGGGGTTTGTTGGGGGGGGGTGGCTTTATTATAACTCGGCTCCCGATTCGCTACAACTGGATCTGCTTCTCGATCTGGAGCTGGAGAATTAGCACCCCCGCTTATCCCTCCGATGTCCCTTCCCACCTAGGAGTGGTTATGACATTACGGAACAGATTGATTGATGAAGATATCGATTGAAAGAAAAACGGAAGTGGAGGCCTTCCTTCTTACCCAGAGTCTCTATATAGCAAAAAAAGTAATTCAACAACAATTACAATTAAAATTAACAAGGGGGAAGGTATACTCAGGACACCTAGAATATAGGGGGCTGGTCGAGAGGCCCCTCCAATTAAAGAAAGTTGAACTGAACACCTCAAGAGATATATAATTTAAGCCTTACCTCATCCTGCGAATTCTAGTTGTCGCGGCGAGGTGAATTACTAGAATACCGAGGGTAGGGATAACATCGATAGCAATTCAACTATAACTCGCAGCCGTCGTGACGTATATAAGAGTTGTTGTTGGTCGAGCGTGTCCGTTATATTATATGCGTGAAATAACCTAGATACAATATGTCACAAACAAAATAGAATATAATGCAACTATAACGACCGGCTTGTTACTGTTACGTATCTAATGGAATGTTGCCGGCAGAAAGAGATGTTACAATAAATAGAAAACAACTATGCTGCTAGTATATATATTAAGGAGGGCTCAAGCAGCGTTACACTGTTGCTTGTTACCTCCTACCTTAATAATATGTAGCGATATATAATATAGAACTATAATTTTTTTATCCTCGCTCCTTGTTACTCATGCTAGCCGGTGTGACTGACTTCTTTCCCCTCTTCCCCCAGCCAAGTTAGAGAACAAAACCAAAATGACGTGTATTGTATAAGTACGTGAGATGATATGGGATGAGATGTTATGGTGTCAACAATAGCTAATAGCTCATGGTGTTCGCTCTCCAAAGCTCGAGGTAAGTCGACAGACACCCGACTTGTAATTGTAAAACTTTAGGCTATGCGCGAACTAACAAACTTTAGAAACCAACGGTTCCAACGACCAACCCAACGACCAACGGAACCAATAACCAACGGTACCAACCCAACTAGGTTTAGGTTATCCAACTTATAAGGGCTCGTATCCTAGATCAATTTCATCCTATCCCTACGGTAACTGGAGTGAATTCGTTATGGTTCCCGGTAGGGCTTCCTCTAATTGTTTTCCTCCTACAACTCAAACGATTCTAGCTGATATAATTTGAACTAGAATTCCGCACGACACAGAATTAGTTCATGTTGGAAACCCTCTCCCATCCATCCGATGCATTCTGAGACACCGGCATTGTATTGTACGAGTCAACACCTATTGTATATTAACACCATGACTCGGGATAACAATTCTAGTTGGAGGGGCGGTGAACTATATAGAAACACGCTTCGCCTAAAAACAATACAATAATTCGAGTACCGTCCAATACTCTACTTATAAAATCGAATCAAAGAAAGTTGGGGAACTACAATAATATATTATCTATATTTTACCTTTCCTTGCTTTATGCTTTTCATTTATTCAGTTAGGCACCTGTTAGGAGTGATGTACGATCATCCTTTGATTGCTTTTACTTTTCATTTTATGGTGAGATCCGTACGAGATAACCATAATACCATTTTGAAACTTTGCATTTGGAATATTTTATTTACTGATGATGGTGAGATCGATGCGGGATGACCATTCTATATGTTTGCTTTAAGGATCGCTATCACTGCATGCCTAAGGAACGTAATTGATTCTTTTATTTATTTGATTTCTTCGTTGGTGGACGGGATCACCAAGCATCTTTGTTTAGAGCTGAGGCGAGTCGATAGACATAGGGTCTCTCGAGATAGTGGGGGGAATAAAACCCTCCTCATGCATATAATAAATTTGTCCTAAATAAGGTCCGGAGGTCTTGCGCTTCTGAGGGCAAGGGGAGTATTATTTTATTCTCAAAAGTGTTATGTTCAAAACTAGCTGCCGGACGTCGATACTATCAATGGTTTGAAGTAAGGTATGCTTATATCCTAGAGATGTCATGTCAAAGTCGAACGCAAAGGAGGGGATAATAAAATAATGAATGGCGCGTGAAGTGATGAAAGCGTATTATTTTATCATAACTTAAGCGTGACGACGCTCGAGGCAAATGATCTTCTGTGTTTTTACGTTTAGAGAAGCGCTTGAAAATACAGTTACGTAAAGAGGCGTGTCTTGATGCTTGGCCTCTGTTTCACACGAGGGTGCCCCAGTTGCAGGTTTACTTTAACTAGCCAGAGTCGAGGACTTATTGTATATGTCGCACAAGAAATGTTCGTTAGGGTAGGGGACATGTTGGTAAGTAATTCAGACAACGACTCATCGTGTTTATAGTAATGAAATGACTTACTGTTGTTCAGATTCAAGCAATGATTCTTTAAGTATGTTGTCTTGCATACAATCATGATCGTTATGTGTTAGCTCAAGAAGTGGAACGACCGCCTGGATGGTGATTCTTGCAATCGATAGTCATGCTCAGAAATGTAGTCGTTGTGTGGTAAGGATGAGTAGACCATAGATGTAAGTGGTCCGTGCTCATCATTAGAAGGTGGTTTATCATCGTCGCCCTCTGTAGGTGTAGGCAAAACATGTTCAGTATGAGGAGATGGAGGATCATTGTAAGATGAGACTTCCTCGTGTTTATAAGGTTCAAAGGTTAAAGGTTGGCTACTGGGCTTAAGGGGTTGGAGTTTTAAGGCTGAAGGTTGAATGGTTACAGGCTTATTCCTGGTGAACGACTTCTGTTGAGAGGGTAAAGGCTTCTGTAAAAAGATGATAGGCTCCAGTTTAAAGGCATCTGGTTCCTGTTTACAGGCTTCCTTCCATCTTTAGAGGTTCGGGACTCTTCCTTCCTTCCCTCTCGGTCTGGTCTTTCAATTGAAAGCGAATGGGTTTAATTGGGTGAGTGGGCCAACGAACGAATCAGGTACCGCAACGGGAAAAAGGAAAGGAGGTACCGCATCCAACCACTAGGCTCAAGGGGCTCTAGTCAATCTGGTCTCTCTTAAACCTGCTGGTTACAATAGCTTTATTCCACCAACAGCTCCGTTCCATCTGCTGCAGTTCTCTCATAAAAAACTCCTGAACAAACTATGTTACCTATCACGGGTCTCTATTCAACCTGTTCTCTCATCAAACAGTTAGTCATGTCAACCTACCTGATGAGATCGATCTATCTTTTCGTCTGCCTTCTTATCATCGAACCAGCAGCACCAACAAAACCTGCCTGACTATCATCATTGCACACCAGTTACCAACAAAGCACAGTTACCTGTCGCCATAACCACAACAACCTGCCTAGCTCCCACTTCCTAAATAAAAAGTTATGACGGAGGGCTAACCTGAGGTACGGCTATCTGGCTTGTCGTTATTTCTGTGTTCGTGGGGTGGGTGGTCCAGTGTTTTTGTGGGGGTTCCTGTTCCGGTTTCCGGTTCCGGTGCTTGTGAGGTGAGGTGTGGAGAGAGGTTAGGTGCTCCGGATTCTGGTTCTAGGTTTGGGTCCCAATATCCTGGTGATGTAATATCTTTCTGTGGGGGTGAGGTACTTTCCCGCACCCCTGACCAAAGAAGGGGGTGGGGGTTCGCCTCGTTCGGGAGCTTCACCCTCACTAGATTGGAGGCTCAAGGCGAATAGTAATTAGGCAAATAGATGGTTCCAGGGCGAGTACCAATAGAAATTGATTCTATTGCCATTTTATAGCAAGCACTCTCTGGCCACTTTTGACCTGTCCTTCTCAGGTTGGGTGGGAATAGAGAAATAAAATAAGAAATAAAAAAAGATTTCACTGCAAATAAGCAAGCTTGTCGGGTTCGTACCTCACCCCCTCACTTTTGGGAAGTTTACTGAAGGCAGATAATAGCACAGCAAGGATCGTGGGACGGCCAAGGAAACCAGTGGATCGCATAGTAGGAGTTGCAGAATAAAATGAAATAAGCCCAGAGACAGTGCAACAGAGATCGCGGGAGAGCTTAATATAACAGAAGACCACACCTTTGTGAGTTGCAGAAATCACTCATTTGTTATCTGTTCCAATTGGCTTACTAGCCAGCATGACCATTTGCAATTACTGAGCCGACTGGGGTGGATGTTGACCCCCTGATTGTATAAATAAGACCTTAATAGGCCTCAGGAAGGGTTGGTTTTTTGTTGTTATTGTTGTTGTGATTGAAAACATTGTAATGACTGATAACTGTGCTATTGAATGAGAAATGAAGGCCCTCTCTTCTTTTGATATTGTATTGTGTTATCTAATGGTGCATGCATGGAATCTCAATGCTTTAGCTTTTTGAAATCTGTTCCGAATGTCAATGATGGATGTTTTTGCTTATTATATGAATGATGTATTATATTATGTTTACTTTTTAAGTGTTGTATTAGTTCTGCACAGTATCCTGTCCTTAGTTCTTGATCGATAACTAATGCATCATGGAGTTCTATTCATCCTGTAACTCCCCCTATTACTTCTAACAGCCTCAGCAGTGCTTCGGGTGAGACCTTCCTCTTCGTGAGGACTGAAAAGCCCAGCAAAAATAGAAACTACAGTGGGCCTTTTGTTGGACAAACCCGATAACCCTAGTCTCCATTTCACTCCAACAAATGGTTCCGTTGCCGAGATCCATGCTTTATAGAGGGAGGATTGTAGAATGGAAACAGTACTTTTCAAAGTAAGATATCCATAACTGGTTCAAAAAGAAGTTTGAGAGCTTTGTATTAAAAGAAGAAAAGTGGCAGGGGATCCTTGGTACCGTAGAGAATTTGTGCTGTATGGAGGACTAGTAGGGATGAGTATGAAGTTTTTTTTAAGTTACTTGTAATTTTTGTTTTTCACGAGTGGTTGGAGTGGCTTCAAGAATCACCGGAGTACAAGCACAGATAGAAGAGAATATTGAACTGGTCTGTTCCCAGCTTGGTTGCACTCCAGTGAATAGACCATCAGATCTCGCGAGCAGTCGACTTATGGGTGCAGACCGCAATTGAAGGATACATAGTAGAGTTTGCTGCGGAGGCCTGCAAGTAATTTGAAATAGTGTAATAATATGTTTTCAAGGGTAAAATGGAATACTGTTTAAAGATATTACTCTCTGGATAAATATGTTGCTCTAGTGGAGGGAGGCATCTTACCTTTTATTCCCGTTAACGTGGCCGAGTAAACACCCTGTGTTAGGGGTGGCTGGACTGGTATGGATGAAGCTGGAGGGTTAGAGTAAGCAGAAGGATGGGGGGAGGACGGATAATAACACAAGAGTTTAGCGGTACCTAAGGAGATAAGCTATCACAAACCGATGGTGGATTAATCAAATTAAAGCAGTTTTGCAATTAGACAAAGAAGTTCACAGTTGTGATAGCAAATCAATAGCGATGGAAGCATTGAAGAAAGAGAGCAAGAGTTGTGGAAGTTACAGCTGTGAGGAGAGATGGCCAGCTAATGGTTGTGTGAAATAGGATTGCTTTTGTAAGATAGCCCAACCAAAATAGACAGTGAAGGAGGAGGATCGGCAGGATCAAGAGTGCCGATGGATGAAGCGTGGCGAATATACATGGGAATTAAAACCGGTGAAGCAGAGTTGCCCTTGAAGGAGGTTATGGAACAGCCCAGATGAAAAGAACCAGAGAATGTTTATATAAGCGATGTACTTGCTGATATACATTGCATGTTTTAAGAAAAAGACACTCCAAAACTATTTAAAGAGCACCCAATAGTAGTCAACAGAGGAGTATTGCGGGACTAAACAAGATTAGGAAGATAGTTGGAGAATATACACGGGAGTATGCGCAGATATTCAGAGACCTTATGAGCATACTTACTTAAAGAGAAATTACACGCAACATAAGGAGTGGTTCATTGGGGAACTGCTTCTTTTACCAGGACACCCCTAATGCAACAGAAGATCAATACCCCCAGGGAGGCCTTGGAGTAGGCCATCACATATAATCCATGGAAGGCTACCCCGGGAATACTAAGGTTGTGGTAGCTAGTACAATTTTGGAGCCGAACACCGGAAGCCAAATCACAGCCTTAATAGAAGATATTAAAGAACTGGCGAAAGCTAAGGTAGGAAGGGATCAAGTTTGGTGTACGAACTGCAGAACAGAAGGACACTTTAAAATGGATGGAATGCCCCAATCTGTGTGAAGGAGTTGTGCATGGCACGCCTACTAGTCCTTTTCCAGGAAGATCAGCGGGAAGAGTTGCACCCGTACCCCCCTATTACCCCTTTTTTTTTACATACTGCATCATTTCAAAACACAACCCCTTTCCATAATGTGCAATCATGGGAATACTGTGAGATTCGTAGAAACTACAATACTCCTCTATCCTAAACATAGGTTACTGCAAATTCTGCGGGTAGAACTTGCACAACACAGACAAATGCAGAGCTTTGGATTATATAGCCGAAAGGGTGGATAGGATATTGTTCAGAGTTGCGAACAATTAACAACCTCAAAATAGCGGAGATAGATACCAAGGAGGAATAACTGGACCCGTGCAGTGTTATAACTGCGTCGAGGTAGGGTACATTTCCCGCGACTGTTCTTTGCCCAGGAGACCATGCTGCAACCATTCTAGAACCACGGGCCATGCTTCAAAAGACTGTCCATATTTGATTGAAAGATGGGAAGCCCAAAATAGGTAAAGGGATGTTAACATGGTGAATTCAGATCCCAGACCGTCTAGCAGAGAGGTTGGGCCAGCCATTAATGCAATCACCAGAGTAGGTGCCAGGATCAGAACAGATATTAATAAAACTGAATCAGTTCAGATTAAGAAGGTAGATACTGGAGCACCAAGGTTCGATGTTAAACAACAAAAACAATTCTTTGAAAATGTCGTTTAAATGTTCAGAAGTATGGTTGCGACAGAGACATCGGGAGTTGTGCAAAGGTATATAGTTCGGCTACTATAACTTATTAAACCAAAAGACAGTCGCGGAATAATTAATTCCAGCGTTGAGGAACCAAGGCAGTTCAACTAATCAATTGGAGGACTGGTTTCAACTAGTTTAAAAGAGTTTTGGGATTATGTATGGAGTAAAAATTAGTGCAACTCGCTGCAGTGCATGGCGGGGGAGGAAGATGAACTGGAATCCATTTATACTAACCTCCCCGAAAGGCACTCACATTGGGTGCACAGAAGGACGGGTAAAGAATTAATACTGGATGCACAAGTGGCTGGATATGACATTCTTAATGTCATGTTGGACCTTGGGTCTGACATGAACATTCTTCCAAGGAATTATTGGGCGTCTATGGGACAGTCGAAACTAATGGACTCTCCGATCTAGTTGCAAATGGCCAACCAGTATCGAATCTTTCCCATTGGCAGAGTAGAGGACGTGAAGTTGACCTAGCAGGAGTAAATACTTATGCAAATTATAAAGTGATCAAAAGAAATGGAATATAAGGAACCCTACCCTGCTAGGAATTGATTGGGCGTTTGATAACAAAGCTGTAATTAACTTAAATAAAGAAACCATGACCTTTGAGGAGGTACTAGGGTAGTGCAGACGTTTGATCTGTCTCAAGGGCCGAGATACACTGAACCTATTGATGATGCTTTTGGAGATAACGAACTGGAAAACATTTATAATATGACTGCGGGTAGGTGGGAGGACTATGTAAACTCTACAGTAGATGGCTCCGTCAGCTCGAGGAGCATTCACTCTTTTTACTTCAATTTAGAGGAAGCTGGGTACAATTGGTAGGAGCACAACCACGAAGTATCCACTTAGAGGTGTGGTGTGGGACGGTCAGTGTTGTTAGGTGGATCAGAACAGAGTTGCGGAACCCACCCATTCATTTATGATGGAACAAGTACAGTATTGGATTTCATGGATGATATGGAGTTTAGGATTGTGGAATACAAAAAAGGATTCCAGCCGTGGACGTAGTCCTAAGAGGTACTTCTGCTTGCTAGTGGGCAACCCCAAAAGAAGCTCTTCCAATGTGGGACACTGTTTAAAAAGCCATGATTCACTAATTTGTTGCCCCGCCTGAATTTGAAGTCCAAGACATCTTAGGAGCAAAAGGAGAACCATCAAAATTCATAGAACGATATGAAGGTAAGACTGACCCCTCTTTGCATATTGAAAATTGCTTGCAGAAATGGAACAGAGAGGGCCCCCAGTAGGCACTTTGGGTCTCCTATCGAAGGCTTGGTACCTACACAAGGAGTCTTGAAAGCATACCATAAATAGGCCAAACACCTGACATCATAGCTGCCCTAAGAGCTATTAAACAATTTTTGTTAACTCATGAGTTGCAGAGTCACTTTTGCACTTATAAGTGCCCGCAACATAGTAAACTCATGTCTTTAAATAACTTTGAAAGTAAACTGGAGGACTCTATTTGTTGCATAAAAATAGAGCAAGGGTATGGGGAAGAGGATGAACTTGAAGGGTTGCTGCACCTATCCTTTGAGGAATCTGAGGGGTCCCGTTGAAGAAAGGAAAAGGATGTTTAAGAACTTTAGAAGCCCAACAACCTTTGAAGCTGTGGAAGAGAAACTTGGGAACAGAGGAAAAGCCAAAGATAGCTTCAGTTGGAGATTATTGGGACGAATAGACCATGTGAAAAGTTGCGGCCCTGCTGAAAAAGAGTAAGAAGACTTATTTCTGCAAAGTTTCACAGAACTACTGCCTTTTTAACCATAGGGGTTTTATCAAAAGGGTCATATCCAACCGGAAGTTTTTATTATACAAAGATGGCATTTCCAAAATACCTACTCTACAAAATTGAGTGAATCAACTCCTCCTGGCATTGAATACTGAAAATAATAGGAGACCCTATGTATGTGTCTCACTCCCTTGTTACTGTACCGTGTTCTGTAATTATTTCTGTGTTTGGTGGATGTGGCATGTGTTGTGGAATGATCCTGGAACTGATGCAATAATAATTATGCTAATGGTGTACTGCGGGAATGAAGCTGTTTTTGCTGTTGGAAATAATAATTATGATTTTGTTGCTGGTGGAGATGATCTTGGAACTGAGGCTGGGGATCCTGTTTAAACAACTAGGGCTGATTGGAATGACCCTGAAATGTTGGTTCAACTGCTGCTGCTTGGGCTGCTGGAAATAATGATGAGGCTGGTCTGACCCTATTCGTGTTACCTGTTACATGTTAATCACAATTGGTGATGGAAATACCAATGGCAATGGCGGGGGCTAGTGGAATTTTGGTGGTGCATTGGACTTGGAAAGGGCTATGGCAATGGTGTTCAAGGGAAGAGACAGACCCCAGTTTTGTTTGATAGCCTACCCTTACCCCTAGAGTGGTTATCACTAACGCTTTACTTATGTGGAAGGATCAATACCGCTAGGAAGGAGGAAGGTCATTGGACCTATAAAAATAGGTTTTTATGAAGCCAAAATGCCAAATGTAGAAGTTTTACATGGGCTTTATTAGTCCCATTTGGACAGTAAGGGAACACGATGATATGGCTCATAGCAGATATGGCAACTCACTGTTGTAGTTTCACTCATTATAATCTCCATCCTAATCCGGATTACGGTAGCAACCATTGAACCTGGAGAAGCTGTCTTTGTCAGCCTCACATATGACTCCACGGACTCATAACTTTTGCACACTCACTTTACGGGTTATTAACCCTCTTTCATGGATAACATGGATGCTATGGGTTCTTCATTGGATCACGCGGATCACAGGAGTAGTAAAAACAATAAAAACATACCACACATACGGGGAATGAATGGTAGCGCAAGGATCATCTAACTGGTGCACACTACTAAGGACTTAAGAATTGGTTGTTGTTGTTGAACCCCTGCCCTGAAAGGTTCAATCTCTGGTGGAACACAAAGGGATTAGTACAGAGCAGCTATGTATTATGGATGGGGATTGTGTTTCACTTGATGAACTCACTAAGAAAGTACAAAGAGCTACGGATAGGTGTACAATTATCAGTAGTGGGGTCCCAGTAGGTAATGCAAACATCCCAAGCACACTATGGTGTCCTTGTATGAACTGTGTTCTGTAGCTTTCAAATTAAAGGGGTACCAACCAAATGGAACATGTTTAATTAGTCCCTCCTAAATGTGCCATTTACTATCAAACTGGGAAACAAAGACGATATGGCTCACTCACCACTATCGGCCTAACTCACACCTAACCTGATATGATAGTGTCCTTCTACCCTATGTGCAGTAGTGGAACCTCATCAGCGTAAGGGACATATCCCAGATAAACTTAAGGAAATGGCATTATGACAAATAAATAATCTCATTTATAGATTTATGATGAGGAATTTTTCATCGAATCCATCGCGAAATGAATTTTTGACTAAATAAAACTATAAAATGATTAGGTTTTGGTAATATATGTCCCCCCCCTGTCAGATGTTTATTAGGTGGTCGGTCTAGTCCAGCGAAGCGTTATGTCAAGCCCTTTCTTTGTAGCAATATTGAGATACTGGCAGCAATAGAGATACGGACATTTATCAATGATAATATCACTGAACTGTTTGTTAGTGCCTACCTTACGAACCCATACTCCAACAATTATTGGCAGACTAATCAGTCCCCTTTGTTAGCTCCTCCTGGCCAGCCTAATAAGAATACCCATCATTATATATAATAAAAATTGACTAATGCTTCCTCTGCCATCTACATGTTTTCCATCTACCCACTTCTGTTTTCCGTGGCAGGTGCGGATTGAACAAACTGCGGTAATGCCGAATGCATGAATGTGAGAATGCGGTCGACTTGAGTAAAGCGAACTAACTGAATGCGGATGTCGCTGACTGACTATGGCGAACGGAAGGTAATTAGTGAACAGCAAGAACAGAAAGAACAGCATTAACGGAAAGCAGTAAAGCAGATTGAATGGGTGAAAGAAAGCGAAAAGAACGGGGAATGGGAGAATGTGGGCGTCGTGTTACAAGCGGTAATGGGGTATGGCAGGGGATGCGCAAAAGTTAGAATAATGGCAGGCGAAAGGCGGGCAAATAAGTCCTAATATAGATAATGTTGATACCAATTGGTGTTGGCTATAGCGCGATGGCAATGGCGCGTTGACATTGAAAAGCATTTAACGATGGAAATAGCGTTTACAACGTCAGATAGATACACAGGTTACACTTTCTGTTCACCTACCCTGGAAAGCTTTCCCTTCTATAATGCTTACCCCAGGAAAATATGACATATGTTTCCGTTCGTTCTTCCAAGCCCACCTAGAATAAAAAAAAAAAAAGGCAGGGGGAGCCGTCTCAAAGTGACATGCCTGGTGATAGGCTATTGCCCAACTATGGCAACCCCATGGACCCAACCGAACATAATTGGACGAATAAAGATCAAGAACATAATGAAAAGATTCTTAATTGAAAGAATAATAATGGAATGAAGAAGAATCACAATAAAGTATAAACTATAAAAAAAGTTTAAAATAAGGTGCGTAGCTCTTTCCCGACAAAGGAGGGGAAGGGAAAATAACCTGAAATGCTATCAGGAATCGACTTGCCTATCGAGAATTGCCTGTTACAGATATGCTTCGACCCGTGTAAACAACTGGTTTTTGATAGATTGAACCAAGCTTTTTAGGATCCACCCTTTTAACCAACCCCACCTGCCTGACTTACCTTGATACCGGAACCCTCAGAGCATGAACGACACACTCTAGAAGCCAGGAATACCAAAGTAACCGGTTTCCCATTAATAACAGGATAGGACACTAATGAGCGTAAGTGAAGCTAGTACCCTGAGCGAAAGCGAAGAAGCTAGAAGAAGGGATTCCTATTCCTCTTTTTCTCCATTCCTTATTTTAAAGAAAGAGGATAACTACTGGGAGTGTCAGTTCCTACGATCCTGGTTTCATACATTATTGGTACTCTGGTAGGCCATGCCGGGTGTAGTCAATCCAAAAGGCAACAACATATATGATGGGAAACTCTAAGAAGAAGGAAAGCTTTTACCTATTAACTGTTGGGAGGGGAGGGGAATACGCCGATGGGACTACGAATCCAATTCAATGTCCAATCCAATGGGGAGCCTACTAAGCTAAGCCAGGGGAACTCAAATCTGCTGCGATAATCCGCATAGAAGTATGAAGTCTACGTGAAGCCATATAAAGTTACTGAGTACAAGGTGGTGCATCAACTGCAAGGATGTATCGATGCGCATATCGAACGAAGGAGGAAGGTTAATGTTGTGTACTTGCCATGGAAAGGGTAAACGCAGAGATGAATATTATTATATTTATTTATGGTAGAATAAAACCGCACTAACAACTACTACCTGTTGCCTAGGTAAATAAATTAGCCATAGTCTATCCCGGTATCGGCCAGTGGCAGCTCACACAGGGTGTCCTTTATTTGGCTATATTACCATAAAGCAATGACCTTATTATGGTGGGACTTAAGTAATTTATCCCGCCTTTGCTCTTTGTTCGCTCCCGGAGGGGGCTCATGCAGATATGAAAACTCCACTGACTAAACCACCCAAGGACTCTCATACTGGATGGTAACGCTCGATGGATCTTCCACGGACTCATATTATGGTGGGTAACTTATATTCTCCTTCCTATAAGCTCCTATAAGCTGTAGAGGGATGGTGACCGAAGTGGCTAATGGATAAGCTCGATATGAACGGAAGATAAAGGCACGCAACGTATCCAAAGTTAGTAGTTAGCCCCAACTTGCCAAATTGTCAGAGCCAAGGTACGAGTTCCGCTTCCGCTCACCCCTGTTGTTGCCACCCTCGGAAAAGAATAAATAAGAACCACCTTCACCGAAAAGACCATCTCCTGTATAAGAGAAAGGAGGACGATACGCCTTGGTATCTAGTAAGTTAAATACTAAAAGTGGGCCCATTAAAAGTAAAAATACTCACCCTAAGTCATGTGCGGGAAATTGAGTAATAAAAAAGGGGGGTTTACTTGCTCGACCGACAGGAAAAGAGACGAACCGCTCCCCCCAAGTAGTAGTTGAAGGGGGAGGGTTCCATAACTCACAAATTGAAGTAGGAAAATCAACTCCGTGTACGCATGTAAGGTAATTTCATCCATCTAATTGGGCAGATGCCAGTATAACCAACCTTAGGCGGGTAATAAAAAAAAGCCTCCCTCATCTAACACTTCTATTCCTCTTTTTATCCCGCCTGTCTCAATCTTTTTTGAACACATTGGGCAAACTTTTTTATAAAGAATTGCCCCAACCAAGGTGAGGTTATAAATAAGAGCGGCTCCACTAAATCATTAGGTTTAGGGATGAGGCGTTCTAGTAAATAATATAATTCGCTAAGTGTCTGTGTGGGTATTACTTGTGATAAATTGGGAATTGAGTAAGTGCTCCTTCCTGTGTATTGTCAATGCGGTACGAGAGCTCCATGCGCTGCTATGTGTTACTTGGACCCTACTAACCTCTCCGCATCCTGGGTATGAGCTCCTCCCAGCAATTGCTCCTAAATCGTGTATCTGTGCCCCTCCCTCTTTCAATTGAACGAGTCTCGGCCTGCGCATGTATTGACCAGTGTGTGCTTCCCATGTATCATCGGCTCGTGGTAGCGTTTCGGCCCCTAACCTCCTTCAATTCTGGGGTGGAACACTTGGCATTGAGTCCCGGCCATTGAGTAGCATCATCATTGAACCTCCCTAATTGAACCTCCCTCATCGAGTTAATCATCAATACCTGGTATGAACACCTGGATATCCTCTTGTACTTGACTACCAGCATCACCATTTGTATGACAACAAGTCTTGCCCTCCTCCCTCGGGCAAGGACGCCTTTCATTACCAAATTTACCATATCTGGGGCCACTACCTTTCAGTGACCACGCTACCTTTTCTCTAGCAAATTTACCATCTTGATGGACCAGGTTCACACGTAGGATAACTTTATATGAAATTTATTGCTCGTCCGACGTAGGAGGACGAGGGTGCGTGATCAATTCTCTATCATCCGGATATTACCTATCATTAGTAAATTTACCATATAGACGAGGATAGGCCCTGGCAACAACCCATTTTAAGTAACTAGGTAATTTGCATAAAAAAAACAAGGTAATTGTAGCAACTAGGGAAGCATAAACAAGGGGGAATGAATCCTGGCAGAGATAGACGTTCAGAAGTGGGTATAGTTCATAAAATAGAAAATCCATTTTCATGTGCGGATGAAAGAACTAGTTGGACTATTGATAACACCGAGTTGAACAGCTAATTAGTTGGACTAGTTGGACTGAAGTTTAACTATTGGGACTCAAAGTTGCACTAATTAGAAGTCTCATTTAAAATGATGGCACTACTTAGCTTTGCTAAGAACAACTAAAGTAAAGGAGCGTTTCTAACTCTTCAAAGGTTTACTAGCAATATAGTAAACATGGTTAAGCTATGTAGGACCAACCAAATTAAAATCCTAAACACCTAAAGCAAATACATGGTCTCAACTAGAGAGTTGTAAATAAAGAAGGGTATAAATTAAGTAACTTTAGGAAAAAAAATAGTAGTTATCTAAATATAGTGAGGTTTACTACTACATAATAGGGATGCACAACCTATAAAAGGGGACTACTAATAGCTCATGGACCAAACTAACCCTAATTAGTACCATTCTAAGATGGTGGGACAATTATTCAAACCAATTTTGGATAGACAAAAGGAGGTGACAAAGCAATAAATTGAACACCTTAATATAGTAGGTCTATAAAAATGGACTAGCCAGCTGTCTCCTCGATATAGCTTGGCAATGAGAGTAGCACAATAGAAGGTAGGTGTGGTGTATGAAGGGGTATATTATCCCATCGCTCATGGAGGCATTGTGTTTCTATTTTACTGCAATATTTACTAGCCAGCTGAACAAAAAGAAATGCCCAATCTAAGGTCAAAAAGTGTTTATACAGTGGGCTAAATGGCCATTGAATAGGTTTATACCTTCCCTGCTAACCCCCCCCCTAAACTGCCCTGCCTAACTCCCTCGTACTTCTGTCCAACCACCCTAGCAGCAATTGCAGCAAGACTAGCGAGGGCGAGCCAATCACCCAGCAATCCGAGCCAGCTAGCAAGCATCGTTCAAGCACTAGTGTGAAACGTTGTAAAATTTAATTATTCGTCGCTGTAGCGTAACTTATAGGCCTTATAAGTCCTAATTATGTCAAACTTCCATGCGCTCTAACAAAATTTGATTGGCAAAGAAGGGTTTCCTTGGGTGTAACGGGAGCACTCAAAAGGCAGGCAGGTAAGTGCGGTCCCCCCCCCCTTCACAACATGTCCAATAGAGAGGATTTATACCATACCCTGGGAACTGGATTCAGTGAATGACGGATGTGTGTGTACTGTAATGGATTCCGTGAATGGCTTATATTTGCAATGAATGATTGGCTTCTTTTCGCAAATGGCGTAAACCTTCTGTTGAATAGCTTATTGTGAATCTACCCATGCCACCTTTTGTTACTTAAATTACCTACTTGGATAGGTCCTTAAGGTCTTGCCTTGGTCCATCTTGATAGGCTACGTTTGCAATCTATATCATCCCCATAGTCCACCTTTATTTCCTTCTATCCTCT
>Ga0233342_1000186_pt1 | contig 19240 bp, 15 predicted proteins | sample GEONDECOMP273_FD_180706 | JGI IMG/M metagenome (GOLD analysis project Ga0233342, IMG submission 180706) | Leaf litter microbial communities from Shasta-Trinity National Forest, California, United States - GEON-DECOMP-273 | ecosystem: Environmental > Terrestrial > Plant litter > Unclassified...
AATAACTGTAGCGTTCGGATAGAATCCATCTACTCGGCGATTCATCCGGTGACTTCACGGTCGCCAGCCCCAAGAAGCATCAAAATTGAAGATAATATTATAGAATCAAGTGCTTGTCAATGAATGGGCTTCCCAGGTCTCTTATTCTACGACGATAGGTATTACTGATGCTGCATAGCGAGCGCTGCTCCAGATCCCCCTCCCTACTTCCCATATTGGTGTGGGCTCAGATATATCGTTTCTTTGTGTAGGTAATTTGTGTAGGTTATACCTTCGCAGAGCTCAGTTAAGACCTTTCAGGACCTACAAGCAGGTTCGCTGTTCAATAAGGTGCGAGCCTCTCCTATTCATGGAGGGTGTTTCGCTATTTCGCTATCTAGAGTCCTCCGTCCCATATTCCCGGCCACTATAAGCATTTGTAGCGAGCAATCGAATGATACCTGAACCCACCTAAGTGAGGGATAGTGAATAACAGCCCAGAATGCGAGAAGATCACTTTAGGCTTTCCCGTTACTCAAACCTTATTATTTACCGTCCGATCTCTGGTGCTTTTGCTTATGCATTATAAAGAGAAACACATGCAGATGTTATAACAAAGATTATTGGAACATCATAGAATGTAGGAACAACAGGAATGCTAGCTGGGAAAGAAGCAGGGGAAGAAGCTGGGATAGGAAGGGATACTGTTTCTCCATATTTGATATGCTAATATAGTATGAAAAAGTAGAAGCTGCTTACTATGAGACCAGTGTGATTCCCAGCTTAAGTAAAACACAGCTCATTCTTTTAATAAACAGTAACAGCCAGCAAGCTCCCCAGCTGTTCAAAACATCAACAAATATGACCAGATTCTTGCTTACGCTTATATCCTTCAAGGTACTGTGATTGAACACTTGCTTCATCAATCATACTAGGATATACTTTTTATCTTCTCTTTCAACATAAAACATTAATTTATTTATAGTTCACTCCTAAGGAACAAACAGAACAAGCAGAAGGTCCGAAGGGCTTGTCCTTTTGAGGGCAAGGATTTTATCTCAACTTTCATTAGCTTAGGAACTAGCATAGAAGAACTATAACTCTATTCTTTCATTTCATTACTAGTTTAAATCATTTAATCAACCAATAAAATCATTTTTTATGATGGAACCACTATAACTACTTTAATGAATTAAGAAACCCCAAATAAAAACATATTGACCTATACCAAACACGAGCAAATACTACACATGCCAGTAGACCCATTAGAGTGAAACCACCGGGCTTCATAGCAGAGGAATAGCCATGAGACCAGGATACCTGAAACAGCCATCACCTGTTCTTTTTATTCTTACCGCCCGTGAGCTACACTAACCACTTAGATTAAAGCTACAACAGAGATAGGAGCGAAGGAACCATCTTCAATATGCTTTTACTCCATCAATACTTTCCATTACTCCTAGATTCTCTCTTACCCCTAGATTTGTAGGAATCCAGCCAGAAATTATACTATCTATCGCATCCAGAAGAATATAAAGGTCCCGCTAGTTCACTTACCACTGAAGAGACGTTTAACACATGGATGGTGGGAACCTCCTATTACATGGTGCGATACCAATCATTTAGAACATTGCGGGAACCTCCAATTATTCATATTTAACAGCCATGAGTTTACTTACCTGATATTCAATTATACTTACCAGGGGCTTACCAAACAACATGAGCCATAAGCAACACCCATGGAACCACTTTGAAAACCTACCTAAAAAAACCTGAACCATCAACAAACCGGAGGAGACCAGAAAGACAGAGACCAGAGCAATGGATACGTCCTCTTCCCCACCCACCGCCCCGGGATAAACCCTACAATCCCTTTGACCTGCATTGGTACAATTAGGAGCGACCGAAAGTAGGAGCGACCGAAATACAATTTTTATCTATTTATCAGCTAGTAACACAAGGTTAATTAGGTATCATGGTAGTAGTACGTTGATGAATTGACTCTCCTACTCTATACCACTTATATTATACTATGCATACTAGCCAATGGGTGTTTCGTATATAATGTGTGTACTCATGTTTCCTAGTGAGATTGATACATACATTAATACGAAGGGCAGTGTACGCCAGGCTATACCGGCGCGAAGAACGTGAGCGACCGAAGGGTACTATTGGGGTGGGGGGAAACACAATGGATCTATTATCAATCATCACTGGCTCGTTGACTTGGTCTTTATTTATTTATCTCTCGCTTGGATTCATCTTGATTGGTTTGGTCCTAATGCCTTACCATATACGATTGACCCTTTAGCTTGATATCTTGACTTCTTGACTGTGCTTGCCTTTTATTTACTTTATTACTTGATCCTCCAACCTAGGCTTTTATTTACTTGATTACTTGATATAACCTACGCTATCCGCTAGGCTATAATTAACTTACTCATTCAATCTAGACTATGCGCTGGACTAATCTATTTACTAGGCTTAGACTGTATAAATTCCTACTACCCCTGAGGGAAGCGAAACGGAAGCAGAGCTCCGGGCAGTCGGTAGGGACTGAGAGCAGAAGTATTCCAATGAAGTAATACTATTAGTCTTAAGATGAAAATATATAGTCATTATAAATTAATACATATGTTTGCTCATTTAGGTCAATGAGGTAATATTGCCGCTAGGTAAAGGACCACTTACTACGCTACTGCCATGCCAGAAAAGTCAGTTTTTTTCAGGAAGTTTGGGTTCTTGCCCAATCTTATAGTTAGTCAAGGCGGTTAGATACTTATGCGGGTTAGGTATAAACTTATTATATGGGCATTTTAGCCCGCTGTATAAACACTTTGTTACCTTGGAGAAGTAAAAAATGAAACTCGATAGATAGTAAAGAGTCATAAGGCCATAACTCGTAAGTAAGGCAAGAGTAAGTAATAGGAAGGCAAGAGAGTTTAAAACCCAGTATATATTACTTTCAAAACACGTATACATAGTTCATTTTTCTATTTTGATTGTGTTTTAGATTGATACCTAGTAGTTCATTCTGTTGCCTGAGCTGATGACCGTGAACCAATTGTATTTGATCCATATCCATTACTGGGTTACCCGGCATAAGCACCCATTTATTAAGCAGCAACACCCCTGCCATGTACATTAGCTAGTGGTGGTATTCCAATATTCTCGTTCCACCGCTGTTCCGTTATTATATAATGTGCCCTACTAGTTTAATCCGTTAAGAGTGCATCTCCACACTGCACTGACCAGAAACTCCGCCTAAACAATTAAGCTTCACGCTTGTCTACCGGATAATAAAAAGCACGACACTAGACTATCATTAAGTAATTATTGGCTGCCCCCCTGGCCCTTGCTCTGGCTGGCCTTGCTCTCCTCACCGGACTGGTCCCCCCTAATGGTGTATGTGGTTCCGCGGGTATTAAATGGACTGAGTAGGGTTCGTAGGGGTGTATATACATTCCTGTACAGTTAATGGACCACTCGATCGTGTTCTTGATGTACCCCATTAAAGTTGTCACTGTAGTTCAAATCTTCACTACGAAAAATATCCACTTACTAATTTTCTACTTCAATCTGCTCTACTGTGTAGCGACCAAAAGTTATGTATCCACTTACGAAATTTGATATTGAAATATGCTACTGAACCAACCAAATCAACAGACTCTACATTGACAGAATCAACAACGGAAACAACTGCTGCATCTATAATTGCTTCACCTGAACCCGGAACTAATTACTGTGCTCCTGGTGGATATGCTGCAATCTTAGCTGCTGTTACCTTTGCCTCTGTACATGGAATCAAGTGCCTCTGTACATGGAATCAAGCAAAGAGATGCCGTGGGCTATACTATGATTAGCTCGTGCTGCTGACCCAAAGAATTAACCAGTTTACCAAATTGAATCAGCTATCATATCTTCGGCATAATCTATTGCTCAAGTAGTATGTTTTTTTATATAAATATCATGGTGTCTCCAACTAGTTCTTTTCCAGAGGAACTGCCCATCTTGGAAGGAATGCTATTGGTTATGGGACTGGAACTATATATTTGAAATGGGTAATAAAAAGAAGCTGGCTCTGTGTTCTTTGCTACTGCTATTGATGCTCTCACTTTTGCTAAAGCTGCTGAAGCTACCTTTGTCTCTGCTCCTGCTACCCTTGCTTTTTCCTTTGCAACTGTTGGATTAACGGAAACTAGTATGTATGCAGGTGATTCAACTCGGTTAGCTGGATCAACTTCAACCGGAAAAGATGCTGCTCCCACCTTTGCCACTAATAGCTAAACTCCTGCGGCCTCCCTTGCTTATGCCATTTCAATTGGTGCTGATACCTATGCTCTAGCTCCCGCCTTCCCCGTTGCTCCCGTCTCTGGTGCCTCCACCTCTTTGGTTTTCCATTTATATCTGCGCTTGAATCTGCTTCCTTTTATATCTGCGCTTGAATCTGCTTCCTTTGAGTTTTTTTACCCATAGCCTGTTCCAAATATAAGGGATCCGAGACCAGAAGCAAGAGATTGAGTTGACTCATAAGTTTCCGTCGATCCAGTAGTTTTTCCAGTATCTATATTAGTTTCCGGCACGTCGCATTCTCTTCAATGGTACGTTCGGTTTGGCATCGCGCTTTCTTTATATGATCGATTGACTGACCGGCGTGAAGTTGAATTGGAGCTTTAACGAGCTGCGGCCCTGCCTACGTGGAATCAACATGAAATTAGTTAGTGACCTATAGTTATAGTTCTTCTCGGTGCATCGATGAATCTCCACCCCCCCACGGGGTAACCCTTGCCTGTGGGTTCTATGCCTATGCTCCTGCCTTTTCTGCTATTGATACTTTTGTTGGATTTACGGACACGGGGTCAACTAAGTAAACTGAATAAATGGCTTCCGCTTCAATAGGTGGTTAAACTACTTCTTTAGCTGGACACTCTGCAATCACAACTTCAGGATCTCCCACTGGGTATCAATTTGGAATAGATTACACGGGTCTCGAACGAATTATTAAACGGGTACGGCAGGTTATTAATAAATAACTGGTTCGCATGGGATATATTTGAACACCCTCTATAATTATAATAGATAGTACGCGCCCTTATATATGGGTAGAGCGTTGGTATATAATGTTTACCATGAGATAGCCTTAATGTCTTACTACGATTGGGCCAGGTTAGGTCATTGCTTTAATTTATTTGATGGATCCACCTCGCCTAGCATCCATTCCAGTTCTCGATCGAGCAGCAATCTCCCACCAGTTGATGATATAATTCCATATACAGATCCAAAGGACAGAGCAAAGGCTGCAGCACCGAAAGGGAAGGGACTTATATAGGCGTTATGATAGGCCTTATTAGGAATGAAAGGGATTTAGGCCCCGTTACCATCTTTGTTCTGCAAAAAAGGGGTGTAAGCTTACGTAAAAGAAATCTAAGTCCTAAAATATGTTCTAATCTAAAATTAGAACTGAAAGCAAAACTAATCTACACTAAACTAAGGGATCCCATGGAAACTAAGACTAGAAACAAACAGTAGAATAGAATGAAGAAAGCGAGCAACAAGTAAATCTTATACATTCCACACTCCTCCCACTATGCCCCTGCACCTGCATACAAACAACAAGTTACTGCTTGCATACATTAAACAAGGTGTTTGCTTCCAGCAAGAACCTGCACACCAAAGAAGACATTAACTTTGCCATAACATAAGATGTATAAGAAAGCAAGCCACTATTCATTAAGTCTCATGTCAAGCATCATTAACATTACTCATGTAGAAGCAGGAAAGGTAAACCACACTTAGAAAAAAAGCTCCTCCTTAATTGTGCAAATCAACTTGAACTTATCTTTATATTCATAACCTTGTGATCTCTGAACATTAGATGAGCAAAAGCCCTTCAAATGAATGAGGAAGTCTCATTTATAGCCAAGCTTGAATGGCTTTTGGCCTTCCAACTACCCAACCTATGACCTTCCACCTACAAAAAGCAAAAATGCTATTTATCCATGTACTACATTTATTATATATATACATATTAAGGCTTGGATCAACCGAACCTTATATAGATAGGTGCCAGCTCCTTAAGTACAAGGAAAAGAAAAGAGAATAAGAGGTCCTTGCCCTATGAAGGACAAGCGGCTTCGCTCCTTAGGAAGGAGGTCTCGACTAAAAGGAGAGGGTAAGAGCTCACTTTACAATATTGTTTGTTGCCGGCTACACAATTGCTCCTACGATATTTGTGCAGGCTACTTAAGAGAGCTCTCGTACTATCTTTAGCTGGGGTCATATGCCCTTGCGCTATTACTTGTGGATCGGGCGGTTACATATATAATATAGATTAGCCAATCATAGAGGGAATTACCGGGGTCTTTAGACACTCGACCAATAGGGAGAGGAAAGATGATAAAAAAATGGGTGGGAAAAGAATAGGCGCCTTTTATCGATCGATCCCCGAAAAAGGGTCCTGGACTTCGGTCGCAGAGAAAATGGGTATGGCCTTGACTTAGCGACCTGAAACATCTAAGTAGCTTATGAGAGGGATAATGCATAAACTCATGTATTTGCGCCTTTATAGCAGTTCAAGTAATGGCTTTCTTAGCTGGATGCACGAACAGGTGGACACAAATCCCATTTACAAGCCCAATCGCCCAGAGGAAGGTAAATCCAAGCATGATCCCAAGCCAAAGCTGACGTCTTGCTCCAACTGAAGAAACTGATCAATCTGAATGAAAGCATCGAATGATGCAAAGGCTGATACTGAACCTGATACTGATAAATGTAAGAACTTAGACCGTACCTCACCCTAACTTTACGTTCGTTAAATACTTCGTGTCAAGTAATAAGGCGAGCATAATGACATCTATAATTAGATATTGGAGGTACAGCTATTAGACCCTTACCCTGATATTACTACTGCCCGGAACCCTAGATTTCGTTACTTTCCAACCTCATGATACCAAGAATAGCATAGCATTAGGGGACAGTCTTAGAAGAACCTTACCTTGAGAAACACACCCACCTACCAGAACTAGGAGATCTTGAGCCCTAGACCTTTAATGCATGGCACATGTAGTTAGTCACCCATGTTGGTACAACCTAGAAGCTGCTTATGGGATGGGGATTGGGATGGATGGCATTGATGGATGGATGAGATGGCATGGGGATGCTTAACCTTACCCCTATCTTACTACCGCCACCTAGGAGCATGAAGAAATCACTCTAGAAGTCAGGAATACTACACCAGTAGCCAGGGGCATTACACACTACCTTGCCTTGATATTTACCTGCACGAACTAGTAGACGAGATCTGGAGCCCTAGACCATGAGGAATACACATAGTTAGTGAGTCGCATATATCTTACCTTTGAAGCCACAGATTGGAATTGGAATTGGAATGGGTACTGCTATTTACTTTCTCTTATCAGCAGGATGGCATGATACCACCTTCTTACCCTTACCCCCTTACTTATGTATGTGCACCTCTCATGAACAATAGGTGCGCAGGTCTTCCAAATTGAATTCTGAGACATGCTTTTGTGATGCGGGCTATTAGGAAGCCAAAAAGAATTTTGTATGCCAGGATTTGCTGATGTGGGATTTCATTTTTTATCGATGATTGTCGTCACTAAGGCGACCATTTCAATACAGTGTGATTAAAAAGTGTCATCAACACTAGTGCCAACGGCTGTAAGGATGGCCAGTGGTCTAAGCTTAACCAAGAAGCTAAGTTATCACATCAACCTGGGTTCCCTTTCACACTACAAATAGGTTTTCATTTAGCTAAAAGAAATCTATAAAAAGGAGGCTTGGCAATCCACTGCATTAATAGACCTACCTTTCTTTTTATGCCTACACCTTCACGTAGTACCCACTTGGAAGACCTAGACCCTATACCATCTTTCTGGAATCGCTTAATAAGGACAGCTATTAACAACCCTTCTCTTAGAAGCACCGGATGGATCACCACCTTACCCTTGACTTTCTCACTCCCTTCACCCAAGTTGATTACCCTTTACTTAAGTGCATGCCACCTGTTCTACCAGACTTTCATTTACTGCCTGCCACCTTTACCACCTTAAAAATTAGACCTGTTTTCTATACCACTTGACTCATCCATGCTTAGTTGTGCACTATATTTCTCCGGTACAGGATTCACCCAGCCAGCTTACTTACAGTATAACATACAGCACACCATCACATAGTAAGTAACCACCTTACCTACCTAGAAAATAAATAGATCTTACCCTACTTACTTATGGATGCCCGAACCTCTTGCTTCAGCCAGGAATATGTGGGTACAGCAGGCACTTCGAACCTATGCTGCCTATTTACCTTTATCGTTACCAACCACCTCCTTCCACAACCTTACTACTTACCTTTGTAATGCCCCCAAACAGACAGCCAGCCAGAACTTAAGAAACATGGCTGGATGATGGATGGTCAATCAGAGAGCCTTTTTAGACGGGCTTCATTCAGACATTGCCGCTTCAGACATTGCCAGGAGAGGCAGGCTTTTATAACATTTGCTTAATGAATCTTAGGAGGTACGGCACTCTGACTATTAACCTTTTACCCTACCGAACCTTTTTTGAACTGTTTCCAAACAAACCTTTACCCAATAGACCTCACTTATCACCTCTTGCTTTAGCCAGGAATCGGGGCGGGATTTTCTTAATTACGTGCTTCTTGCTTGCTAGATTGATTGCAGGCAGGCGAGCGGGCGAAAGGGCGGCTGCTTGCTTGCCATCAGAGTTGGGGGCGGGCACTAAGTTTGGTTGGCACAGATCTTTTCAAACCTTCCCCTCGTACCTCTTCTTTTCCCCTTCCCGTGGCTTGAAGGAGCTGGTTCTATGCGCATGGCTTCTTTCATAGCTGGCATATGGCTGGTAGGGCTACTGGGCATGTCATCTGGGTGAATAGCTATGCGAGTGGCATGGCAGGAGTCTGGTAATGGTTGAGTCTGGTAGGCTAGGTAGGCATGTCTCTTCAACGCTGTTAAGTCGAGGAGCCTTCTGAGAGAGCAAACAGACGGGCCTAAAATAGAAAAGTTAAAGTATATATGCATACACGTAGAGTGCTTGTAAATGTTATTCCCCTCCTAGCTTGTTGTTCTACAATTGCATAGTAAACTCATTGCTGTAGCAACACGTCTAGCCACATAGTCTCTCGTATGCACATGGAGGAAATATCCTATAAAAAAGAATGCTTTAAAGGGAGGGATAAACGGATGTGATTAAAATAGACGGAACAGAAGCGATTAAAAGAGACGGAATGAAAGGACAATCAATTGTGACGAAAAGAGACAAATGAAGTGACGGAATGGAAGGACAATCAACGGATTACAATTTTAGAATTCCAATATAGATATTCCGATATAAAATATTAACACGGCCATATCATATATATATATAGTTGATGACGCATCAACTGCAAAAAAGGATGTCATGGCGATATTGTATAGTCATAGGTGCCATAGGTCAGGAAACAATACTATAACACCAGTACCACGCATTCTCCCATTACATTCAATCCGTATTACCCTGTCCGCTTCAGTACAATCGCCCAGGAAAGCCCAGTACGCTTTCTCACCTCTATCTCTATTACCTCTCCCTTCTATGTAGATAGCCAGTTTTAATTGCTTGAAGGTCATTACAAAGAGCCCACCATTAGCCGCTGCTAGTTGATCCAGGAGTCATAGTCCAGGCCGCTTTCAGCATATTATGCCCCATTAAATCCGCCCACATTCAGTCAGTATGCACCTGATACAGCTTTCACGTCTACACCAAATAGGAGCCCTGTCCTTTCAAAAGTGGGTAAATCCTTCTATTAGAACCTGGCCTATAGGGTGTAAATTCCCCATCTTGCTAGGGATTGATTTGCTCGTCCTTCCGAGGACGAGGGCACGTTCACAAGCAGATTCTGGTGAGGCAGGAACCTAGGGCGCATACTCAGGTGAGGTTGGTTCAGGTGAGGTAGACTCAGGTGAGACAGGCTTAAGTGGGGACCAAAGAGCATACAATTGTTGGCAAAGAGCATTCACTAATAATTATTAAACTGGTAAAATAGAATATGATAAGTATTCAGTAAGGTCCTTCTTCACCAATTTGACTGTTTTTATATGCTCAGGGCTTTGTAAGGTGAGCCATTCTTCTTTATTTATGTTAAAATACTATCTCGGAAATGCGGATATTTTTGCGGGTAAGCCCCACAAAGTAAGTAAAATAGTAGAAGAATTGGACCAATGTTACCCCAAGTTGAATCAGCCCACCTAGGAAAGGAATGGACATAAATATACGTGTGGAATTGAAAGAAATAGTCTTTACCTTGCGCTATCCCATTTGTTCGCCGTTCTGTGCCCTTGCCTTCAGTTTGTACTTAAGGAATTAAAGAAAGATATAATTGACACAAAAAATGTTAGCTACTAAGATAAGAGGCATGCCTTAGAACATATCATGATGAATAAGTCTATTTGGGGATATCCAGATCAAACTCATATTTTTGCGTATAGATCAACCCATGAACTAGCCCAATTATATAGAGCCATTATATAGAGCCAAATATTTTCTATGATCAAATAGAAACAATAGTTAACCAAGGCTCAGATAGGTAAGGAACATGTATGTTGTGCTAGATGTCAAACAAAAAGGCCATCATGCTTACAAGTGTCCACTACTTGGAGGGGGTTGCACATAATCCCTCACCAAGGCCTTTGCCTAGCATGCCTTTGGGGAGTATTGTGATATATAAATATCCCATGACCACCCTTTGCAACATTGTTCGTTGTTGCATAAGTACTCATCTGTCCCTATAACTATTTATTAATAATTTTTTGAGATTTAATACACATAATACAAAGAATTGTAGGGCGGGCATTGGTTGAGTAATTTAAGAAGACCTCGTTTTGAGTACAGAAGAGTGTTAACCATAAAGTCTGAAGGAGTCATGTTAAAGGAGGAGGATATATAGGTTAAAGGAGTGGAGGAAGAACAAGCCCTATATGGTTATATAACTATAATGAGATGGTACATATCTTGAGTGTAGGCTCCTTTGAGAGACTATGATTCTTATAGGTGTCCAACAAAGGTATTATTTATAGTCTACAATGCTAGTGGAATTTTGCATCCTTGGGAGGGGAGGGTATTGCTCGAAGTAGTGCTTAGACTTTTCATGATAAAGATGGAGATTTGATAATGAAGGTTCATCCATTCTAATCTAACATTCACTCACAATGTATTCTAAGCTAAATTTCTATTTTCAATAAATATGTTATAACTATTATATGTATAACAGAAAGTAAACCAAATAAAGAATTATGTAACACATCATACCATATAAATAACCAAAATGTATTAAAGGAGGGGTTACTCATTACTCAACATCCATATAGTCTCATACAACATTAGACATGCGATAGACTCATGGGTTTTTCATAGTCCCAATTACAACCAAGTAACTAGCCCACAATACATTACCCAACACCTGCTTACCCAAATGATCAACAAGAGTAAAAAAAAACCCCCAAGTAACTAAGTAACCAAGTGGCTGTCTCACCATCCAACCATCTAGCCATGTAACCCTTTTCTTGTAGCCCCAGTGGACTACTTCTAAAAAAGAGAGTGGTTAAGTTTACCATAGGGACTTCACTTGGTGAACTTGTGACATAGCACGTGCGTTCATAGGATATTGAAGAATACCTCTAATAAAGGGCGTAACTCGATAGAGATGGTGCAAATACCTTGTTGATCATACGCTTACTGCAAGCACTCAAATAGCCTCATTTACTGGTGCTGGCCTAACTCGCTGACTGCCTGGGCTGAGGTAACCCTTTACTGAAGTAACATATGCTGAGGTGTGAGGTGGCAACCCTAAAAAAGAAGCAAAATAGAGGACCGGAGGGCTTGTCCTTTTGAGGGCAAGGAAAAAGATCGTATAATTTTATATAAGAGCTCAACCTTCGATCTCTCTTCATTCTTTCCGGTATATACGTACGGTAGGCATCTTTGCCTAACCGGTTTTTCCGTTCTAACTTTCCCAGCCTAACTGTTCTATGAAGCTTTCAAAGCTTTATCGTTTTTAATCCACTGTTCGGTCCCGAAATAAGTGTATCTGTTATCTTTACATTTTGGGATAGAACCATCGCATTTTTTTTTTGCTGCATAGATGGTCCACACGCTACACAAAGTAGCTAACTTCCACTATGTTATTGCTGGGGACTTACTCTCATGTGGGGTGCTTAATCATACGGGAAACAAAAACCTGGTATGAGGTGCCCCATAGTTCTCTATGAACCTAACTCGATTCAGTCTTGATTCATACGGGAAAGAAGCGCTTGCGATTATGATACGATGCATTCTTCGTTCGACCAATTCGATCCCGACGTCTTCGTTCCCCCCGTTCCCCGTAGGTGTCCCGTAGGTTAATCCCTTAGGCCGCCCTGTAGGGTGAATGGTTCCCTCGTTTGTTCCCCTCGGAACCCTGCCGGGAGAGCGCCAGTATTAGCAGTTAAAAAAGCAAAGGTGGCAGCATCATATAGAGTATCCGATACAATACCAGCAGCAGATTCATATGTCGTTGAAGCAGTAGTGGAAGAGCCTGAACCCAGGGATGAAGAGCCTGTTCGTGCTCGTGATTCAGTTACTTATGACCGAGATGAATACTTTCTGAGCAATATTAATAGTTTAGAGATCGAGATCCTGATGCTGGAGAGCGAGATGCTTTTTGGAACTACCAACCACCTAATTAAGAACCATATAGGGTAAACAAATAGCATACCCAGTTGCAGATATAGGGTTTCTCGTTGACCGAAAAAAAGCACCTGATTACAGGAATCCATATGATCGTGGTGTGAACAATAATGCCCATCAAAGTATTTTATCACCATCATTAGAGAGGAATGTGTCTGAAACACCTGAGAGACCGGAGTCACCAAGAAGACAAGAACCATTCCACCAATCTCAATGGGGAATGCCCAGGGATACTCCCGGAGAGCAGTATGATCCGTTTGAAGCACATAGGCAAATTCCATTGGTCAAACAGCCCATGTAAAATCATACCATAAAGCAACCAGCGGAGGGACACATGGCCGAGCTTCACTTACCACCTTTGAGAACTCAGCAGGCACGTGCTCCACCGGGAAGCCCAACAATGTTGAAGCTCCATATCTAGGTCCACATCGATATCCATACCAGGGACGATATAAAGGTCCTTATACTGATCCATATCAAGGACGTTCTCAAGTTCCTGATCAAGAAAGATCTCGAGCACCACTCCATGATCAAAATCAGTACCAAGCTCCTTATCCAGTATAGACAGTACAACTAGCATCATTCGCTACAGGAACTAACTTAATAGATTGATCCGGTAGCTTTCCCCGTTTGCTAACACCTGGGCTTCCCAGATACCTAAAATGAGGAGGTATTATTCGGGAAACACCTGTTCATTTACGTTGCTCTCTTAACCAGGAGGGGTGGTTTGCCTGCAAATTACTATACTCTGATGCATTATAGCAAGCACCTGTCCTCCATCGTTTCGAATAACCACCTTATCTCAATCTCCAATTCGATCTGTCGCTGGGTCAAATAGAACAATGAGCTATGGGGGACTGGATCCGTACGAAGGTAAAGCGCTCTATTGCCCATAACTATATACATAATTGTTGCCTTTTCTCCGCTACTGATGGCTTAGATGCTTTCTCTGCTGCTAATGATGCTATTTGAATTGGTGCTGAAACCAGGTCAACCGCAACCGATGAATCAATTAGTAAAACTTCACCGGTCCTGCTGCCTATTCTCTGGCTTTCTAACTAGCTTAGATGTTTATGGAGAATTTACTGGTTCCGGAAGAGGTGTTTGGGTCAATGCTAGCTCGGATGCTTCCACTCGATAAACAGGTGCTGCTTAAACACAATAAACCGGTGCAGCTTACACTACTGTGAATCAAACTTATATAATGCCCTAGCGAACGCCTTAGAGTATGCAAATAAAAAGGCACAGAGCATAAAGATATAAATAATGTCCAGTGATGGGTGGCACGTGAATCTATTATGTATAGGTCGAAACACGTCACGTAATTAAATGAGCATACCTATATTTAACTAAATGACAGGCAGAATATAAAAAAGGCTTCGCAGGCGCAAAAGTAAGTTCTTTTACCTCCCCTTACATTTCCTATGCTGGCAGTGATACCTTTGCTGATAGGCCAATGGGTTATGAATTACTTTAACCCTATAGACCCGTATAAACTACTAAAGTTTTCACTGCATATGCTCTTGCTCTTGGCTTATATGCTTACTTTGTTGTTTACTCAGATGCTTATGGATCAACAGATGCAATTCCAACGACTGAGTAAACTCAATCCATTGGTTCAAAAAGTGCACTTGGGTCAATTAGGTAGGTATACTTCTCGATCTTTATATGATGGAATCAAATCTGTAGGGTGGGCGGCTGAAACAGGATATAGGGCAAGCTATCAAATTTGCTCTGTTTCTCAATCAGGTTCTCGGCCTGGAAGAAGCAATGCTGGTAGGCAAAGTGATGCCTGTGCTTTTCACTGGCTCATAAATGAAAACTTATTTGGTAATCAACGTCATAAACTGGTTAAATAGAAACTGGTAGTGCCTGCTTTTCTTTTTACTCGTATGCTTTTGCTACTTCAATTGGTTATGAAACTACAGGTGCTACTTCCATTACTGCTGGTATCGATGCCGCTATCTTTGCATCAATCTCGTCTTTTGGAACAGGATCTCCATTGGATCTGTAACTAGCGTTGCAATTGGATATGAATCAACAGGCCTTGGTACTCGATCTGGCTCCTACACTAAATCATATGCTGCTTTAACCGCTTGATATCGATATCGATATGGCAAAATTATGGGTGATACGGCAGTGGGGAAACTGCCTTTGACTTTGTCTCTCCTGCCTTTACCAATGGTTCTAGCACTGGATATCGACCTGAAACCAATGCTACCAGCCATGGAACCAGATCCATAAGATGGGCGGTTGGAACAGGATTTTGATCTGGATAAATGTGGGCTTCGTCGCTGCTTTTAGAGAAAATACAACTGCTGGGAGTGCCGGATAAAATTAACCCGGTCCTGAAGCTACCCTGGCTATTGGTTATTTCACCGTATCTGCTTAAGGAGGATCCAATGCTTTAACTTAGTCAGCTGGATCACTCGCGTAACCGTATCTGCTCGAACTCCAACGGGCTACGGAACTTTATTAACTACTGCATATAAATCTGCGGACTATCCCATGGCACTACATATGGATCCGCTACTAGGGACCCTGTAATTGGAGGATCTTTATTTCGCTATGGAACTGAGCGAAGAGGCGATGGAACTAACTCATATGCTACTCGATTTGCTCGGTCAACGAAGTCCACTGGTGCGGGCTCTTAACAATCAACAAATGGATATCGACCCGGAACCTTTATAGCGGCTGCCTTTGGCTTTGCTCTTGCCTATGACTTTATTACGGGGGCTTATGCCGATGGGTAAACTGGGTAAACCACTGCTTTTTCCGATCTTTTTCGCATACCTGACCAGCCTTGAATAGCTTTTTCCTCTCATTTGTACCCCCAATCGACCCTAGAATCCATAGGTCATTGAGACGGATCGAGATCCAAGTTTTCATTCTTTAGATCCAGATCCAGCTCGTGATGATCGTGATGATTATGATGTTTGTGAGCGAGATTATGAATTGAAAGAAAAAGACCCAGATTCAGTCTTTCGAGATCGAGATGAAGAAGCAGCACCAAGAGCAAGCAAATGCAAAGTACCCCGTAGGTATAGCAGTACCCATATTAGTAGAAAGCACCGGAAGTAATAAACTAGTAGTAAGAGAGTGCAGATACCAGTACTAGTAGTAGCATCAGGACCAGTATATTGTAGAGCAGCGGCAATAAGCACCATACCATATAATATAGTATAAAGCCCCAACCTCACTAGCATTTATAGATGGTCAAATGAATCCTGTCCCAAGTAGTGTACCCCTATTTCGTACCACCTTCGCCCTGGCACCTACCCCTGCTTACTGGGGTTACCACGTGTGACCTACCTTCTACGAGTGGAATATCCCACCTCATGCGCCACCTTTACCGAGTATCAATTCCCAGCTCTATGCCAGATAGATACAGATTTGACACTAATCATACACCAGTTTTAGACTAGGATAATATACCACGGTGCTCTATTATTGCTTTCTCCGCTCCCGAAGCTTTATTTACCTTGGCTTATTCAGCCTTTTTATCTAGTATAGTAGCTCTGATGCTACTGGTATTGCCAGTGTGGTATTCTGTTAATAGCCTCATCAGTATACAACTGCCGTATTAACCAATGTTCAAAGCTGCTACCAGCTCTGGTACTACTACCGCATCTACATTGCAAAATTCAGTAGTTGAAGCTCATAATCAGTTGCAGGATCATTCATTGAATATGGCTAGAGCTATTGAATATGGCAGTGCTCTTCCAGGCCAGAGGAAAGCCGAGAATACAGGTTGGGCTGTACATTCGAATCAGTAGAGAGAATTCTGTCAATTAATATAAATAGAAATCACTATTCCACTATTTGGCCAAGTGGCTTCACTAACCAATTAGTTCTTCTCCACGAGGAGTGGAGCGGACGTTGAACTTTCAGTACCTATTCAACCGAATAAATATTCTTTATAAATAAGTGTTCACCCCAATCAATTAATTACGCTTCGTTCTACCCCGTGAACAGGGTCTCGGTCTTTCCGGAGGTGGGCAGGACCAGGAAGGATTTTTGAAGTAACTCTTTATCTTGGTCCGGCCCTTCCCATTCTCTGCGCCTCGATCGTTCGATAGAATCCTGGATCAACTCTTTTTCCAGTTCCATTTTATATAAGATCTTCAGTTTCAAAACATAAAACAAACGAGCTATAGAGAGTGGAAAACACTACAAGATTCCATCAGTGAATCTAAGACTTGTGTACCCAAACTCCCTTGGTGCGTGTTTCAGGCTCCTCATTCTCAGTGTTCCTCGTCCCCCAAACTAGATATAAATAGAATAATATAAATTCAGTCTGAACCAGGCCTGTCTAAAGCAGTTTTATAAATAAGTCTTTATACCCCCTCCTATTCAGTAAGCGTTCTGAACCAGTTAGGTGTGTTAGATTGACCAAGAGTACTTTTTATCCCGTCCGCTCCAGACGCTTCTATGGGTATATCACAATTTGTTACCCCTAACCGACGCATATTCCTATCTCAAAACGAGGAAGGTATGTGCTACTTACTGAGCTTGGCGAATGATAACCTAAGAGCCTAATACTGCTTTTTCATTTTCACTGTTTGCAACTGCTTACTTTATAAGGCTATGGGAGGGATACATGCCTATCCGATCGAAAGAGATTTAATCACCCACATCTTTAGGCTGGTCCACTCGAGGAGCTGCAACAATAGTTGTGACAGTCTGCTTGGAAAGGGGTGAACCAACGCCTTCTCTTTCCTTTGAGGCCCCTTTGCCGGCTAAAAACCCGCTCGCCTCCCTATGCTGTTTTCTGGATGGTCCTATGTGGATGGAACGTACTCGTTGACTACGCGAAACCCTGCCTACCCAAGCCATTACAGTAGATTAAAGATAATATAGGTAGCCCAACTACCTCATTAACTAAATAAAAGAGTGCATAAATGCTATTTCCCGTTTCATTTCAATAGAGAAGCAACGTATAGAAGATGCCCTCAGAGCCTTTTCCTTATTAAGAGCTCTTCCTGTCAATAGGTCGATCTATACAAGTTGTTAATACGTATATAATAGACTCTTCTAATTAATATGTACTATGGGCTCGACCTTTCAAAAGAAATAAAGAGGGATCACTGATTGGTTTAATATATTGTATTGTTACGAATCCAGGTTTTTCTCTACGGGTTAAAGCTAGAAGTGCTTTATTAATTTGAATTAAGAGAGAAATGTTTGATTTATCTATTCCCACCCAACCGGAGCTGCTCGACTAAAAGGAGAGGGGCACTCAAACTCCAATGAATTCCAATTATTGAATGGGCCTTCTTTCTAGTATACTAGTACCCGAAGCTTTTGGGAGAGAAACTTTGTTACCCCAACAGAAACATAGGAGAAGAGGCAGTTTGAAACGATCCAACTAGGCCGTTCGCATTGACCCAGAAACTCTATATCAAATTTCTCTATCAGTCTTAAGGTAGAGGACATAAATGAGTTATCCCTCACCACCAGGGGGCCATTATTACATATGTAATATGAATGCCAAATTGACGATAGGAACTAGTAGCGAGCTGTTTCTCTTTGAATCAATTGTGACAGATATTCTATATGTTATATAACTGACCTACCTCACCCCCAAACTATGGACGAAGTGCAGTGACCACGTTACACTAATTAAGGTTGCTCAATCAACGACAAGCAAGATCGGAGCACTTAACTTACATCAAATCGACCGGGTCTCCCGAAGAAATGCAGAAGAAAGGGGGGAGAGCACCTGGCCCAGAACCAGAATGGCTAGCCTGGCCAGATGAAGGCTTGAAAGCAGGCGGCCTAACACCATTAGACAATGTCTTTGGAAGATAAGTTGCTACAAATGCATTGTGCTAGACTAGACTGCCTATAAAAAATGATATCACAATACTAGTAGCTCAAATCCTATCTCTGAGTTGAGGTGAAAGGGGAGGATTGGGCATTCACTTAGGAGCATGCAACCCTATCAGTGGGTTATGTCTAGCAAATGCTCGATCCTGAGCTGAGCCAAGACCATCCTTCTAGAAGTCACTAATTGAAAAATATTGACATGTAACACTTTTGGAGTAATTTTTTGAAAGCTGCTATCACAATCCTCGAAAAGACGGCAGGTGCATTCTTTAGTCCAAAAGGCATGACATTGTAAAATGAGCCCCATTCTGTTTTAAAGGTTTTCTTCTTCTTATCTTCTTCCGCAATCTGAACCTAATGATATCCAGAGAACCCGTCTGTGAAAGAGTATGCCTCATTCCCGGCTACTTGGTATAATACTTCGTCGCTGAAGGGCATCGGGAATGGGTCGTGAATACATGAAGAATGAAAGCTGCGGTAGTCGACACAGACCCTGATGTCTTTAGTATCCTTCTTACTCTGAATCAGATCCATTCTGATTCATCTACTGGAAAAATTAGACCAGCGCTCAGCATTCGATCAATTTCCTTCCCCTCGTGCCTCGGGAAAGTCCCTCTCCCGTATGGTCGAGCAGCTCCGCCCCTCTCCTTTTAGTCGAGCCCTCCGGACCTCCGGGTCCTTTTTCTTTGGTTCCA
>Ga0233342_1000187_pt1 | contig 19152 bp, 14 predicted proteins | sample GEONDECOMP273_FD_180706 | JGI IMG/M metagenome (GOLD analysis project Ga0233342, IMG submission 180706) | Leaf litter microbial communities from Shasta-Trinity National Forest, California, United States - GEON-DECOMP-273 | ecosystem: Environmental > Terrestrial > Plant litter > Unclassified...
AAGGTCTCTGTCAGTGACGCTGCTGACAATAACTCCCATAGACCCATTCGAATGAACTCTTCTAGAGTCACCCCTAAAGAGTAAGCTGCGCTCGGCTGGTTTTTGGATGCCGTCTTCCTTACTTGACTAGCATACATTTTAATCTCGTTCGTTAAAGGGGCCTCTATCCCGGCCGGGAGGGGGGGGGAGAGAAGGGATTGCCGGGTCACCTCACTGCAGCAACTAAACAAAACACAGTATGGAGGGTATTTGGCATTTGATCAATAAGGCTGCCTCTTCACCATGGACGAGGTAAAAAGGTATTAAACCTATGTCTTTGCATATGTCCTATACTATTAGTTTAACCTATCTTTGCATATGTCCTATACTATTAGTTTAACCTATCTTTGCATATGTCCTATACTATTAGTTTAACCTATTAGGTGATAAGAGAACAGGTTAGATAGAGAGAACGGGTAGCTCCCCATTCGCATATATAACAGATGAACCTCATAGAATTATCTCCATGATCATAAAGCTTATTTGGGAGCAGCAGGTTTAATAGAAAATACCCGTGAGCTATAGATAATAACATGCATTTGGGAACAAGTTGACTAAAGCCCCTTGAGCAGTAGTTAACAGGGCGATGAGAGAAGGCAGGCAGGATCAATTACCAATATGGAGGCAAGCGGTAAGATAAATAGATTAATCAAAGCAGGTAGGTTTACTAGTTGTGAAGATGACTAACTGTGTGATGAGAGAACTGCAGCAGATTAAATTGACTAGGCCTGCTTGCTTGAGGGTAACTGTGTATTTTAGTTAACAGCAGCCCCTATCTGCTATCTGGGTGGGCAGCTTATAAAGGTGGATAGTTCAAGTAGTTATATATATCAATCAGGAGGTAAATATAAAATATCTAAAGAGGTCAATATTAATCAATCGCAGGTAGGTTCCACTGCTCGCTGTTGTTCACTGGGTTTGCTTTTAAGGGTTTTCCCGCCATGTGTTTTTATTTCCAACTCACTACTAAAAGAAGCTATATCAATCAATAAATCAAGGCGGTAGCAGTAATAAGTATCAGTACGGAAGGAATCAAAGTAAGTAGGAATAAGTAAGCAAAAGTAAGAATACATAAGGTTTAGCAAGAAAGGATGAGGAAGGCTACGCCTTAGCCCTCTCTTTATAGCCCGGAAGGCATATAAAGGAAGAAAGCACACGGATACGGAGTATGTAATTATAAAGCATAAGTCTTATAACGGATGAACAATGAAAACAAAGCTCAATATTAACCACGGCTTTTATTTCTTTTCAATGCATACCAAGCTCAAGACCAACAAGGATAGTGGTAAGGTTTATTCTTCGGCTCATAGTTAGTATTATATAAAGTTAGAGTGTTATCGCCAAACTAATATTTGAGCGGTAGCATTTGTTATGTAGTAGGTAGGATGGATGGGGAAGCTGCTGTGTTTCCTCTTTTTTTTTGGTTCAAACTTCTGTGGGTGCTGAAGCTCAAACTAATGTGGGCTCGCTGTATTCGAAGTGTCCTGGCAAGTGTAAAAAAGAAGGTATAAATAAAGATTTAGCTCCTATAAAGTGCACCGCCCAAAAATAAGGGGAAACAAATAATAGCTCACCCTGTTGGTTTTTTATCACCAGGGCTTGCTGTAAACCTATTGAAAAAGAAGGCCTAGCTGGAACTTGTGGGCTGGAATGAATGATATCGCTGGCTGGTTGGCTTCTCTCACTTGCTATAGTTTCCTCCCATAGAAGGGAGGGGTTAAACATATATTCTCAGGAGCATTAAGTTGATCTCCTTGACGGGATAGAAGCAAACATGGTCAATAGTTTAGCCCTGGTTGTTCAAATTGGCTTCCCATTTCATTATAGGCTTCGTCAATAACGCTTTCTTGAGGAATGTTATACCAGCTACTTTCTTATCTGCCTGCCGAACCTTTACTTAAATGCATATATTCACCTGTTTTGTTTATAAAACTTACTACTTAACCTTACCTTAGTAGGTTGACTCCGATATGTGGGAACTAGGGGCGTTTTTTTGGGGGTCAGAAAACATTGTTACAACAACTTCGGGGACTTTATAGCAATTTTATTATTTAGGAATAAGATAGCCTTTTCACGAACTTTTTATAGGATTGGCGGGATGAAATCAATTTTAGGTTTAGCGCTGTGATGGTTGGGCCTGACGAAATCACCCAAATAAGCTGGTCAATTTACCGGGGCTGGTAGAAAGAGCCCCAGGCTTGACGAAAGAAACCGCCGCCTGAAAGCTGGTCGAAAACGAAGGCTGGTCCAACCCGACTAGAAACTGGATGAAGGAGGAGGAGTCCACATACCAGGGCCACGAACACACCGGGGAAGGGCTAGAGCCATTAGCCATTATACTTTAGCCTAGTCCACCTTAAGTCTAAACAATCCCACCAAGCCCACCAAAACCACAAGCCAAGCTCACCAGAAGCAAGCCTACTGTTTCCATCAAGCCCAGTTACACCTGATGGATGCAGTTCAACTTAAGCCCCCTGTGGTGACCAACACGGGCAGGAAAAGCCCTGACATCACGCGAAGCTTATGGAATATGGTCCCCCACAAGGGGGGAGCCAGGGGGGACATTTATTAATTGGATTGATTCTATTTATTTATATATTTATGGACTACCTGGTTTTTTGAAGCGGGCACCTATTTGCTTGCTTGGTACAGAATTCACAAAACCTCACATGAGGTACGAGGGTAACACAGATGGGTCCTTATCAATCTATGTTTTGCTTTACGCTAAAACTCCGTTTGAAGGGGAACGAGCCATTGGCTAAATAGGGTAATGAAAGTTAGTTTTTATCTGGCCAAATCCACATTTTATAAATAAACTGTTCAATACATACCTAAAAATAAACATACCCCAGAACTAACTATGTGCAGTGAGTGAAAGGCTTCAGTGAACGCGATACCATCCCTAATAAAGATTGAAACAGCTTGTTATATACGTAGATATACCCATTACAGTATACCCGATGGATAAAAAACATTGTTAAAACAGTGAAAACACCTAAAGTACACAGTGAAACCTATCTCCTGATCGATCTAACTTGATACTTGTCAAAGTAGTTCTCTTGCTTAATCTTGCTAGATATGACTTGACACCGTTTGCTTGCTTTAGCGTTTCTCCATTTCCCACCAGAAGACATAAAAAGTTGTTAACATATGTGATCAATTTAGTTCAAGTTTACACCACTGGGTGAGTTAAATTGAGCCTAGCACGTTAGGCAAGAGGAAGTTGCATCAATTAGCAATTTTTTGTTGCTCCTCCATTGATAACTGGTAAATTCACTAGTTCAAAGGTGGGAAGGGCTAACCTATCTGACACCTAGTATCGGGTGGGAAATTCAGAAAGAAAAGAGGGGGATCACGAGTTTGTATTTTCCTATCCAATTAGATATTCCTCTCCGAAGCTCTCACATGTAGATGAAAAGTCTAGACAAACTTATAAAAGGTTATTGGGTGTTTGGTATGTCCAGCTTTATCTGGATTGGATTTTACTCTCCAAAGTGTTAAGCAAATTGATAGCTCCCAAAGAAAGAATGGTTAAAACACAATTGGGAGATAAAATAGAGTAGGTTTTTTATTGAGAGAGAAACAAACATATACAAACATATTGAGGGCAGTATTATAGATAGGGGAACTAGCCATTGGTTATCTGAGTGGAAGCTTTATTCAGTGAAATCTTTAAATAAAATAGTGTATCACAATCGAAACTCTAGGGCTGCTTTCCAAAGCACTCTGCTGGGGCTTTAGGCCTTCCATCCATGGGGGACTAGGTCCAGTCCAAATGTAAAATATTTATTCAGAACCTTTATCACTCGAAAGACTTAAGCTGTGGTCTCCACCCTTCTCATGTGGGTAGTAAGTAATCTCTCTATCCTGTGGGCAATAAATCATTCACTCTTTGGGAAGGCGTCACCACCCACTTTCCCTTGCCCTTTAGCCAATAGTTTATGCACTCGATCCAGGTGGCTATCCAATCATAGCCGGGTGGAAAGGAATACTCGGCTGAGCTACTCTATACTTAACTCATATACTCGGGCTACTCCACTTGGCTACTCGAGCTGGGTGGGCATAAGCCCAAGGAGAAAAGCTTAAGTTCGTGCTTGATGACTTGGACTTGACTGCTTCCGGTGTACTGCTTCCCCTCACTTCATTGGCTGGCTCTCTTGATACGGGGTAAAGCCAAGGGTAAAACTTATCAATGGTTAAAGCTTACTGGATGTATTTATTATTATTGTTCCTACAGAGGCCGAGCTAAGTACGAGCAGGAATAAGATCAACATTGCTAAGTACGATATCGATATTTCACCCTCATACATCGTAGGGAGAAGTAAAGTACCCTTTCGGTACAGTTCGGAAACACATGAACGGTTCGGTCAGGCAGGAAGGAAAAAGTGGGGTGCAGGCAAGCTGAGCAATATAGAATAAAAAAGAGATGATTCACTCAACGGGCTTGATATTGGGCCCCCTTAACATAAGTATGAAGCAAGACAGATTCTAAGTTATAAAGCGGAACAAGAGAGTTATGAACCGTTCCAACATACTGAAGAACAGTACAGCTCGCAATATTAAAAATAATGGATTCTATCAGCACACGGGGATCCTTCTGTTGCAACTCGGCTTCTTGTCGCACAAAATAATAAAAATTATTTTACCCTTTGATAAGCACAAAAATGAAATAGCCGAGGAGACACGCACGTATTAAGGCAAAAACCCCTATCATCGCCGAAATTTGTTACTATGGATATGAGTCATCATTACAAAAAGCAACAGATGCCCAGTGAGATACGTGCTCAAGCTAAGGAGCCTTGGAATAAGACCGAGGAGTAACTAAACTGGTAATGCTTTTTTAGCGCTGCTGCTTCAAATGCTCCTGGGAATTAAGTTGGTTCAACTGGTTATGCTAGAAATTATGATATTGGTTTTTTACTTATATTGGTGCTTATTAAGCTGGTGCTGCTGATGGGGCTGCTTTTCATAGTGCCACTCCAACTGATGATGGTGGGGTTACTGGTCGTAATGCTGCTAAGAATTATGCCAACTGATGTTGCTATAAATGATACTGGGATTCTCCTTCACTGCTGTTCCAAATGCTGCTTCTGGGGTTGGAACGTTTATTTCTTTATTTATTTCTAAAGTAGGCGTATCATTCGTGCCTGAGATAAAGCCGGATGTTCCAACGAGAGATTGAAAGCAAGATTCAGAGTCAGAAGCAAAGGCAGTAGCCACCATTCTAGCAGATCCAAATCCAGAGGATCCTCCAGTCACAAAGGCAAGGGAAGCAGGACCCGCAACAGGAGAAGTCGCAGGACTCGTGCAGATGAAGCAAAAGTAGATACCGCAGCAGCGTCGATGTTGTAGTCGATTCATCAGTTCCACAGATAGAGAAATGGCCATAAGGAAGGAGCGGGGTAGCCATCCACTATACACCCTTTTTAATTAAAAAATTGACCCCTATCTGGATAGGTTAAATAGTTCTTGATAGGCCACGTTAGTACTATCTATCATATGTATACCCCACCTTTTGTTACTGAATTTACCATCTGGATAGATTCAATGAGTCGTGCCTTTAATAGGCCACCCTGACACTAGTTAAACTACCAGTTACTCTCTCTATCCGTCCTCATAACCCGTTAAGCGCTTGCCCCTACCTGGGGTTTTATATACTTTTTAGTAGCATAACTTGCATCGGAGAATGCAGCCATTTTTTCAATTTTCGTCGGAGCAGCTGCTTAAAACCCTTAATAAAAACTTTCGGAGGAACTTATTTCTATTAACAATGCTAAAGTGGTAAGTGTATTTCGTGCAGGAGTAGGAGTATGGCCTCTGGGGTATGCATTGAAAGGGGCTTTATCCTATTATCTCGGGTATGAGTTGAAAGAGGATTTTTCCTTCTTCTATAGTATGGTCTCCCCCACCCAATAAATACTTAGGGCTTTTATTTGCAGTAATATTCCTTCTCTATTTTGGGGGTAAGTATTCCCTCTGGTCTGGCGGAAAGTGCTGCTTCTCCTATTTATATAGAATAAATAAATATTATACTCCTTTCGGGTTCTTTTCCTTACCAATGTTTACAGAGTGTTATTTATCTAAGGTGGACCGAGAGAGGTAGGTTTATTACGTTTGCTGCTTGCCGGTTTAACGCTTTCCACCCCCCCATGTTGAAGGATCAACACTAGGTTTAAAGATATTATTTTAATGGGGATTAACTTCAAACGGGTAAATCATAAAAGTAAGCATTGTCTCTATATACCGATATCATAAACTGGTAAGCAACAAAAATATACCTCTATTTCGTTATACCTTTTATACAAAACCTCCTCTGGCAAGCGATCCCGGTAAGCAGCGTAAGACACCGAAATACACCTTATTCGTTCACCTCACATGTAAAAATATGCCCACTTTGGGAGGAAGCAAGAATCTACTTTGTAGTAAAAACCGGAGCTCATAAAAAACTTACTAATTGTTGACCCGCCTAACCTAAAGTACGTGGGGCTATGGGTAGGTACAGAAGGCAAGTACTAGGCACACTTGCCGAAATCTTGGTTATCAGAGAGCGATGCTCTAAAAGGACCGGAGGGACTCGACCAATAGGGATTTTATTATAAATAAAATGATAATTTGGGGTGGCCGAGGCAGAACATCCTCAACAGAGCATCAAAACAAAATTTATTCTCTAAAAACTATACCTTTTAAAAAGGGTAGGCAGTTTATGTGTATCATATTGGGACGTGACCTGGGTAACGAAAAATCCTAAAGCTGTGAATGATGGGTTCGTAAAGCCATAAGATGTATCAGTTGTAACTTGCCTTCCAAGCCCGTCAGTTTTGGGAATCAAATTGAATCAATGCCTCTCCCTCTCCCGTAAGATGGGGAATTCATTGGGCCGTGTACGTTTATGAAGGGGTACGTGATCTGTCATTGAATGATGGGGACGCTCCGAGGGTGCCGGAGCCCTTAGACCTACGTTAATCCAAGCACACTTACGTCATCAGAGCTCTCCTACGGCACGAATTAGTCCCCGCATAGCACCACTGGCCAACAGGAACAGGCTTGGTTACCTCGACACTTGCCCTAGGCATCGACGACCCTATAACGCTACGGGAACCTTGGAAATGTTAACTGGTGGGATAGATGAAAGGAATTCAAATGCATTACATAGGTTAATTTGCAAAAGGTAGGATACATAGCTTATGGCCTGAGGGTCATTCTCGATAGCCAGTATCATTGACAGGAGGTGGTCTTGGGCCAACCAGTTATATAGCCAAACATAGACAGTGCTCATTGTCATAAGGGCATTTTATAGCCGCTCATTGTAAGCCAGTCATAGCTGGTCTCATTGTCAGTCATCACTAGAAGGGCATTGCAGCTAGTCATTTCATTTATTTCCGATCATTGCCAGAAGGTCATAGTCGATCATAGCGGATCAGAGCCCATAAGCACCAGTCATAGTAAGTCATTGCAATAATAAGGTCATAGCAGTCATATCCCCCTACAAGGCATACAAAGCATATATAATATACATCGAGCATATTCATATAGCGTGTAGAAAATACAACAGTATCTAAAGAACAGGCACGCTGCGCGTTAGAAGTTACACTGTAGTCATCTTCGTACTTGGTAATGCAATCAATTCTTCGCTGTAGCTAAGCTTCAACCTGGAATACCAAAACTATGCTTCGCTGTGCTGTTCAGGGTGGACCGTCTGTACGTGTGAAATGGATTGGATTGGTGAATGGGTTGTGTGGCTGTGAGAGCGGATGCGGCTCGTAGAAAGATTGAAGTCTACCTCTCCTAAACATAGCTGGCTGTTGTACTGATGGCTACGTGGGCTAGGTTTCGCTGTTAAAGTAAGTATGTAGTAAATAAAAAGCCACGCCTCGGAGCGCGACCCCCTATATAATTCATTCATTTAGGTGAGCTATAAGCTAACAAGATTAGGGTAAGGAGGATAGCTAAAAAGCATTACACTCATTCCCAAAGAATAACGAGCTAATACTCCAGACAATTTTAGACCAATCTAATTGTGCAATGTGATCTATAGAATAATCTCAAGGGTCATTGCAAATATACTAAAGCCTATCTATCATGTCCCATATCACCTATCATGAGCAGGGAGGATACATTGAAGGGAGACAGATTATTGATGGGATCATTGTATCACATGAGGCTATCCACTCCTTAAAATTTACCAAAAAGCCAGGTATGCTAATATTGACATGTAAAAAGCTTTTGATCATATTTATGGGTATTTTCTAGTTCAGATGCTATTTGCTTTTGGCTTCTGTCCAACCTGGATCTGTTGGGTTAAACAATTTGTATCCTCATCTTTTTTATTCTCTGTCTTAGTAAATGTTCCCCTTCTTCCCCCTTAAACCCTTACCGAGGCATTAGACAAGGTGACCCTCTACCAAGGAAGCATATACCCTCAAAGCCATCCTGGACTCCTTTTTTTTATCCTAACCCCCCCGGATCGCTTAGCACAATACTTTAAGAATCTTAGGCTTCCAAAAAAGCTTGCTCCCCTCGCAGTATCTAGGGGCTTCCCTCATTAAAAATGTGAGGAGAAAAATATCATGGTAAAACCTTCTTTCCAAGTTAGATCTAAAGCAAAGTAAACATATAAGGGAGAAAACCAATAGTAAAAGGGAGCAGCAGTTAAAGTCCCAACTAGGGATGAGCTACCTAAGGTCGTACCCTACCTGAGATAGCGATCTAGAGGGAACACATCGGCGAGGTTATTGATAAATAAAAGGCGATATTTGCCTCGAGCGTCTGGAGGACAAGGGAAATAGGGGGATAAGTTATGATCCATCCCAAGATTTGACTAGCAGTAATTTACTTGCCACAGTCACCAGTCAACTTCTTGGTCAGATCCCAGTCGACCCCTCAGTTGACCCCCGATTCTTCACCCCTATGATAAAGCCTATTATTTCATATCCCATATATATAAACACCCATCCATGGCCGCTTCTTTTCAGCTTTGCTTTCGGCAATCATTCATCCGGATACAGGCTTTGGTTCTCAGGCCACCAGCGATCCTATAAGGCTTCATCCTTGGCTTAGTAATCCTCGGCAGCAGCGCTATTCTGGCAGATTAATTGTTGTGAGAAGGAGCTTGTTATTAGAAGTACGTCTTCGTCCCACATCTTGGATGTGGGGCTACCTACTGAGGGCTGCTTCGCAGGTTATTCTACGCATTCAAGGCGTGGGATTAGTTCCAGGAGTACATTACGAGTGGGTAAATGGATAGGGGTGTTTACCTTACTTACTAAGGGGCGCCGCAATGGACCGATATAGTGTCTGTCGGACGGCAGGCGTTTTCGTCATTCCTTTGTTGAAGGCCATAAGTGGACCTGCCCGGGAGCACATATTATAAATACGTTCTACTACTATTACATAGCAACAGCCATCACCAGCCAGCCAACCCATAAAATACGACGACGTTAGATTGCAACGTAAGTATCGCCAAACCCACACACTGCAACTGTGAAACGTGGTAACTACAGCAAGGATCCCTTAGAGCTCAAAGAGGAATAAGCCGTACCCACTGCACTGCCTGGTGATTTCTTAAGTTATGGCATTCTGAAGCAATATATTAACCTTGTAGCACTATTGCCCGTCTGCAGCATTATACACTATTTAAAACAGTATGCTGCACCGCACATTTATATAGTATATCGCCGAAAGATAGAGACTATATCTATCTGGCTGGCTAATATATATATTTCCACTCCACTCAGGCAGTCACTCACGGACAGGGAATATCAGTTTACGATATTCCTTCTGTTCTTAGTAACCTACACTATTGAGGCACTGGGACGTAAGGCTATTGTTTTTAAAAGTAGCCGCCCGTCCTCGTTACCTCGGACCCTTCGCTCGCTCAGGTTATGGTAGGTAGATAGTCACGTAGAGCTTTACAAAAAGCCATAGGAAGGTAAGGTAGATTTCTCTTCGGTCGGATAAGACCTTTTTTAGCGGTAACTAGGGGCTGCGGCTTACCCTACTATATCTTTAAAAGAAGATCCATCCGCCTACCCTGCTCTTCATAAGCGTAGGAGAAGGACCTGTTTTTACCCTCAATGTTGGCTGGTTGGCTGGTTAGTCACTGCTGCCGCTATCTTCATATGATTACCGTTACTGCATTCATATCTTCTTATTGATAGTTGTTCATATCAGCCAGATAAGGTAGAAGTTCGTGATCAGACAGCAGCTCTGGGAGACCATTACCATACTGCATACATATTTGTTCACTTGCAGCCGCTTTTTATCATCAGTCAGGTATATGTTTTTTTGTGATAGAGCAGCAAGCCCGGGCTTTTTCTTATCCCAGCCAGCCATATCAGCAGGGCTATCTTTCCAACGCTCCCAATCTTCTTCGGTTTCTCCCAGCTCTCCTCGGGTTATCCCAGCAAAGCAAAACAATCCATCCCGCCTAACATAGGGACCTACTAACACATAAGGAAATGTCCTGAGATGGCATTCTTACGAAATAATAAAATCCATTTCTGTGCCCCGACGGTAGTCTTTAGAGTAAGCCCTAGTATTTCTTGCCTTAGTCTTAAGCCATAGTTCCGTGTAAGCTTTAGTCTTAGCCTACTGGACTGGACTAGCTTCAGTGGACCCTATGGTGAGTACTATTGTGCTTAAGTCTTACGAGTAAGTGTACTACTAAGTCCCGGAAAAAGGACTATTAGCTCTCTCTAGTGCCTATTACCCTTAGTCCATGTCACTTAGCCCTTTAGACTAGCTTGCCATCATTACATTAGCTGCATGGACACTGGACTGGCAATATTCTGATTTATTGGACTCAGCTCTTAACATTATTGATTGGCCTATGCTCCTCTATTTATTATTAATAATAATAAATCTTTATGTAATTTGTATGTATATCATCCAACGTAAGTAATGATATCGTAGGTAAGGTTTTCTATGGCTCCTTCCTGGTTATCCCACCCTGTCCCTTTAGAGTTTACAATGAACTAATTTATGACACTACAGCTTAAGACAACAGCTTGGGGCTTTCTCTTTATTCAAAGAATGGAGACTGGAAAGGCTCTTAAGGCTAGTTACCTTAGGACAAGTAGTACCTTATGACTTATTCGCTGACGCTCTCAGCTAAGTAAAGGCCTCTTTCTTTTGATCTTTCTTGTTCAAAGATTTGCCATAGGGGCTTTAAAAACTTCTCATCTACTTGGCTTGGCTGGACTAATAATTCGCTTGGCTCCCGGGATCAGTTGGGCTAATTAATTGCTTGGCTACTCGCCTGGGCTACTACTCGGCTTGCCTACTCGACTAAGGACAGGAAGATGACATGTTCGTTACTTACGAGCATATAGATTGAGACTGATTGGATTGGATTGAAAACTGATTAGGTTGGCCAGATGATGCTGCGGCCAGAGGGGACTGCTTAGTATTCTGAGATGGGTCCACAACAGGACAGTCTGCTATTGATAGGGGTTCCCACGGACGGAAAACAGATATCTTACCAAATAGGCGCACCCACAGACAACTGCACAATATTAATAACCAAATAGGCGTTCCCGCGAACAGACTACAGCCCCATCTTCCCCAATAGCGGGCCCCACGGACGGAGGGCTAACCAAGAAATATTGCCAAGAGACCAGCCAGAAGAACTAACCTGTAGACCTAGCCAGAGCTGCCATACCTCGAACTACATGATACCACGGCCCTACAACTCCACATAAACACTCTACCCCACAGAGCTAGTCATACCCAAACCCAAGAAGACAGATAGAATAGCTCACGTCCCCTTCATACCCAGCTCACGGCCCAATCAACTCCACATCTCACGTCGTCCCCATCGAGGGCTAATATAGATCTACCCATGTTCTCTACCCTCGAAACTCTTCCCTTGGTATATACACCGCACATAGCTGAGCATAGACAGACAGACAGAAAGAAGGCCATTGCTTATAGTAGTCGCTAGTCGATCCAGGTGTGCCGTTAAATGCTGCTACTGCCGGTACTCGATGAAAAGAGTTGATGCACTCAATATTTTCCTTTTGATAAAACTTATTTTTAGGAGGTCCAAGGCAAGATGGATCATCATCGCGGATACTAAAATGCATCTTCTCTTAATGAATATTGGCATTTCGTCAACTTTCTATATGAATCGACGGAACCACAGTCACTGCTAGAACTTGACCTCGAACTCTATGCAAACATACCCATTGACCCTATACTACCTCGAACTCGATCTCTTCGCAACCATGGCCCTACACTCGCTACGCCCCTCACTTACCCCTAAGAACACACGTACCTCGCCATGGAAATTAATTACTTACAATGCACCTGCTTTGAGCATACCAGACACTTTGTGCAGGTAGTGACAATCAGGGATGGGAAGGGGGTAAGGTGGATGCTTATTGATAGTGTTGGATCAATGATTGGCGAGATGGAATCGATTGTTTCACGGTTGAGCGCCTTTATGCTTCCTAATAGCTTTTTTCCTCGACTACTCGGCTTGGATACTCGGTTCGTATTAACGGTTTGGGCTACTCCGCTTGGCTGCTGGGTGGGGCTACTCGGTTGGGTTACTCTGGTGGGCTGGAATTGCCTGGATACTTGGCTTTGATCCCGGACTCGGTTGGTCCGCTCAAGCTCGGCTTTGATACTTGGATACTAAGATTGGTTACTTGGATGGGACACTTGGATGGACACTTGGATGGGCACTTGGATGGGCTCCCGGGATTGGATGGCCTACTTTGCTTTGCTCAACGGGGTTCGGAACACGAATATGCGTTACTTATTTTGTACCTGCTCTTGAGAAGAAGTTAATTAGCCTATTGTTGTATAATAATATATATTATGCAAGTTACTTTATACCTTTAGCGGTCTTATTCCAGTTTATATGCTTATGGCACCATCCTCAACACCAACGTTTGGAGCAGGCAATAAGTTTTGGTGTAAGATCTTCGAAAACAGCCTCATTCTACATTCTTGTATAATAAAATTGCTATTCTCGGTAGGCCAAAGAAATCCTCCCTCATCAGAGCATTTCAATGTATTTTATTATTTATTAACTATATCCTTTCATTACATTTCTACGTAATATACTAGATAGCCAATAACCAATAGTCGAGGATTCTTTGTAGAGGCCAGGTTTCATAATTTTGGTAGTCAATTCAACAGTAGATTACAGTAAATAGTACCCATACTAAGTTACCGATACCCAGTTGTACGTGCCCCATGTTCCCGTACATACATATATATATAATACTAGCATATCTAGCTAGTAGTACTTACTGTACTACTTACTGTATGGGCCTGACCCCTGCCAGTTGTCATTGCCATTGGATACCACCATGGATATATTTACTTTTGCGCTTGTGGAGACCTAATTGCAGCCATACTACCTAAACATTAGTGCACTAGAGCAGCCGGACCTACTACTATGACCTATTACTATATGATGTTGTATATGACCCTCCGGTGCATTATTCCCTCGTACCTCAGGAATGGTTTAACTTTTACAAGGAAAAAACCTAGCAGCTGGGAAACCTAAAATTATATGCACAAAATCCAATAAATATAATGGAGAATACACGTACTTTATACCAGTGTAGTATGAAGCGATTATTAGCTGTAAAGAAACTTTAGTTCTAATTAGTGCAACTAACTTGTAGTAGCTAACCTTCCATCTCTAAAAAATAGATAGATAACAGCTCTACATGCAAACCCTACAACGGCAAGAAGCTACAGCTTACAACTTCTCCATGCATGACAAGCAACAATAAGTTTAGTTGGATGGATTGTTGTGCCCCCAACGAATAATAAGGTAGTTCCCGAGTTATAGCCCATGCACACATTAGCCTGACATAGCAGGAGCTACTCATATCATAGCCTCCCCTATCATTATTTCTTTATTGCCAGGAATAAGTCCTAATCAGTGTGGCACCAACCAAAAAACTTCTACATGTAGGTAAGTGCTACAATCTGTTAAAATCATTAAGATAATCAATATAGTGTTTTACACTATTGTAACAATGTACAGAATGATCATTAGGATCAAAGTACACAAACCTATTCTCAATGGCAGGGCCCCAGGGTTCAGTAGTTGGTTCAGTAGATTATAACTTTGACTATCTTTGACTATGCAGTTTATACAGCAGTTGCTTATGTATATAATATAAGTAGATTAAGCCGTTGACAAAGCAGAAAAAGCACATGTGGTTTCCTTGAGGTGGAGCACTTGGGTGGGGGTTACCCTATTTCAACAAGCCCTGGACAGGTTTTGAGGAAACAGTATTAGGAGGGAAGGGTATCCATTAGGGGCTTATAGACATGCTATTTTAATTCTTTGAAATCTCTCTTTTTAGCGCGACCTGGCATTAGGAATAAGAATCATCGTGGAGAATAAAATGACGTTCTTATTACTCCATTTTTACAGTTTAGGAATTCTATCTATGAGCGCGACATTGATTCAATCGATTCTTGATACTCCCCACATCCCACCCCTGCATTGCATTATTGCTTTCCCCATTAAAAAATTATCCCGCATTTAAAAGAAGAACCGGAAGGGCAAGGATATAAGCCTTTAGAACCTTAGTCAATTAGAACAGCAGCTGTATAAAGAAGAGCGCTAGGAGCTTTAGCCCTGTCGAAAGATGAGCCTTGTAGAAATAGCCCTGTTTAATTAGCCCTGTTGGAAAAGCCTGGTTCACATGGCCCTGTTTAACTGGAGAACTATATACCCTCAATGGGTAGGTTAGATAAAATAAAGTATAAATCAAGCGTTCTCCTCTTTTATTGATGCCACTTATTTATTGGTATGCGAGCTGTTAAATCTATCTCTTTTGGGTCTTAACTAAACGGGGTATCCTTTGAGCGCATATATGGCATGAACTGAACGGATATTATTCTGATGGGTTCCTTATATCTCGTGAGGTCTCTCCACACGTGTATCCAGCAAGCAAACAGTGGCACATTCTTCTTCATATCGAATCGATAGGGCTAGCGATATCTATATGGTAGGCAATCTTATAGTACAGATATCTATTGGCTCGATCGGCAGTAGTTAGTTGCTCCCCGTCCATTTATCAAAGGGATGGTAGTACTTCAATAACATAACCTTATAGCTAGTAAAAATAAGCACACTCCCAAACCTCAGGGACAGTTTTATTCCCCAAGGATGAACCAACGTTTAAGCTCCAAGTTTACAAGTCAAGGGTCAAGGGTTTCAACAAGAAGTTAAAGGGTATATAAAAGCAATTGAATAAATCCCGCGCTTATCATAGTTCTCAGTTCCTTAAATGCCTTTTTAAAATGAAGAAAAAAAGTGGAATGAGGACCTAGGCACCCCCCCCCAAGAAAAGGCGTCGCTGTATAAGAGAAGAGATCCATGTTGTTGGAGTTGGTATAAGCCGCAAGCAAAAATGCTAAATGGAAAGACACTTGTTTGAAGCAATCCAACCGAGTAAGAAAGAAATAAGGAGAGGCTTCTCCTCACACGAATTGAGCATGGAAAGTTCACGGGAAATAAGTAGTGACTATACATTGAATAGGGAGCCAGCTGTTCGATAAGTCGCCGGTGATTTAGTGGGCGGATGAACTGTTAGATGAAGGAAATGGGAATCGGTCAAGTGCAGAGGTGAAAACCTGCCTGATAAAATGTTGTGGTAAACGCTAGCCATTAACAGCCGAGACAGGAGTTGACTAGGTGAATGGGAAATAGCTCTGGGGAATAAGAGTTGTTTACAAAGTGTAAAAGAAGAATTGTTGTGGTTGGATATTAATACACGGAGGGAATCGACGCCAGCCAGAGATGGAGTCCACTGCCCATATGAATAATAGTGCTTGGTAGTTAAATGACTCAATCTTAAGTAAACATGAACCGCTGAGTGGGATAGAGTCCCCGCGGTTATATAAGTATATTTTTCCATGAGGAGTCGACTTCCTTACCCTGATGGAGGCGGGAAGTACGAGAATTGTCTTTCCCACCCGAGTAACTGTGACAGTGACTGTGACCAGGACCGTAGTAATACTGAAGGGGCTGTCCTACCCAGCTGCTTGGGAAGGCAGGATAAATAAACTACTGAGCGGGAAGGCTAGCGACTGTACTATTGGTTCCAACGGAGGCTTTACACGGACGGGTTATGAGGGGAAAGGGCACAGAAGAAGGAGGTATAGGCCTGAAGCAGCTTACGACAAGCAAAAAAGAGAAACTAAAATCCCGCCTGCGCACCTTCTTCTCCATGTAACTTACCTCTCCACAACAGGTCCCCCCGTCGTCTGACCGTCCTTGTGCGTGATGGCGGGGTTGATTATTTTATTAATTCTCACCTAGGTTGACGTTGCCCCATTGACCGGCCCGTCCGACTGTAGTACTATTGCCGCGGGGGACAGCTATAGCTTTATAACGCATATTATTTCGTACCCGAACATCCCTGCAGATGCAAGGATATGAAGCAGTAGCCTCTGATTTACGACATGTCGGGCTTTAGAATATCCCTGGCGGCTTATATAATACTTAGCTAAGGAACAGGACCTGACCTGAAAGGTATTAAGGGGAAATGGTAAGAGTCTAGTAATAACGGGAGAATAACGATAGCGGGGTAGAGTAATTAGTTTGTCAGGCCCAACAATACAATATGTACCTGCACTAACACACATACACTCACAAACTAACCCAGACACGAGCACTAACACACATTAATTTACATTAAAAATCTACAATACTAAACACTATAATACCACCAGATATGTTCTTCGTTGCCTTCCTTATGCCCTCCCCTCAATCAATATGGCTCTTCTCGTTTATACTCTTATGCTCTCTTTCGCCATCATACTGCTCATAGTTTATACCATATTTAGGCACTGGACTGCATTAAAAAAGGGCAAGAAAGAGGTGAGGAAATACCGCCGCGATGGCAATTTTTTGCTTCAAGAGCATGACAGTCCTTTTATTACGGGTCTTACGCTTATGGTACTTACACCACTTCTCAGGCTATCTAGAGATAGGTGGACCAAGATAGGAGAGGCTTTATAAGGTCCATAATTAATATAACATCATTTAGGACCAGGGGACACATAAGATATGTAATAGGTAAAGCTCAAGGGAAGGTTGAAAAAGGTAAAAAAAAATTATTGGGAAATTAATAATGAATATTGGTGTCACATTACATAATAAAACTTTCATAATTCATGGTATAAGAGTAGATATCCTAGGAAGGTGCATGGGATGGCTATCATGGCGTCCTGGGTCATCCAAAAAGGATGTTATACTAGTTGCGGTCAATAACTATGAAGAGATAGGACATAGTCTTAGGTTTAAGAATTATGTTTAGAGTTATGAAGCTACATGATTCCTCTTATAATTGGTTAAAACCCAAAAAGTTATGCAGGTAGGAGGTAAATTGGTGAAGTAAATTTAACAACCGACTATAATAGGGATTAGATTAAGGGAAGATCCATTATAAAAATAGACAAATTAAGCCCTACTAGCCCGCATTTGACCTTAATGTAAAAATGGGAGGCTAGTACATTAGCTTTTAACTCGGTAGGGCCCAGAATGTGAAAAGGGTAAAAAGGATAGGGTAGGCCGGAAGGGGTTTCTAAAATAGAAAATCCTTCTCCATTAGAAGGGTTTAGAGATAAGAATAGAAACAAAGGATTCACTTTATAAAGGGAAGCTTTTACGAGAACTCCCCTGTGGCATTGCCAGAATGTATCGTGACGGTTATAGTTAGAAAACATGCTACCACAAGGAGGAAGGAGGGAGTGGAGTTGCCACTCAGTTTTAGGGTCACACTTATAAACCAAAATAAGGGAAGGAATAAAATAAAATGAGATAAGGCCACTATATTCATTAGGTAATGATCCTGGGAATTATGTTGGTTCAATTGCTACTTCAACCGCTTCTGGGAATGATCCTTATCATATTGTGCTGCTTGTCGCGATGCTGGTCCTCTTCTTTTAATGATCCGGGAACTTAGACTGGTAATGCTGGTCGTGCTGCTTTGAACACTGCTAGTAATGATGATCCTTCAACTGATGCTTATGATCCAACTGCTGAGAACGCTGCTAGTAATGCTCTTTCCACTGATTATGGGAATTCAGGTTCTACTGGTGCTTCGAATCCTTTGGCTGGGCGTGATGCTGCTTGCGCTTGGAATAATGATGCCGCTGGGAAGTGTTTGACCGAGGCTTATTGTTATCCCGGGAATTAAGATTATGCCGGGAATAAGGCTGGTTCCACTGATGCTGGAAATGCGGGAATAAAGCTCCTTCAACTAATTATGGAATGATGCTATAAATTATTATGCTTCTGCTTGTTCTTATGAAGCTGGGAATGCTAGTTCTAGTGCTGCTCTGGGAACCGCTTATTGAAATAATTCCATTTCAACTGATGATGGGGGTGCGGGGCTGTTGGGAATTAGGCTCCTTCAAATGATCCAAATGCTTCTGCTTTGAATGCCAGTTCAACTTCAAATGCTGCTTGTGGGGATCGTGTGATAACAAATTACGAGAGAGGCGTAGCCCCATTTCCGAGAAAAGCAATATAACCCCCCCATATTCAGATAAAGGCGTTACCACCGGCAACATAAAACATATACCAAGACAGGTAGGTGGTCCACCGGACATCAACGAATGAGCGACAGCAGGTCTAACCAGCAGGCCCTGCCATTGCACCCAGAACTACAAATCCTCCGACCTTTACCTCCTAACTATCAAACTACCAACTACCTTACTCCAACCCTATTCCCCACAGAGCCAGTCATACTAAGACCCCCCAAAAAAGCTCACTCCCAATAGGAGCCATACAAACAAATTAGCTTTATTTGTACTTTCTTTTTTGTCACGTCCCGATAAGAGTTTACATATATATATATATAAGTGCCCTCCACCCTCTTCCTCTACCTTTACCGGCTACTTGGCTTTGCTACTCAGAATGGATGGCTGCTGCAATAATACTTGACGTGGCTTGCTTACTTTGTTTGGATACAATATTATATATATAATATTTTCCGCTTTGGATATTATAAGGATAAATACCCCTAAGTATTTATTGGATGGGGGAGGGCAGACCACAAGAGGATAAGTACCCATATCACAATATATCCGTTCAATCCATACGTTCAAACATACCCGAAAAAGAGT
>Ga0233342_1000188_pt1 | contig 18903 bp, 10 predicted proteins | sample GEONDECOMP273_FD_180706 | JGI IMG/M metagenome (GOLD analysis project Ga0233342, IMG submission 180706) | Leaf litter microbial communities from Shasta-Trinity National Forest, California, United States - GEON-DECOMP-273 | ecosystem: Environmental > Terrestrial > Plant litter > Unclassified...
CTTTTCCTATTGACCGATGGGGACGTGGGCTGTGATTCATCCGTCCGTTGGACCACGCTCCAGTTCAAATATTCACTAGCAAGCATCTACCTTCCTTCCAATACAGTTATTACCAGAGACTAACACTCACTATGTGCGTCTGTCGCATGTATGATCCTATCCTCAACAGGAGCATTGTAAGCATCGTAAGCATTGTGCATCGGTTCCAAAACCTAAAAGAAGACACTCCTGGATGGAGTACCAACATGTAATACCAGGATTGAGTGCATCAGCACCTGCGCGACCTAGACAAGGAGTTTTTTATTGAGGGCCGACTCTTAAGAAAAACGTACATATGTGTGGCCGCTACATACATACCTGTACTAATATCATTATATAATTATACAAACCTGGATAATGGATACTTACATATTAGTGGCTGCATCATAGGAGTTACCCATAAAACCTTTCTTAGTCTTACTTATGCTTGGTTCAATCCACGAAGATAGTATTTAGTGGTTTGGTGAATAAGAAGGTCCTTGTATTGATGCAATGGATGCATTTATAGATTATATCTATTTTCTACTTGTCTTTAGGGCATAACCACCTCCTTTAGACCCTCATAGACCAGACCTCTTTAATGCCCAGTTTACTTGGATCCTTGTAGCTATTTCATATCTTCTGTAACCACAGTTGAGGAACAAAATTGTAGTAATTATATAATCAATTTACACTTCCCACTGGTGCCTGAGACCTTTGAGGATAGCAATCGCCTCCTCATGGAGGTTTTTATAGACATAGATATGGGTATCCCAGGCATAAAATCTTTCGACTTGGGGCAAGCCTCACCTGTAATGAGGTAAAATCCTATAGGGCTCTACTTGCGGAGTACGAGGATGTGTTTGCTTGGAACTCTAGTTCCATGCCTAGCATGGAGGAGTGCTTCATTTTCCATAATATTCCCCTTAAGCCTAGTTAAATCCCTCTAAATCGAAAGCTCCATCGCCACTGTCCTTAGGTGAACGTCATTGTATATAAGGAGATTTATAAGCTCCTTGATGCCAACCTCATTCAGCCCGTCGTATATTATCCAGAGTGGTTGGCGAACATTTTTCCTATTATGAAGAAGAATGGATCTGTCTGTTCAAGTCTTTACAACTTTAAAGATCTTAATGCTACTAGTCCAAAAAGATTCTTTTCCCTTACCCTGCATTTACCAGCTACTCAATTCAGTAGTAGTTTTTGAGATGATGTCTTTAATGGGCGAGTTTTCAGGATGCAACCAGATCATTATATCCAAATAAGATTAGAGAAAAAAGCTTTATATGAGACTAGGGTACCTACTGCTACTGGGTCATGCTCTTTGGTCTGAAAAACATTGGCACTACATACTAGCATGTGATGACCACAGATTTTAATGACCTGATCCTTATAATAAGAGAATCCTAAAAAGAATAGACTACTAGGTATACAACCTTCTTGGCAAATAGATTTATAGATTAGACCATGTAAATGATTTTAGGATCATCTTTGAGAGGTTGAGGCAATATAAAATTTGCCTTAACCCCGCCAAGTGTGTATTTGGAGTCACATTTGGAAAAAGACTTAGCTTCATCATTTATTGTGGTGGCATTGAGCTTGATCTAGCGAAGATCAAGGCTATCCTTGATATGCAACCGGCCGGGTTAAAGGCTGTCATTCTTGCCTTGGTTGAGTTGGGGCTATTCACCATTTTGTTGAGGGTTTCATATATGTATCACAACCAATTACCCGCCTATTGATGAAAGATGTTCTATTTGTATGGGATGAAGGCTACTAGCATGCCTTTGAGTAGTTTAAATCCCTCTTTATTTAACCTCCTACCCTACCCGCTCCTCGTCTTGATCGCATTTTCTTGTTGTATTTATAAGCCTTTGCTTAAATCCATAACTACAGTGCTTATGTCGCATGACGATGATCATCGTGAAGATGCCATATATTACATTAGTTGCTCTCTTATTGATTACAAGACTCGTTACTCTCCCGTAGAGAAGTTGTACTTAGCCATTATGTTTTCTGCTTTTATACTATATGCTAGGATAGGAAACGAACATTATGTTGTTGATTTGACCCTCTATATTACCTTATGTCCAAATCAGCCTGATCAGGTCGTGTAGCCAAATGGATCCAGGAGTTTTACATTCATTTTATAGCTAATAAGTCCCTTTTAGGGCAAGTCATTATTTTCCAGTTAGCTTACTACTATACTATGCTTGATTCCTCATTAGAAGATGCTTCATCTCTAGATGGGATCGTGGTGGAGAAATCCTCCTTTATTATTGAGCCTGACACTTGGTTGGACATTATACTTCGATGGTACCAGGAACAAAGCTAGTGCTAGGGCAGGTGTCTTTCTCCTTATGCCTGAAGGCGACACTCTGTATTTTTCCTTCCACCTATAATAAATGCACCAATTCTTCTTTCTCATTTACGCTTACTAAAAGATTGTGATATCGCCTATTTCTCCTCCTGCCTAAACTTATCTTCCTGTCTTACTAGACCTAGGGGCATACATGTTACATACGTTTATTAACTTTTGTGTTACCTTTTTATTTTATTGAGTAGAATGGTTAAAAAGAAAAGGCGCCTAGGCGCTTTATATATAGCCTAAGGTGCCTCATTTAGCAAAATAGAAAATGAAGTCTGATTTTGTGTTAGGGTCTACTAAGGCAGGGCATATAAGTGAAAATAACTATTAAGACAGGAAGATAAGTTTAGGCAGGAGGAGAAATAGGCGATATCACAATCTTTTAGTAAGCGTAAATGAGAAAGAAGAATTGGTGCATTTATTATAGATACATCTGAAACATTATTGGGATTGAAGTGCCTGCCCTTCTCACCAGTCCAAAAGAAAAATATATCACTTTCTATTTTATCTTCTTGATTAGTGAAGGACGCGTTACAACGTTTCATGCGAGGGTGAAGGGTGCGAGGGGTCTTTATCTGCTGGTCCTTCTTCTAGTCCTGCTCTTGCATATAGTGGTGGTTTGGATCTCGATCTGGAACTAGCAATAGAACAGGTGGGGATGCTGCTAGGAAAGAAGCTATTGCTATATAGACTACTGCTAGTGCTGGTACTGGTGCTAGATCAAAGACAACTAGTGATGCGTCACCTACTGGAAATGGTGCCACCTCTACCGCTGCTTTTGGTGGTGCTACTGCTCCCACCTCTGCCTATGATGCTGTTGGTGCTAGTGCTGGTGCTAGGTCAGTAACTCGCTCTGGATATATCTATAGGCTCTACACCTGGGACTGTGGATCTAGCTCACTAAGGTAAGCAACTGGATCTCGATCCCAGTGGCTCTGCTACTCTACTGTTAATAGGTGCTACTGCTGGGTCTACCGCTGGATTCACGACTACTGAATCGACTGCTTAGCCTGGCTGGGCCTGTAACTTATTGTACTGCTTCATCTGGACCTGTATAACTACTCCTGCAGCTTTAACTGCTCCATAAGCAAGAGAATCTATTATTGCTTCTTTTACTGAATCAACTTGTGCTTCATCTGCTTCATCGAAAGAATCAATTGCTTCATCAACGGCTCAATAAACAGAGTCATAAGCTGCTGAGCCAACCGTATCTACTTCTGCCTCATCGACTGAACCGACAGGATCAACGACTGCTGTTGTAGGCTATTACTCTGTATCTCACAATCCAACCCTGCTAAGATCAAGGCTATAGTTAACATGCAACCTCCCCATGCAATTAAAGGTATTAGGTCCTTTCTTGGTCGAGTCGTAGTGATTTGCCGCTTTATCCCAGAGTTTGCAATTTATCTCGATCGCTTACTCACCTTTTAAAGAAAGACACTCTGTTTGTTTAGGGCAAGGATTAAGATCATGCTTTCAAGCAATTTAAAGACTTCCTCTTAAATCCACCAGTTAGAATTCCTCTTAGTCAGTCAGATCATCCTTTCCTCCTCTATGTTTAGACTCTTTCAAATGCCATAGCTGTCTGTTGTTATCATGCAGTTATATGATTGCAGTCCTCCTAAAGATAGATCCATCTACTACGTTTTTTAACCCTTGTGAATACAAGACCCGCTACTCTAATGTAAAGGAAGGAGCTTTGTATCATTATTAGGTTTGCCACACAAGGATTACAACATTACATCTTAGGTCAATCTGTTTAGGTTAGGTATTTTTGAGACCCTCTTCGTTACTTAAAGTCTAAACCTGTATTATCAGGCTGTGTGGCCAATTAGACCTTAGTCCTACAGGAGTTTTCTTTCTCATTTTCAAGTGTATAAATTGATAAAGGAGCAATTCATAGCTGACCAACTAGCTAATTCCATCTCTTTCCCCTGGTACAATAATTATAATAGTAGTAGTTTTGCGGAAGTGCCAAATGATTCTAATGCTGCTCATAGCCCTCTTCTTGAGGTAGAAGCCCCTCCTCACTTGCTATGGAATTTCTACTTTGATGGTACCATAAACAAATGATGGGCAGGGGTAGGTGTAAAAAGAGAAAGTGCAATATAAAGAATAGGCCTGATGTTCTTCACCATGAAATTAGGCTTCGAGGCCTTTCATGACGTGGCATAATATGAAGCCTTAGTCCTTGGACTTTCCACTTCTTAGGACCTTTAGGCCCGTGAATTGTGTATCTATGACGATTCCCAGTTAGTCATTAATAAAGTCAATGGCTCTTACACTAGAAACCATTATCTTCTCATGTACTATCATAAGTGTGTGACGCATCTATTTAGCAGTTTTTCCTTTTGTCACATTTCCCATTTCATCTGTTTTATTCATTGTTGCACAAACTTCCTTGCTTTGGTAGCCTTGACAGGAACACTTTCTCCTTCCATAAATTAGACTCTAGTTGCTCTATCCTGTACTTGTAACAGCCTCACCTTACTGACCTATAGAACGCTATCTCTCTCTATCAATGTATCAATAAATATATAAAGCTTTATGCCATATCATCTGCTGGCATTCACTACCAATAACGTAGCTACCTCCTTAGCATGCGCTCCTACTGCTCTTCCCAATGGCACTATTAATGTATCTACAGGAGGAATGTTTAGCTCTGCTATAGCTATTACTACCACATGTCTCTACTCTCCAGCCTACATCTGTAGTGCTTGTATAAACTACCGATTTTAGGCAAATACTCTATAAAAAGTAAAAATCCTATCATATCTCTGTGCTAAATCAGCCTATGACATATATATATATATATGTACATCTTTATCTGCAGTCACTAGTACCATCTATGCGGGATCACTTGGTCCTATGTGATCCTGTCTATCAGCCAACAAACTATATACCTAGGATTGTAAAGCTACCACCTATGCCTATAGTACTGCAATCTCGCTTCTAGTCCTGCCACTATCCAATTGAATCCTTTAGTAATTAGAACCCTTTGCATCAAAAGAAAATTGGGTATCACCCAATTTATAGTATTGATGTCTGCTTATGTTTAGGGTTAGATTATTACCTGGGTTATCATTTATCCTACTTTGGTCTGCCATATCAATCTCTCTCATCATGCCCTATTTAGCATCACCCCTAGATACCCTAATGCTTACCTTGCCACACGACTCCTCTACATAAATGCTATCCCTAAATAACCACCTGTGTGGCCTTACTAATCCCCCTATAAAAAGACCATTACCTGCCTCCCTAGGAGGGATCTGGAACTTTATGGCCACCAGGCTAACTCATTATATCATTCCACCTAGAATCAACATACTAATGAAGCCATATCAACCCACTCTCAATATGTCTTCTGTACTCTATATCATGGAATGTTTCAATCTCACTAGATCTAGTCTAGGAGTCATAGGAACATCTCTCCACTATAGAGGTATGCAAGGTCAGGGATGGACGCTTAGCGAGGAGTAGTGCTTGCTATGCTCCTGCTTCCACCCATGTTTCTATTGCTGGGTCAAGGTAGGTCTAACCACAACCCTTGTAGAGCACGACGTTACGATCTATAAGCTACCTCTGTCCCTGTTTCTTCAACTGGATAAACAAGCTCACTGGTATCATCAACTGAAATTGGCCGGGATGCTTCTTACTCATATGCCGATGGTACAAATATATCGGGGCTTACGCGTTGTAGCTTCCACATAGCAAGGAGAAGCATTATAGGCTATGTAATAACACTACATCTTGGATATTCATTTTTCCAATTGATCCATTAAAAGCAAAGGCAGGGGTAGCTGGAAAGGGAGCAACAGGAGGAAAGGCTTTAGATCGTCTCGCATATCCAAATTCTGTGCCATATCGATATGGACGATATGGAGTCCTAGATATAGAGCCATAGCTTATTTCAAAGCGCGTTCAAGGGCTATCATCTTGTGTGGCATACCTTCCATTTTGAAAGCCATAACATGGTGTTTCATATCCTCCAACAGCGTATCGAGTTGGAAAGCCATAATAAGGGCCAGAACCTAGCCCAGCATCCCAGCTTGTTCCAGCTTCCCTTCGTCCAATTCCATAGAGCAGAAGCAGAGCCTAGAGCCGCAGTAAACAGTACAATGGGAATAATTAGCTAATGTGGGAGCATTTATTCAAGGAATGAGAGGGGAGCACGCTTGGAGAGCTTATAGTAGAGCCTGCCCAGGGTAAGAGTAAGAGAGCATAAGGGCGTCGCTCCTTTCTAGCCTGTCTTCGCCTAACCTAGTGCTGGATTGGTTAGCCTGCCTGCCCCGCTGGGTTTAGAGAATACCTTATAGTAGCCGGAGTTACCCAGATTTAGTCTTCGTTGCCTAAAGCCCTCGGTTCAATAGTGCGTACTATCTGCTATCATCATAAGGCTTTCCAATTTATTAGTTCGATCGATGCTAACATGGATAAGTCCCGAACTTTTCTTTGTTACTAATACTGACAGTGCTATTTCGTAACTGGCAATGCTGAAGCTGTTGGTTATGGTGAGACTGCCTTTTCCTCCGCGGGTGACTCCGCTACCTGTGCTCCCACCTCCACTGCTGAGTAAATAAGGTCACCTGGCATGAGATGAAGGATCTAGGACTTTATCCACGGGATCTGCTCCTGGACCGGGCGAGGGAAGCCGCTACTGGATCTTGATCTGGATCTGGGACTGATAATGGGGCCGGAACGGGCTATGCAAGCAAGGTTAATAGGTTCTGTTGTTGGGATCGAACCATATTACATATCACTTAGTTAATAAAGGATTCTGTTGTGATCCGGCATGTTCCCAATGAACCGGGCGATCTCTCATTCACCGGCCCATTTCCTCCAGTGTATAGAGATAAGGATATCTCTCGACCTGGCCCGAATGGATGAACCAACCGGGTTAATCGTCCTTCATTAGCTCTATAAGTTAATCAAATATTCTTTCTTAGGAATAGGAACAACGGGAACTTATGAAAAAGAATAAGTGCCGCTTTGAGCATGGACGAGCCTTATCTAATAATTGGTCCGAAGCCCACTGAAGTTTAAACCTATTTTATAATAATGGCCCACCTCAATTACTTCCTTATTAGTTGACTGCTCTTCTTGAACAAGAAATACTTATTTTGGTTGAATAGAAAAAAAGGCCCCACCCCAATTCGTACCTCTGTTCCCGTTGTTCATTTTGTTGATGGAAAAGAATATATAACAAATATTATTGACTTCAATCCCTCGGGAATTCATAATAGTAGGGCAACACAAATTATCCTACCGCCCAATTATTTTTGAGTTGAATGTAGGGTGCGTCGAAGTAGAATCTATGTACACGCGTATGAAAAACGAGAAATAATAGAGGGCTTTTCATATATATATATATATGGAGGAGTTACATCTATGATTTTAATAAAAGCGTGCGCCCCAATATTATTGGGATAAAAGTACTTATTCTTCTTTTAGCAAAGCTATTTCATCTGTTGCCTTATAAGAGATGCCCCTCTCTCTTAGAAGCTGCATAATAAATGAGCATGAATTGAAAACTTCATTTGAAAGTTCAAGAGCTTCCAAATCGTTTTCATTTTCTTATCTATGTAATTACGCTTTAGCATCGGACGTACTCCCTCGGTAAAGCTATGACAAGGCTGACAAGCTCCTTCCTCGGTGAAGAATAGAAGAAGCATTCCAGTTAGAGGACCTGCCTACCATGTAATAATGTCCCCACAAGCGGCCCACCTATTAATTGGCCTGGTTACCCATTTCACGGTCTTTCCAAAGGGTGTCTAAATTCCTATGTGTCTCTGCGGAACCAAGCTAAATAGATTTCTTCTGGTTAGCTGTAAGCTTTCCATTTGTACTCTTACGCGCAGTTTTCCACCCGCTAAGTCCCTCAGATGACCAAGATCCAGTTGCCGAAAACCACTTTCATTTTCTACGATGAATTCATTTCTGAATTAAGCATTAATAAATGGGGCAGCGCACCAGCAGCAAATATAAAACGGAATGGTTCTAAGTTAGGAGGAGAGTCTATTATATCTGTAATAGTCCTTTAGAGCTCACTCCAAAGGCCGAATTGAAAATCGCTCTAGATTTGAAAAGCTGGTTCCCCGCTGACTCCACCTATAAAATGGCACTTGGTATAGTGGGTTCGGCAGAAGCAATCTATCTGGTTCTCTGGTTTCTCATTCTTCAGCCGGGCCATTAAATGAGGGTCCGCGGAGTTTAGTTCCACCCCGAAAACAGCAACTAAAACTTCTTCTAGCCTGCTTTATAAGGTGCTTTCCCTCTATAGTTGGAATTAAGTTGCCCAATCTTCATCAGGTCCATCTCCGTGTTACTACCTCTTCGCGGGGACACTTCCCAACCAGAAAGCAAAGTTCCCACTCCTAATTAAGAATCGTTCAAGTATGAGTGAATAAAACCCGTTTTCTTTATTTCTAAATTTGTCAACAGCCTTTAGCAATATATAAGTAGGCCTATGCCTTTACAAGCAACCTACACTAACTCATGTAGGCTCACACATGTGGAGTGCTTCCTATCCAAGCGACACATGTAAAGCTTAAAAGTGAAGACATCCAACATGCAAGGCTCTAAGGCATGAACGCTCCATGAGGAGATGTGTCCAACGCTCCACCTACTCAAGCTTCCAAAGCTTCAACACTCCTCCTAATTCATGCGCTCCTCCGGTCCACCCCACCCACATGATCACTCCCTCAACCCAAGCATCCTCAAGTAAAGTACAATCCTCCATGCAAACAATCCAAGTGTGTCCATGCCCTGTATATAGCTCAACGCCCTCCTACAAGAGATAGAGTTTTTTCCATCTCTCTGTTCGTCTGTCTCAACCTTCCTTTATCGAACACGTTCGGCAACAGTTATTGTGATAAAGAAGAGCAATAAAAAGTTTGTTATGCAGAGGCCTAATAAAAAGGTTCTGAAGAAAGAATTGAAATAATAAGATGAGTCAAGACTGCGTCCCTGAACCAACTAAACAGATAAGGGTTCAGCACCAAGGGAAGGTTCTGTCCGCTGCATTCAACCTTGCGGCACTTTAGGGTATTCCGTCTCGTGGCACCAACCATGTTTGGTAGGTGGGGAAAAAGGAAAAGCAATAAGCGGTTTCTAAAGAAGATCCCATATGAAACTGGTACCGGTTGTTTCAAAATCCTATTCAGAAACAAACAGTGTATTAAAAAGATACGGCATAATCAAAAGTTGATTCCTTCCTCAAAAAGCTCAATAAAAATATGAGTCAAGAAGATTCTTATCCATCAATCCATATCAGGTTTCTCAAGATATAACGTATATAAAGCTAAAAGGAAGGTTTTATAAAAAACTAAAATATCGCCCCATATTCCACAAAAGGTTCAGGTCTCCATAAAAGCGTCTCCTCTCCATATACCCTCCCTTGTGCGATCGAGCAATAAGTGTCCTACCCATCCAGCTTAATGCAAAAATCCCTGCTCTGCTGCCTTTCTTACCATTTATCCACCCCAATAACTAGGGGTAAGGTGGTCCCCACTTCCAAATGTTGAATTCTAAGCGATTGACCCTCCCCTGGTCCGATCGATCGAGCAAGAATTGCCCTACCCATCTAGCTTAAATCCATAATCCCTTAACCAGCCATGCCCTAAAGCCGCCTTGGACGACCAGCAGCCATGCCCTAAAACAATAAGTAATCCCAGCCAGGACCTAAACCAGAATATCCTTTCAAGGCCTTATTATTCATTGTTTGTCCGAAGCCCGGAACAAAAAGGCGATATATAAGTGGTGTGATGCTTGCTTTGGGCTGTGTAAGTCCATCCATGCATCCATCTTTTTGTCTTTGTGGAAGGCAGGGCTTCGATGCATCACATCAATCGATCAATTCTTCCATCCCTTCATCAATCCATCCACGGCTCAATCAATGCTGGGTGAGGGCTAGAATAGCTCTGGCACATACTGGTTTCACGGGACACAGTCTCACGAGGACAGCTTTCTCTTGTACCAACGGTTATTGGCCCATTTAATCTTGCACTAATTTGATTGCGTGCCACTGGGTTGGGTTAGACCGTTTCATTTGGTACAACATCCCAATTATACTATTTCCTTTTTATTGAACAACTTCCGCTGCCGTTTAGACCAGGTTCGCTTGGACAAAATCCACTACTTTGACGGGGCAATTGACGAGACGAGGTGGAGTTTCCTTCGCACAGTATATCTTACCAGTGAAAGTCTCAGTAGGAGGGCTACCAGCCAACCAGCTAGCGAGAGAAGATAAGCAATAGGGATTACCAGTTTATTGCCTTATTTTGCGCATTCCATTGCCTGGTACTGAAGGAATACAGATAGGGATTGAAACCACCCACCCGTCGTTCTCACCATCGTTCTCACCGTCTCCTTTCTTTTACCACTTCAATATAAAATGATACGAGATAGAGGGCTCCTTCGGTCGCAATACTAACTGACTGTAGGTCTCCTATATTCCCAGGCTAAAGAAGCAACGAACCAGAACGAACCAGTGAGTCTCCTCACGCCACAAAGAAGCCAGCCCCTCGTAGCCATCCCCCCGAAAGGAGGACGCAACTTGCTATAGTGCTGGGTATCCCTCCCTTTTTTCTGTAGCTATAGTAGGTTTATAGTTGGACTCCTCGCTCGAAATGTAATAAACAGAATTTCCGCCCGGAGGACCAAAAAAATATCCCCCTAAGAGTTCAAAAACTATGGGCCTAATTGGCTTCTCCTAATCTTATCTTTGTTAAGCCCCCGCCAATACCGGCTCTGGCTGGCCCGGTTCAGACTTAGTAAATAATGCCCTACCAAATAATAGAAATCGGAATCAGAATAAAAATATGCCATATAGAGGAAGATGCTGGTGGTCCGAGTAGGCCGGGAGTCTGTGCATTAGGGGAGATCCCGGTAGCTAGTCTAGTCTCGAGAGGAGGATAGTGGGTTAGTCGGCATTGGCGAATAACTCTGATGGATGGAACAAAACTCTGAATGAATTGCCAGCTTATCTGCCGGGTCCAAATTGGTGTTCTGTCTAAGAGATAGCAGGCGCCTAAAACAAAAAAGCTGCTTTACTGTAGTGTCCCCGGCGGAAGTTGCCTGGCTGGATAGTAGGGCCCACCCATACCACCACCAGAGCAGTTTCTTTCTCGGGGCAGGGGCCCCTCAGGCAAGCCTCTCTACCGTCTGGTGGTAACATGGTACTTCTCTCTCGGTTATGTAGGATTGGCCTATATCTATCTCTTGTATATGGTTACTCCGGTACGGTGAACGGGGTACGATAAACTATGTTGTTTTAACGGGGTGAGGGGCGGAGCCACTCGACCGAGGGACGAGGGTGAGTTTCAAGGGTCAAGGTATGGGTGCTTGTTCTAGTTCTCCCGACGAGGTCTTCTGGTTAGGTCTCATTTTAATTATAAACACCTGCCATCGAGTAGCGGGATCGAGTGCATCGACTGCATCAACTGGTCGCGTCGGCAATGACCTTCGGTCTGTCTCTGCTCGGCTATGGGTAGTAGCGCTGTTGGGAAGACACCTGCTGTCCTGTATCTGCCAGGTGAGAATGGGTAAGCTCTGTAGTAACTGCGTTTCTGTAGGGGTAAGTGCCTTTCCTGCTAGGGTCCTTATCTCTCGGCTATGACCTTCTGGCAATGACTGGCTGCTTTATGGCTGGCTATGTGAGGTGCTCTATGTGTATGCCTGTCTATGTATGTAAGTATGTCGATGTGAAGTGCTGTAGGAACCCTGTGTTGCGTATACGTAAGTGAGGTAGGAACGTGTGTTCCGTAGCGGTAGAGGTTATAGGGTAGAGGTCGAGGTCTATGTATGACTGTCTCCAACCGTCAATAGAAAATCCGACCAATAAGAAAGAGCCTTTTAAAAAGCCACAACGGCGGACGAACAGCCAATTAACTATAGTGTTAGGTTATTAGGTGGAACAACAGACGGACAACTAACGAATGCCAACGAACTTTAGCGTTGTTAAGTGCATCAAGAGCAAAAATAGTTTTATTATCTGCAGAAAGAGTAAGGCATACACCACTCCAGAGTAAAACTATGCCGGTTCGACTGATGCTGGGAGGAATTATGGGCTTCCGGTTTTATTGCTGGTAATTATACTGGGGGTGCTGGTTTAAGCGGGAATTAGGGTCCCTATATTCTGTTCTCGTCTGGCATACCTTTTTTTTGTATGGAAACCGGGCCATATCCTTCCTGTAAGCTATAGTGTCCTTATCCTCCTCGGCCATTGCTTCGTACTTTCTATAAAATTTTATTGTGCTTATCAACTTATTATGGAAATTACCCTGGAACATTGCTCCTTAAACTGGTGTTAATGGGGAGGCTGGTAAGGCAGCTTCTTTTATTGATGTTGGTTCCACTGGTGTTGTTTGTCTTGGTTTTACTTGTGCTGCCAGGAATTATATAATACGTGAATCTGCTGGTTCTACTGTTGCTGCTCCAACTGCTTTTGGAACTTATGGTTCAACTGCTTATGACAGGGCAAATAGACCCAACACGGGAACGGTACGGTACGACACAGTAGGCGCGGAATGATCGACACTGCGATTCACTCACTCATACCCGCTGCTTATTTATTAACTTGCTGCTTGCCGATACTGACCTTTTACTTTTCAAATTTAATGCTCGGTAAGGTGAGGTGATATTGGTATGGTGGCCCCCTCCCAGAGGTGTGGGAGCTCTAATATTTGATTGGATAAGGGTCAGTTATGCACTTTCACCTAGCCTCGCTCGATGTAGTTAGTAAAGCCTAATGTTTCAGCATGGGTTATCGCCACATGGCACGGGCTGCTTCCTTCTTGTGTACCCGGTGGGCTTGGCAAAAGGGAGACCACCCAATAAGTAAAATGAAGGTCCCCTTTCATTCTTTAATTTTCCATCCCCAAGAGTAAGAAGGCCCTCACATTGGCGGAATTTATCATCGACTTGCCAACTGACATCCCCCCCTGTTGACTATCATCTACCCGATAAACACTTATTTATTCATCCTCTCCGTTTAAGACCCATGGTAAATGATGTGCTTACTTATATACACACATATAATTTCCTGCATAGCTTTCACGTGACGACCGCTGATGAATCCGCCAACGAGCCCCTAGTTATCTCCTTCTTGGAGACGCCCTATATTGCCGTGGAATTGACACCATCATACGATGGTGCCTCACACATCCTGAATAAAAAAAACGACTGCCATGCCAGCGCTTGCAGTGGCCAGCCATGTTTTCGACATGGCCACCGCCCATAAATACCTTCACATAGGCTACTTTTTGCCCTCCATCTTTCGGGATTTTCTCATTGCTATACGACATTGCGTGAATTATCATATTTTGACCTCAAAGGTATGAGTACCACCTACCCTCCCCCTCCATCCTGTCATCAAAGTGGGACCCTTTTGCAAGGCATCGACTTCATGGAATGTAATCCTATGTCATCAAACGACCATAAGCATATAATCAACGTCGTTGATTACTTCACAAAGTGAATCGAGGCCATGCATACCTTCAAAAACACTGCCAACACCGCTTCCCAATTCTTATTTAATAACGTTATCACATACTTTGGCATCCCCCAAAAATTAGTTTTGTACAATGGCACATATTTAAAGAACAAACTCTTCCAATAGTTGTCGCACCTCCTGGGATTCCAACACAACTTCACCATGCCTTATTACCCACAATATCACAGGTAAGTCAAAGTTGTCAATCGCATTCTTAAAACAATGTTTCAACGCATGTTCAACCAGCACAAAACGAATTGGGAACATATGTTTTTCTCGGCCTTGTGGGCCTGGCTTTGATTGATTGATTTCATTGATTTATTGATACTGAATTGCTTCTGAGAGGAAGGAGGCCCATTGGACAGACGAGTGGCATGGGTGCGTGCAGGAGAGCATACGTCTCCCGGGAGAGGCATTTCTCTATTCAACTGATTTGATTGGATTTTATAAACTGATTAAGCTTCTGGAGAAGGGCGTTCCCAACAGCACCATATTCCGAGAGAGGCGTAGTCCCAGATTCCCCCATAAAAGCGCTCCCACCAAGAAACAGATTCAGAGAATAGCGTTCCTACCAAATAAAGCACCATATTCCAAGAGAAGCGTTCCCACCAACAACTGCCACATCTTACGAAATAGGCGTTACCAACTCACCCATCTTACAACAAAATAGGCGTTACCACTGAACTCCGCCCCCATCTTCCGAGAAAAGTGTTCCCACCGGCAACAGGCAACATCTACTGTGAGGGGTGGGTCCACCGGAAAAACAAATGGGGGGGAAAAATATTCTAATATGTGGAAACTTGGCTTTATCCCTTCTGTTAGAAACTGGGTTTCCCTCATTTATCTCGTCCATTGATGGGGTCTTTCTATTTCGGGTATGTGGTTACGGGGGGCTCTCTCTCGTCTGGGGGTAAGGGGGTAAGGTACGAACCCACTCCCCCGACCAAGCTATCCCTATCTGCTAAATGCAGAAGCTGAGTGGATGGGCCACCATGGTGAAGCCTGCATACCTTGTCCATGTAAAAGCTAGTTTGTGGACAGAGGGATCGCCTTGTGGCCTAGGGATCGGTGAATCATCATGAAGCGCCTGCTATATGTTATATTCTTTTACAGACACATTGGGTACCTTACACTTTCTGATATATTTCCTAGATGGCAAAGTTATGAAGACCACTCTCCTTCCCTCATTTCACTCCATAGGGTTCTCAAAAAATCCAAAGAGGGATCCCTGACTTATAGAATGGTCTAGGGTTGTTTTGTCCTAATGCCCATGTCATCCCTATATCTGGTAGATGATCCCTTCATAATAGGATAAATGAAAGAGCTAGCATGTTGTCCTTCATAGTGACATTTCACAAGGCAGTTATATCTCTTGAGACATTGCATGGATATTCATGATTTATTTATATTGCATATGTGGAAATATCTCCCTATCATTTTCATATGGTTCATAGTTCTCAAGGCAATAGAGGTCCTGGTCACAGTTCACAGTTCCCCATGCAGAGGACATACAGATGTTGCATAGATCTCTCCACACGTGCTGAATCACGCTCTGTTTCTTTATTCTCTCCAGAAGGCAAGTGGGAATGCGTAAAGTAGCTCACCTTTGCATACAACACCTCTGTTAACTGAAACTGGCCAGCAGCTTTAGAACCCGACAAGAGATACCTGTTCTCAATTGGTGCACCTCACATTGCTAATCTGCCCACTTTGGAATGCCCGCTCCAGACTGCCGCTTTGGGAGGAAGCAAGAATGCCCATACTTTGGAGGGAAGAAACCAGAACTCATCATCAAACGAAGACTCCTTCCTAATAGGTGACCCGCCTAACCTCCTCACACTACGTGTACTATGTTACCCATTGGCTCTTGAGCTACTCACCTCAACTACGTGTGCTGTGCTATGGGGGATTGAATTCGGAAGGCAAGGACTAAGCACGCTGTTGAAGGGCCTCAATGCTTGGTGAGATACCAGCGGTTATCTGAGAGAAACGCTAAGTCAGAAAGGTTATGTTTTATAGCGACTAAAATCCATTTTCCTGTGCCGATGATATATTATTCTTCCTCTTTCGTCAACATGTCCTGGGGGAATGAATTCACGTCACCCACTAGTTGAATCGTAAATAACCAAGCTGTTGTAACCCTCGCTCTCTTGGTGCACCTGACACTACTACGTTGGAGTTGTCCGTCCGTTCGTCCGTTCGTTGTCCCACTAATTGGTAAGAAACCTTTCTCCCATCCAAGCAAAGCAAAGTAACCAATATTATTTAAGCCCGAGACTGCTATTAAATCTTATCTTCATTCGAGTGGATCCACTGAGTAGCAAAGCCAAATATAGTCCTTTCCTGAAAACTCTCTCTACCTGGCCTCTCCCCCTGAATGTTTATTTCTCTCTATGCCCTCTCCCTGGCTCTAGGCCTTCCCTCTCTGCTGTAGGTTAGCTCTAGTGTTGTGTGCTTGGCTTAAGGCTCATGGCTCATGGCGTAAGGTAAATGTCTCTACCTCGCCTCCCGGAATGTCTTTATCTATCCCCTTCTCTGGTGAACAGATCGTATAGCCACCACTGTCTGTTTGCATATGATCCTCAAGGGGGGAATCATATATATAATGAGCTGTAGTAACTCGCTCTTGGTGTTAAGGTATCTATTGCTTAGTCCTGTCCCTCGCACATAGCCGTTCGTCATTCACTGTATCACATAGCCGTCGTTCACACACGGAATCCATTCCCAGAAAGCCATTCACATCAAAGCACACAGAAGCCATTCATTCACTGCATGCCCCCTGGCCTTGTATTTACTTTAGGATTATGGCGACCAGGCCCAAGCTGGAGGAAATTAGGAAATGAGGCGAGCGATTCGGCTCAATCAACATGCAAATTTTATGTGGAGCAATATGCCCCCGAAAAACATTAGGTTGCCTTTTACAAAACCGCATCTGGGAAGGTTAATTTGACCGAAACCACCCCGCCTGGGCCCAATATTGTAGGTGCCTTAGGAGCCCGGAATCACTAATGCCCTTACTGAACAAGCCGATCGAGCAGAATAGAATAGAATAGAACCTATTCATTTAGGATTCACTCTTATTACGTATATAATATTACACTTTTACCTTTCTTTTAGAACCACTCAGGTCGGGTACGTGTGCCAGCCTTTAAGTCCACCCAGAATAGCTTTACCATATGGATTGCCATTAAACCCACTCTTCTTACTCTTATTTAGACCGGAATCCTAGGAGTATGGAGTTACCACAAGCCTGGAATCAGAAACGTAGGCATTAACATCTTTCTTTTCTATTTACTTACTCTCTTTACCTGCTACAACTAGACCTGGAGCCCTAGAAATGGAATCACGTAGTTAGTCACCAATAGATAACTTTCCTTAGAATTAACGCATGGAATTGGAATTGGGATGCAGGGGTTAGTAGCCCAGAGAATAGGGAGGGAGGGGCCTTAAGCTTCAATCGTTTCAATTTCCGGATTTTAGTCATTACAGCCACCAGAAACAATCTTTAGGCAGATCTCGTACAGAACCCAGCTTAGATCGTTGTTAACTACTGCCAGAGAGCTAGCTCTATTATTGGATTGGACATCAGATCAGAACAACCTCCTTGAATACAGAGGCTTATTACTGATAGGACATGATATTTAGTGCTGTACAACCTATTACCTTTTCTTAGACAGAGCTCCGGATTTCATGGATGGATGATCGCCTTACCTTTCTTTTTAGACTGCTGGAACCCTAGGACCATTGAGTGGAGTGCTGCCCAAGACAGAAATTGGATGGGTCGGATTAAGCCAGCCAAGAACACGAGAGTTGCTTTACTTACAATACCTTATACGTTTAAGCCCTAGAACAGGAAGTCTTCCCAGTTATAAGTTACCAGTTACAGACACGAATATCAGACCTTATATGCCCTGCTCGCTTTATGAGATGCATTTGCCTTACCCTTTTCTATCTTTTACTGCTGGAACCCTACGCTAAGGACCAGTCTGTTAGTCACTCTACCAACTCAGCATCTGATCTGTAGGGGACTGTCTATTAAGACCTTTACTTGTTTATACTACCCACCTGCCTTAAATACAGATCTATTCTCTGTATAGCCCTTGCAACATGAGGTCTTACAAGCAGGGGCACTGCTAGAAGAAGAGCCACAGATTGGTTGGTTCCTTGGATCGTTGGATGGGATGGGCGGCTTCTTACCTAGGTTATATTGGATGCCCAGACAGAGCTACCCAGGAATACCAGTTGGGTACAGCAAGCACTACGAGAGAATACCTTACCCTTTTTATACCGTCCGAATTCTAGGAGCATGGAGCAGTCAAATCCAACCCTTGAAGTTTTTCATACCACAGTTTGCAGGGGCATCATGCTATCACACACTACCCTTTTATAGATTTACCTGCACCAACAGACCTGGAGCCAGCAGAAAGAGAAGAGACCTGGAATCACGTTGTCGATCATCATGATACCTTTGAAAAGCCCCCGGAGGGAGGATTGGATGGATGCTGGAGAGAGAGAGGATCAGACCACTTCTTTCTTTTACTGCGCGAACACCCAGGCTAGGACGATGGAGGAATAACTTATCAGCCAGGAAAGGAATACTACACCAGTAGCAGTAGCCAGGGACATCATGCTATTATCCCTTTTTCACTTGCACCCACTATTTCTTATGTAGCCCTATATACCAGTAAGTTTTGGGTCAGGAATATTTTTACAAGCAAGCCATGGATGGGATCCTTAAATCGTTGGATCGGAATTAAGAGCCCTTACCTTCAGACAAGACACCTGCCAGACAGAATCTTCACAGCCCTAGCTACATGCTTCCCAGGGAATTATTGCTATCAGACTTTAGGAGCACCAGATATCGTTGGATCGGTGGATGGGATGGATGGGAATCAAATGGCAATGGGGATGGGTTCATGAGACCTTACTCTATCTGTTCTTGACCCTGGGAGAGGGGGGCCACCCTATTCGATCTTTATTAGTGCTATCCCTTGCAAAATAAATGATCCCATGAACCATAGATAGG
>Ga0233342_1000189_pt1 | contig 18897 bp, 15 predicted proteins | sample GEONDECOMP273_FD_180706 | JGI IMG/M metagenome (GOLD analysis project Ga0233342, IMG submission 180706) | Leaf litter microbial communities from Shasta-Trinity National Forest, California, United States - GEON-DECOMP-273 | ecosystem: Environmental > Terrestrial > Plant litter > Unclassified...
TGCAGCCCTAATCATGCAACTGCAAACATAGTATTATTCATGGTTTTATTTATTGTTTCCTTTTCCTCAACCTATAATATGGCATCCTCAAATGCTTTCCTTTTTTACACCCCTTCAGCATAGCAAATTCTTGCATCCTGGATATGCCCAACAAACTTATTAGCTTAACATAGTGGCTCGTGCAACCATGCTCAACGCTACTTGAGGTTGGAACTCAAGCATGTCATAAGCGTCATTTACTAGTGGAGTTGTAGATGGCTTTGTTCTATGTTGTATGCATGGCAATTGCTCATCCCCGTGTCTCTTGGTGTCGAAGACTATATACACTCAGCTACTACATCACTATTACATTCACAACTTTAGTCTACATTGATCGCTTGCGTTTAGCGCCATTTCAAACGTTTTCAATAAATGTCTTGCATAGATCGAGCGAAAGCGAGGAGGCGGCTCGCTATGCTCAACGTAATACCGCCCCGGTTGGGTGGGAATAGATAATATAAGGCCAGTTAACCTATTAATTGTGTACCGGCACTAGCATACTGAGCAGGGAACTTTCTTATTATATAGCAGTTCAATACTTTCATTTTCAATAACCTTTCCAGCTCTATTGAAACAGAATGAACTGGTACCACCTTTTCCAGTTGGATACGTGGCCTTTAGACTGGGACTTCTATGTTTTATTAAAACAATAAGAAACTAAACAAGCAGTAAAGCGCTAGGAAGACAGTACAGAGCAAAAAAAAGGTGAGTTCCAGAAGAAATACTTCAATAAGTAGCTGAGTAGCTCGACAACACCTCGGAGAATAACACGCGCTCTATTCTTAAACGAATTTACAATTTAGTTTTATTAAAACAATAAGAGTCCAAAAATTCTTGATGTCACAATCTCCGATCCTTTTCACATCCCTTATTCCCTTAACTTATTTAGTATTACATAATCACTCATAATCACTTAGCCTATTCAAGGCAGCTATAACTCTTTAGCTAGTAAGCGCTCATAGCTAAATGGCTCTTACCTCTAAAGCTCATTCCCCTATAGCTCTTAAAGCGATCATTCCCCCTATAGTATTGTAATCCCCCCATGGTTTTCAGGACCGCCATATCCCCATGACTCTTAGACACATCTTAACATCGATGACTTTAGATCAATAATGAAAAGACGTAGTAGCATAATGAAGCCACATCGGGCAAGGGGGAACTACGGCACACTCTAGCACTTTAATATAGAATCTATCATGCCTACATGCCTACCGTACTAATGGTAAACAAGCATAAGCTTATATGGTTACAACTGCTTGGAACTAGTACAGGATCATTGAGTTAGTAGAGTAGCTGGTATCCATAATAATCACGAACAAAGAGAGAAACCCTTGTAATGATAAGGGAAATTAGAGCTATCGTAATAAGTAAGCATAAGTACTATCACCTTATCGAAGCTTAACCTAATCATCTCTACATAATAAAGCACTTACCTTTATAACACTACAAGGTATAAAACTCATAAGTATACCATAACCAAGCAAGCTCATCTTAACCAATGGTTACCTGTAAGCTCAATACATCTTGGTAATAGTTCTATCCCTAATCATTGCCCTTACTCTAAACTGAGCTAATAAAAGCATACTAGTCATTAACATGGACTGTGTTTTCCTAATTAGTACAGAGTTTATTCCACTATTCCTAAGCATAGGATCATAAGTATTGCTGTATCCTGCTAATGTATAACCTTAACATGGTATGAACCTTACTTTATACAGTACTTTATTACTACAAATATGTAAGAGCTACTACTTAAGTGATACGGTTGGTACTAGTTCCCTTATTCCCTTAATCAGTTACATGACTAATTACCATTGTTACATTCTACTCATATCTGTTACAGTACAGGCTCTATTTCCATATGTTCCAGGTTAAACTCATATAAATTACTAGAGTGTGTGTATAGATTCAAGCACAGTAAGCAATGATACTGATGTGTGATCTCTACTCTATTCCCATAATCTTCATACTAGTAATTCACCTAATCACTTGTTTTAATGCGAGTAATAGAGATACTACACTATTCCTGGAAATTAGTAACATGAGATAAGTAAACACTATAAGCTAACACGTAATCAGTGTTTAAACTCTTATCCTATTCATGGATCTACGTATTTTACCTAATTATCTATAACATGTGATTCTAACCACTATAAGCTTGATGTGTTCCCATATCTTTATATTGGCTTCTGTGTGCGGAATATAATATATTATATGCCCAGGAATATCTTCATTTCAGCAGAAATGCGGATAGATGCCATAAGCCCTCTCCCCTTTTCCACCTTCGAAGGACATTCTACTGTCGTCGACTCTTTCACTGCGGCCATGGAAGTGTGGCTTTACTGCTGAGCTTTTGAAGCCACCGTTTCCAGCCTCCCTACTCTATAAGCCATCGCCGTGTTTAGTTTGCTGGATGGTCTCCTAAGACCCCACAATGTTAGTCCTCTTATATCTGGGATCTTGAGCCTCGAAACTCTTCCCTGCCTGGAAAGACCCCATATATAATCTATTAAATTATCCTCTTCTACTTGTGGATTTCGCTCCACAACCCGCTTGCCATGGCCACCTCCAACACAACGACCCCTAAACTTAAAACATAAGACTCTGTAATGGCCTTCACGGTGTAACCGCACTCGGGCACCCAGTAGCCAGGCATCCTTGCCAGCTTGGTGGTGATAGTCGGAGATGTCTCGCCATGTTCAATGAGCTGAGCAAGGCCGAAGTCACCTAAACGGGCATTGAAGTCCCCATCAAGCATAACATTGCTATCTTCTCTCATTCTTTGTGAAGGTACAACAATGCCGAATACTTCGTCGAACAAAGGAACCCAAATGAATAACTAAACAACCCGCCTATTTTCCCTTTTCCACTAAATGAAAACCATTTGGAAACCCTCTGTAATCGCCTTCAAGATGCTTACTTTCCCGACCTTAAATCAGCAACTGTGATCAGCGATCTACTGTGATCAGTCCAACCACGGGATGACGTTTCTGTAAGGGTTCCTTTGCTCAACCAAGGGAATGGTGCGCTTTCTGTAACAATCCCCCAGATTCGTGCTATGCGGGTGGTCCAGTTGTATAGCATTTCTGGGTAGACTCAGATAGGGACTCCCTTAGATCTGGGCGAATGGAGCGCTTATATGTTCTTTCTTCAAGCTCTCGCTGGAACCAAGCCGCTGGAATACGGAGTGCCCTTCCTCTAGAACCAGTAGCAGAGCCAGTAGCAAGCCAGAATGGTGATAAATCTCTAGTCGGTGCCTGACCTTAACGGAGTGTCAGTCCTAGATTACAATGATATCCGGTATGCTTTTCGGGTAATAATAGGAGTTAAATATAAATATTATTGTGAAACCCATTGAGTTGTCTCGGCGATGTTCAGGCAGGAATAAGAAAAGGAGTCGTTATAAGACTGACTTGAGGGGAATAAATATTTGAGGGGAATAAATGAGGGTAAAAGTGAGGGTAATTCATCTTTCTCTTCTATTCAGTTAGACAGATCGGATAATAATAGGACGGAATTTACTTATAAAAGGAGATATCAGCTATTATTTCGTTCATGAGCCATCCTGCACTAGTAAGAAGGACTTACTGAATTGAATGGGCGATGTCCCGGCTAATATTAGGAAGGAATTTACAATATTTTAGGATAAACACGGAGCTCTTCGGGCCTTCCTCTGGTTCCTGGCCTTCCTTAACGGAGTGTAAATCCTGGGTGAACAAACATTTACCTGGGTGGGTTAATATGTACCTGGTTGAACGTGTACCTGTTCCCTCCATCCTGGGCGAACGAACGTGTACTTGGGTGAACCTGTTAGTGGGCGCTAACAATCCCGCTCGGACCCTAAAGCAAATCACAATATCCAGTAGTCTCCTCGCTCCCGCTCGTAGACGCTCTGAGGTCAGGCTTCGCCTTCCAATCAATTAAAATATCCATAAGTCCTTCGTCCTTCCTGATTGCTGCTTTAACTTAAACTGGCTCTGCTCCTACAATTATCTGCTTAAGTCACACAGCTAAGGAAACCATCGTGATACCCTAGATCCGTATACCCTAGATGGGTGATACCCTTCATAGAGTTACCCGCTCTGCGGACACTCTCCCCCTTCTCTCCTTACTCTATACAGCCATAGCGAGGAGACGTGAATGGACTAAATCCATCCGTTTAAGCGGGACGGAAAGACACCGCCTAAGGAAGGAGATAGTTACCCGAAGGACATTGCTCGTGGATGGAAGAAAGGAGCTAGCTGGTGGAAGTAACTAGGTCAGCGGAAGAAAGGCTGGTCCTAGGAAGGTATCCTTATTAGGGCATCTGAAGGAAGGAGTACTTGCTCTCTGGCTATGGATGCTCTCCAATCCATGCCCTCCCTCTTCAAAGTTTCTCCCTTAAAGCAAAGAAACAACTCCTAAAGTAGTATCTCTCCTCTTCCTTAAAGAAAGAGCAACTTCTCCGATAGTTCTAATAATTATCTCCCATAAAACAGGCTCTAATCTCCTAAATAAAGTCACCGGTAAGAGAATACTGCACTTATCCCCCCCAATAAAATATTTACCATAGGGGGATCTTATGTGAGGATTTTTGGGCATTTTTACCCCCTCTCCCTTTGGTCGAGCGACTCCGTCCCTAAAGTTCAATTCAAAAATTGATGAAGTTTCTAAGAAACCCCGTATTTTGAACAGCTTTGGCCCATCCTTAGGAGGGAGAGGTTGACAAAAGTTGTACCATTTTTTTAAACCCCGTATTTTGTACGTAGTCGCTTGTCCTTCCGAGGGCAAGGAACGTATAATCTTTTCTTTTACGGTAAAGCAAAGCGTTAAGACCCGCAAACAAAGGGACCTCTTTAAGAGGGACCGGTACGTTAGTGTTCCGGAAGGGACCTTCCCTAGAGTTTCAGACCAGGATACCCTAGAGTGCCCAAGGACACGTTAGCGTTACCGTCAAGCACAAACGGGCACATTCACCTAGGGAACCTAGGAGCATTAAAGCAAGCAAGAGATATTCTTCAAGCCAAGCAAAGAGCTTCCACCTCGGGAACCTAGGGGCATGAACAGAACCTAGGAGCATGAAGGGACTTCCTTCAATGGTTAGAATTTACAAGGAAGCCTTCAATTGTTAGAATTACCAAGGAAGGAAAGGATCTTTATCTTTATTACTGGTAGATTTTATCCCTTTAGCTAAGGAAGGATTAAAGCAAGGATGAAAGCATTGATTTAAGCACAGGTCCAAGCATTAACCCTCCCAATCAAAGAAGGAAAGATATTTATTACCGTCCATCTACGTCCATATACAGATTTTTTACCGTCCATATACAGCTATCCTCCCACTCCTGCTGCTGCTCAGGAAAGATATTTATTACCGTCCATCTACAGCTGCCCAAAGGGAGGTAATAGATGCTGTCTATTTATTACCGGTAGAATACAAAGGGAAATCCGGAAAACTAGATATATTTATGGAAACTTTATCAGGGAGGGCTTTAGCACTCACCGGATAGGGGAGGTGAGGGGAAGCAGGTAATTACAGTAGCGTGTCCCTTCTTTATCCCGGAACTCAAAGGAATACATTTTGGGGGTATATTGCTCCAGGCTATGTTTTTTCGCATTTGACTAGGTACAATTAGACGTGTAATTGTAAAGTGTAGCTACTTATTCTCAAAGGAATGAACGCCAGTCTTTCTCTCTTATCAAGTCGGATTCCAGTATCTTTTATATAGGAAGGAAAGTATCCAGGAAAGCCAGTAGCCAGGAAGGCTTGTTTCAAGGAAGGACAGTCTATCTATCCTCTCTAGCCAGTATATATATCCTCTATTATATAGGAGGGACTGTTTAGTGCTTGCTTACCTATTATCTTTGGCAGGAGGAAGGCCAGTCAGTCTTTCTTGCGTGAAGGCCAGTCATGCGTGAACGACAGTCTCTTCGGTTTCACAGAAAGGAAAGCAAGTCTCTATCGAAACGGAAGGATTCTCACCCATTTACCTTGCGCTTGCGCACTCTGGGGAGCACCCAAGCACAGGGCGAGGATAAATATGCATATATTTTATAATACGATGCTTTCTTCGCACTGGGAACTACTAAGAGCTGGAACCGGCAGCATAAGTAGATCCAGCATATCCAACAGCAGCAACATCACACGTAACAAAGCCAGTACCAGCAGAGCCAGTTGTTTCAGTTGTTTATTATGTTGAAGCAGCACCAATAGTAGTAGATCTAACAGCGGCATCAGTAGAACCAACAGAAGCAAAGAAAGGAGTAGGAGCATAAGTATATACGTATATAACAGCAACACCAGTAGCATAGTTAGATTCAGGTGGTTCATGATGGTTAGTCAGTTTAAGCAGTCGATTATGCTGTTGGTGCTGGTTCAAATTCAACTACAGGTGCTAGACCTGGAACTGATGAACCAACAACTCCAACTGGGACTGCTACTTAGTATACTGGGTCAACTGCTGCATCGACTGACTCAACAGGATCAACCACTACGACTTATGCTTATGGATATGCTTACTCTGCTCCTGCTTCTGGGTCTCGATATGGCTTTGGATATGGATCTTTATCTGGAACATCTGTTGCTAGTGGTGCTTAAACTTAAACAGCTACATATGTACCAAAACTCGGAACACGATAGCTAGCATGGTCACTTGTTTAATAAACAACTGCTTAATCTACTGGATAAACTGGATCTACTGATGCCTATAATGCTGGTGTTTTAAGGTATGCTACTATATATGCTTATGCTGCTGGGTATACTGCTTCTTCGACAGAATCCACTGATGAACCTAGTGGGGGTGCTTGCTTTGGTGCGGGTATATATGCTGTTTGAAAAGATAACTTTAGCTTGAAGAGCTTTCCTTGAATGCATAGAGGAGGCTTGCATTTATAGGCCAAAATTGAGCTTTAAGGTGAACCAGTTCCTTTTATATTTAGGAATGAATTAAATGTACACATTCTTTCCCAATCCACCCGGAAATAGAGATTGGTGCGGAACCCACTACTTGAAATTATCTATTTATGTTGATAGTTCCCATTCCACATTTACGTATTAACAAGTAGGGAAAGGGAGCCTTAAAAAGATGCGGAGAGAGCCAGCGATGCTTCTTCCTCCCCCCTCTCCCGTTGCAGGTAGGTTGAGTCAGTCAGGGCGCAGCCGCTCTATCTCTAGCTTGTAATATCCATACTCTCTGTGGATCACTCATTCATGGGGCCTTCTAGGTAGTGGTATCACACCCCTCACATCATACGGCTCTGTTCCGCTCCATTCAGTAGATCGGGTATCCAAAAGGACCATACGATAAAACAACTGATATGCTCCACTTAAGTTTCTCTTAGGCAAGTCAGAGAGAGACTGGTGATACAGAGACTGACCTTCCTAGAGAGTCAGGCAAGTAAAGAATGAAACTAGTAAGCCAAGCCCGTTTTCCTTGGAAAAAAACTAGGGTACCAGGGAAGGAAACAACGGGAGGCTATTATAAAAGTGAATAGTTAATCGTAATTATTGGGCAAACAAAATCCGAAAACTTATTTCTCTGGCAACTTTTCATTATCGCTTTATTATGGTCAGGCGAGCCATTTTTAAGGGCTATTACATTATAGAGATACCAGTAGCTCAGAACACATGGTAAACAAGCTAGTTATAACTATCACAGTAATTGAAACGTGATATTCAGGGGTTAAACAGGTTAATAACAGTAATACAAGTATGGACATGTTTTAGCTTATTTCCATAATCAGTGTAATCATCTTCACTAGTGTCGTAATGATAAATAAACCCCAATAGCTTGCTCCATGTTTTAACTTATTATATATTCCCGCCCAACCACGGGCCCTAAAAAAAGAGAGGCTTTAAAATGGGTATTTCCACTATGAAAGTTGCATTTCACCTATTGAGATAAATATTACGTAAGCAAAGGCAGCGCCTATAGAAGGAGTACTTCTACGTCTTGGGACCTGGTCATTTAACTAGTTAGTTAAAGGATGGCTTATCAAGATTGAACGTAACCACTGATTGAATAGGAACACACTGTGCTACGATGGGTCAGGCCGTAAGAAAGAATAAACAGAATAACGGCGGCTGAAAGGTCCCATTTGCGCACTTAATTTCCACTTTTAAGGCTAGGCTCATGCTTGTGACCGGATATATGGGCCACCTTTAATTAAGCAAATTAAGCACCATATTTTACATAGTCCGATAGGTCTTGCCCGACGATAGGAAGGCAAGGCCAGGTTCAAACTATTCTATATAATTATATCTAGCGCCGATCATGACCTTTTGAATCTTTCAATTCCATTGGAAGATAGGTCATACGCTTCTGCCTATCATGTCGGGGTGGAATGGATTTATCCGCGATGGGTTGATGCTGATGCGATTGATTTATTGATTGAGTCGACCAGAAAACCTAGGGTTGAATAGAGGTTATAGGGAGGGGGGGTTTAGGTTCTCAACTGAGCGAACCTTGATCTTGGCCCAACCACGTGTGAGTTAGTTGAGTGAGTTAGCGAGGGGACTTCGACAGCTGATCGCTAAAACCATCACGGTATGGGATAGCATAATCTCATATATAATAGCATTACTGAAAGAAAACTTAGCGGTCGGGCGATCCCACCGATTAGGTTCGATATTGCGAGGCGTCTCTCAACGTTTCCTTCTGCTTTACATTCCTCTCGAAGTACCAACGGAAAAGAATAGGTGCCCTTTCATTAAGTGACCCAATCCATCCTTAAGCCAATTCATTTTCATTTCTATATTAATTAAATGCCTAGAAATTTAGGTCACTTATATACCTGGCGGAAGAATACTTGGGTTATAGTGTATAGATAGTGAGACCCTAACCCTACGGTATGTAAGGGATATATATATACACTTTCCCATACCTCCCGGGGCACACTCCCCTCCCTAAAGATAGACCATCCCTCCCTTCGGTTTGATCCCCTTAATTAATGACTTCACTATCTCCCTAATACACTCTCTCCCAAACGAATTCAACCTGGAACCTCCTCCCGGCTAAGCTAAAGTTAATATAAAGGGTGGTAGTGAGCGAATAACCTACCTTTGGTAAGCACATAACCTACCTTCCTTGAACGGTAACTGGCTTAAGAATGATAAGGCGTAATGAATTTAGAAGTGCAAAGGTTATAATAGATAGGTAAGGTCCTTACAGGGATAGAAAAAAAGCGTAATTACTTATATAAGCCAAGGAAATAAGTATAGATTAAAGGGACAGCATTGCTGCCCTTTATATGTTGGGACCTTTCCATCGATCTTATAGGGTTAGGAGCATATCTGTAAGATAATTAAGGGGTTTTATCAGGCAGGACTTTACCGGGTTGACCCCAAAAAGCCCAGGAGATAAGCCGCCAAATGATATACTATAAAGAGTAAGTCTTCGTCATAGGCCAAGGAGATAAGGCTTGCGCTCCGCCTCCTTCAGGGTCAATAAAAATAGAGACTAAATAAGGAGCTAGCCCTCACTAATATATGCGGTTCACCTCTTTCGGTGCCCTAGCTAGCCCTTCCAACTCAAGTTTATGAAACTAAATAAAAGATTTGTTATTGTTTTATCCATTGCGGGTGAATCAATAACCCTGAATCTGCTTCTGTCCTTTTGTTTCAACCTGGGATACTACTACGGAATACTGCTTTGTTCCTTTCTCTTTCCTGGTGTAGATAATAAGTTTTTCCACACATTACGCCTTCTTTAATACATAGAGGCCTCGGGCTATAGAAAGAAGAGCCTGGACGACGGGACAACGAACGATAGAGCACGACGACAACAGTTCACACCAGGGAGGGACAACTGGACCAATGTGAAAGAAGGACCTGTCACTTGATAGAGCCCTACACTGATACAGCTACGGCAACAAATATGGCAACAGCTACAGCGACTACAGCTACAACAAACGGATACAAAACGGCAGATACAATGAACGGATAGTGTTTTTAGGTGCACCAAGATAGAAAGAAAATAAGGGACGGAGTTGCTCGACCAAAGGGAGAGGGTTATTATACGCTTTCTATCTTTAGCTGCGGATGGCCGAGATCAATTGACAGAAAGAGGTATTCGTGGTGTCTGCAAAGGTGAACCGAGAAAGAAAGGTTCATACTCGCCGGGTGCTTGCATCCTTGGTGGTGTGGTGGTGCTTGATCGCTAGCGCTTGCGCCATTAGGGTGCTTTGTTGGACTAATAACGCTCGATGGATCATACACCCCATACCAGGCATACCTGGATCGACTAGCGACTTATATAATAAGCAATGGCTTTTTGTCTGTATGTCTATGATTGGAAATGTGAGGTGCTCAATGTGTTGGCGATGTAGGAGCTCCTGCTCCATATGGGTAAGGTAAGTTGTAGGTATAGGGTATATAGGCAGAGGGTCTAGTTAAATAGTATAGTTCGAGGGTAAAGGTCTATTGCTCTGTTTCTTCCATATAGGGTGGAGTTTGGCTTTATTGGTCTGGGGTATACGTGTGTTGCTATGTGACCGTCCCGTCCCGTCCCGTCCCGTCCTGTCCCTTTTCGTCTCCTTCTTCCCATGTTTGGTGGATGTAGATTCGTTCGGGAGATGCGTTCTGTTTTCCGTGCGTGGGAGCGCCTATATCGCTTGTAAGATGTGGGCAATAAATCACTATAAAGCATCAGCCACCTCGCTTACATTCCTCTCCTAGCGTGAATGAATCCAAGTGTATTTTCCTGTCGCTGATGCTAAACGGGTGCATTTTAAGTAATGCTTTATCAAATAAAATGAGTAACTTGTTGTGTTCTTTCTAGGGTAAGCAAGTTAAAGGAGGTCAATGGGTGTAGAGGGCCCTGGTAGCGTAGAGTTTGAGGTCTTCTCTTTGGGGTCAAGATTCTAGGTTCGCTGTAGGGTGGTTCGCGGTAGAGGTTGAGTTAGAGGAGATAATATTATTATTTTTTTTTTATTTTAGTTTTTATTTATCTATTCCCACCCATATTTTGTAAAGCGCGCAAAGAAGCATCAAAGCGATAAACCTAAATGCAATAGATGGCATCCCCCGATCATAGGTAAACAACTAGAAAAGGCTATGTTCATTAAGAAGGAAATCTATTTTAAGTGGCCCAGATGAGAATGAACCTTGTACCCCTCAAGAGGTTGTGACGAAGGCGAAACGTGAAATGATAAGTTTTTCTAAAATGATTTCCAAGCGACCTTCCTTATTGCCTGCTGCTCCGAATCAGGTAGGCGGTAAATCGATAACTATTTGGGTTAGATCACCACCCACTTCCCTTACGGGCACGACAATCCTAGCGTGACTGCCCCCATGCATGTGTCTGTTGGTTGATGATCCTAAAAAGGTACATCGTAATGAAATGCATAATAAATCAAATTGAGTGACTCCTGTTCTGTAGTAGGGTAAGCGAGTTCGAGAGTCTATGTAGAGTGCTATAGGTCTAGGTCTGGTTCATCGGCGAGACCTTCAGTTTGGCGATAGGAGGCAGGATAGAGCCAAGGAAATGATATATGTTTAGCCATTCACGCTTGTAAGTAATGGCATTCAGGCAGGTCAGCTAGTGCCAGCCAGTAAGCCAATAGTCATTGACAGAGGGTACATTTACAGCCGCTCCATTTACAGAAGGGTAATACCAGGAGGTGGGCGCCGAGAGCCAGTCTAATTGACAAGAGGTAGAAAAATAACCATAGATATCTACCCTACTCTACCTTTAAATAAACCATATACCCAGCATAACACCAACCTACCTGTAAGACATAGATAGAATAAACCTCACAACGTAGCAGCACTTAGGGCACCTAATGTAGCCAATCATAGGAAGCCGGTCATCGCTGCTTGTGCCTTGGATACTTGGCTGGGCTTATAAAACTACTATAAACACTCGGACATAGCCCTTGAACCTATACCATTGACCCTAGATCTTGACCCTTGAATATCGATCTATATACTCAAATAGACCATGGAGAAAAATAGCAGCCCTATAGCCTATACCTCGAACTCACTGAACGCTACATAAAACATTTGAATGATCTTGCCTGGGTCGGACTGGATAATAGGTTAGGAGAATTGACTGGAATAATTGACTGGGCTACTGGGATTGGGTACCGGGCTGATCTGCTGGGCTCATGGGATGAAATACCGGGATACCGGGCTCGGTTGGGCTGCTCGGATTACTCGGATGAGCTTATTACTCAACTTGGATACTCGAGCTAAGTGGGATGGATACTTGGATAGGGTACCTGATTGACCAAACAGCCTTATTATACATTCTTTTATAATACAATTGCTCTTTTTGGCAGGTATAGTTATAGTTATTAGTTATAGGTTAGGTATAGTTCAGTTTAGTATAGTTTAGTTTAGTTATAGTTCTAGTTTAGTTATAGTGTGGTGGCCGTTGGTGTCCTCACTTCACTTGGTGTCCTTACTGGGCGTACTTCCTTCCTGGGCGGTTTCCTTAGGCGGACTGATTGCTTTACGCGGACTGGAACGACTTTGTGGACTTGTTGGACAAAAGGTGTAAACTTGTAAAATGCTTGGCAAAAGGTGAAAGGTGACTGTCTAAAGGCTGAAGGCTTTGGACCTTGCAGAGTTCATCACAGACCTCCCTACAGGCAACACAGATCCACCTCTGAACGATTCATTCCCCGATGAACATCTTTTCACAATTACATAGGATGACCCTTGGTACGGCGACATATGAACCTACCTTCGCATACCGAAATTTGGGTCCCATCTTTCACGCGATGACCGTCGACGCATCCGCCACCATGCTCCTCGATATCTCCTCATCGGAGACGTCCTTTACCAGCGAGGAGCCGACACTTTATTGCGCCGATGCCTAGGTGAGTTCTAGAACAACTGCCCACTGGTGAGTGGAAACAGAGGAGAAATAAGCAGAAAAAGGTGAAAAGAGGTAGGAAAGACATAACTAAGGGTGGGTTGACCGGGATCTTTCTTGACAGAACTTAGAGGTGTTTGCTAGGTTCTACCTTTCAAGTTCCATAGATATATGTTCGTACTCTTTTAGGGGTATCCCCATAGATAGAGGGAGAGACCTTATATCTTCTACGCCTGCCTTTTAAGTAAGAAAGGAAAAGGTTCTTCTTTATATAGATAACATGTGTGTGAAGATGCATGAACTATGGCCAAGGAAGTAAGTGCTGAAGTGACGTGTTGATTCAGTTGATCGCGTCACCTCTATGTCTTTTCTGTTTAAACCATCTTAGGTAGGATGCATCCAAAGGACAACATGGATGCATGAATCTAACTTGGTCTAGCTATAAAGAGAGGGAGGGAAAGGAGCTTCTTTCGTTCAGATCTTGGCAGAGGTGAACCAACCCGTATCCTAAGAGGTTCACCCAGCTCAGAGGTTCCGGCCCTTCGTTCTGGTTAATAAACACCCGGCTCTAAACTGATCTTAGCTCTTTGATCACATCTGGAAGTGGGTCTTATTACGCAATAGATATGACATGGATGTGGGAGAATGAAGTGGGCATGACCTTACCTTTGAGATATAGGTATAATTAAGTGGTTTAGAATGGAGGGAGTAGGCTCTTGTACCATGCAAGCGGAGGAAAGCAACCATAAAGATCTCGTCGCTAGGCAAACCTTATAAGTACACACTAAGGCCCATACTTCTAGAGGATGAATAACACCTAGGGCATGTATTGGAAGGGGAGGAAACACATCATGACATATAGACCCTACTGCATAACCCATGAAACCAACTAAAACGAATACATAGGCACCTATCACCTAGCAATGGGAGACATAGCTCATACCTGTTGAAACTTAGGCACATACCACTGCATACTTCATGCTATCATACCACTAACTTGTACCCTCATACCTATAAGCACATCTTATAGTAAGGTCCCACGCCTACCTTTAGCCCACACAGGGTCAGGTCCACAATCGCGGTTCTCTTATCCTATTGGCCAGTAGATCACTCCTGGTCGGCTACAGTGCAGAGTGATGCAACATGACACATCCGGCATACAGATCAGGGATTAGTAAACGGGGATACAGGGAAGGGAGCCAGAAAGGTACAGTCGTAGCGTCCAGATTCTGACCAAAGGGCTGCACCCCTATCACCAACATTACATGGTTTGCCCCGGAAGTGAAAGAAGTAGACCACCAATCGTCACATACCGATTGATCAGATCCGGCTCTTGTGCTCAGGGACTGTTTCCTACTTGTGACATGCAGTATCTCGGGGCCAGGGACGGAACTAGTCTCCACATACCCACACATCCAGTCTCCAACAGGGATAGCAAACAAGGAAAGCAGCGATCCAATCTAGTCACGGCCTAGTTACATTCTCTCATTCATGCTTTATCATAGCGAAAGGGCTCAAGGCGAAGGAGCTTATAGTTAAACTCAGGGGAGGAGCATGATGTGCTTGGAAAAGCACACCTTGAAGCGCAGACCACACTTGGATAATAATCAAGAATACTAGCGGAATAATAAATAGTTTGCTTGCGCCCAGCAACGGATAAAGCGCGCAGGACATTGCTATTCAGGATGCATTGGGGTGAGTACTCAGAGCAGTCTTATAAAACAGGCTGGAATAAAAAGGCAAGTTCCAGTGGCGTTAAACTAATAAAAAGACCTGCCCTGCCGAAGACGAACAGGCAAACAACTGAATTAAGCTGGGGGGGTGGTTAGACTTTTAGTGCCTCGCGAAGCCGGATGCGCAATCGGGGAAGAGCACAGGACGAGGCAAAGCCTGTAAAGTCGAAGCCGCCTTACTCGCGAGCCACTTGCACCATTGGTAAGGAGCTGGACTCAGCACAGAATCTTACCCCTTTACAGACCGAACATGTACTTATATAGCAACTTGGAAAGATATGACATTTGGATGTCTCTCTAAGCCAAATGCACCATCAAAGTTTGCCTACTCTTAGCAGAAAGCGGAGTAAGGTTTAGGCCCCGATTGTGAAACCAAGAAAAATAAAAAAGGTATCCTCTTTGCAGTCATATATCTATCTTCAATCCGTCGTAAAGGGGAGTGTTATTCACACTCAAGTTGTTTTCCGTTGTAGAACATCTCATCGCCCTTAGCATCTGAGTCATTAGGAAATATTTTGCAGCTGGAGGGAGTTCCCCTTGCCCGATGCGGACAAGCACCTACGGACCTTCCATATTTTCCAATTTGAGATTTCTCTCTATCCCATGAAAGTCTAATCTTACTGATCCTGTGATCAGCCTATGGAGCCATAACAAAATATAGAGAGTAGAGTATCGCCACCAGCCAGACAAAGAGTCTCTACTGATGGGCAACCTGCGTAGCCATGCTGTTCCAATGTTAGTTATTCCCGCCATATTCCACAGAATTAGAACCCCCCTGACTTTGCTTCTCCACAATATTGAGAATATCCACCGGCGGGAAGTTGTTAGTCCATTTAGTATCATTGCTCATAACTACTCCCCTGTTGGCAAGCCAATCAGCCACAGAGTTGCCCTATCTGTAAATATGGTTGATGCTAACCTTCTCCAGATTTTTCATGATAAAAAGGTAATTTGAAAGTAGGTCCTCAACGTTCCAGTTTAGCTTTTGCTTCTTTTTCGGGAGAGCTCACATAAAAAGAGTCACTTTCTATGTACTACCCTTCTTCCATTCAAATCCCTCGCACGGTTCCAGATAGCATAGCTCGAACTTCCGCCATGCCATATGAGAGGAGGTTATTCCATAATTTTCCGCATAGGTATGGACAATTCTACCTTCCCTGTTTCTAAGCAGTCCACCCCCACTCGTCCGGATTGACTTTTTATGGCTCCAAGCAAAGTGAAAAACTTCAACCAGTTGTACTTAGCATCCACTCAACCCGTTTTCTAGAGTCCAACCAATAAGGGTAAAGGAAAATCTTCTCTAATCTGCTGAAGTCCCAAAATTCATTTATAGCTATTCTAGCTTCATGAGCAGGTTCAGAGGGGCACTCTATCCTGCTAACCTCAACTGTCTCAATTATTATAGCTCTGATTCTATTCAAAACTGTTATTATGCCGCTCTCAAAATTATGTTAGCCATTTCAATCTGTATACTCTTTAACTAGTTATCGAACTGCCTTTCTTTCTTGCTTTCCTTTTTGATATAGCATCTCTCCAGTAATGCAAGTTGGGCAGGGTCTGTTTCCTTCTTTTTGGGCGTGGGGTTCACTTGTCCTTATTTTGGGGTGTATCTCGCTTCGTCTGCTGGGGGCGTGTATCGCTTTTCGTTTGCTGAGGCTGAGTCCGTCTCTTCCGGGGCGTGCGCTAGTTATTCTGATTATTACGGGGCGGGGGTTAGCACTTTTAGCATTTATATAACCTTTCTATGCCTACTGGAAGACTCTCAGTTTGATCTATATCAACCAACAACCTTGCCTACCCATGAAGATTGCTCAAGCAAGTGGTTGGTTTGGAAGCCCTTGAATGTTCTAAGTGCCTAACCTAAGGCAGGTAGACTATATCTATATAGCCGGGATAAACAAACTGGGTGAAACACCTGGAGCTGGGAACAACAAACAGTAGCCGGGAGAAACTGGGGCTTACACATTGTTGCCTGCTGAACATGGGCTTGAACCACACCTACTTGGAACAGCTAAACGAACTTTGCCGGAACATCTAGTCCATTGGGGTGGGTAATAGATTGTACCGAACTTACTCTTATATGCCTATACCTAGAATCGACCACCCACACTGCTAGTCGGGGATTAGAGCTCGTACGGCACATACCCGAACTTAATACTGGCTTGGACGGGATTAGCTTGGATGGGATTAGCTTAACTTGGGGCATCCGGTTGTGGGGCTTTAATCCGGTTGGGGCTTCAACTTGGGGCTGCTTTCATTAACCCTTTTCTAGACGTGTTTTACCTTCCTTAGTCAGAGCCAAGTAAGAGTTATGCCAAACTGTCCCTTATAACGCATTATATAAAGAATAATGGCCTCTCATATGCTTTTGAGAGGACGGAGGGCTCTAAAGACCGTAGAGAAGGCAAGGACGCCTTTTTCCGGCTCCCTAAACACATTTTCTCTTGTTGTTGCTCGGCTTAGCTTTGTTCTACCTTACCCTTATGGGGCTTGGACTTGATGCTAATTACTTTTTTTAGTTCTGTCTATGCCCATGGATGTAGGTGAGTTAGCCTACACAAATGTGGATTAACACCTCATCTATGGACCGTAAGCCCACCCAACATTGGCTTCGGGCTGGTCATCCTTTACGCTAGCTCTTGGGCTGGTCATCCTCGCTAGCTGGTTGTTTGGCTGATCATCTTTAACCCGGACCTCGTTTACCCCAACCATACTCATTAAAAGCTGAACCCATTGAGTGCTAACCCGATGTTGTTCCATAAAAATGGTTTGAAGTTGTCCCATAAAATTAGTATATATCCCGCCTACCTTTACTTACTGATGCCTTACATCCTGCCAAGCTATCATCGTTGGGGTAGCCGGTCTGTCTATCTATCAAGGGTTGTTAAGACGCAAGGTTTCTAGAGCATGATGCACATAAAGGCAAATAGACATAGGTAATATGACTGGTCTAATACGACAGGTAAAAGTGCGTACCCAAGCCGGCCGGTGGTAAGATCCTAAAAGTGAAAGTAAGCAAGCTCAAGGGGCAAGGTAAAAAGTCCAGGTTGGTAGCAGTCGACTGAAGGTAATGACAAGTAGGGTAAAGGGTAAATCAATGTTATGCTGACCCCCACCCCAATCTAATCAGTTCTGGCTGTAATGAATCCATAGGACAGTTCCGATCCGACGATCTATCCCACAACTGAGCGGTCTAACATAAAGTAAAGTAGGCGGCAGAGTACTAGCAAAGGTATAAACAGTTACAAAGCCAATCGATGACCTAGTTTCAGTTTCACCTGTGAAAGATCCTTGCCCGATGCGGACAAGCACCTACGGACCTTTAGTTGCCAAGCCTAAAGTTATTGTATATGCACGTGTTTTTTCCAATAAGTATAGTTCTGGCATAGCCTATAAACCATTGAAGTTCGAGCAGAAAATCCAATGGTAGTTTAACCCGTTGATCAAATTGAAATGGCAACAGAAAAGAGAAGAAAGCAGTACCCGCAATAGCTAGGAGGAAAGCACCCGTAGAGGTGGAGGCGGGGACATTACCCGTTACAGATCCCATTCAAAATTGATATTGCGTGACAAATCCTGTTTCAAAAGCATCAGCATCAGATACTGCGCCTTTAATCCCATATCCAGATAGGGACCCACCTCCAGTTGTTGATCCGGTTGGTTCTGTTGAGTCAGTAGCTTACCTAGTTTCTCCAGTTATATATTTATTATCGGTAATAGATATAGCTGTAGAAGATCCAGTTGGAGTAGTTGATCCAGTCGATGATCCAGTCGGTGATCCAGTTATCCATAAGCATCAAAGCCAGTATCTTAACCAGATCGAGAACCAGAAGCATACATAGCATCATAAGTAAGATAAAGGGTAGGTGCATAAGTATATTAAGTAGATCCAGCAGCATAATACGCAGAGATCGATGAAGCAGTTGGTTCAGTCAATTAAGCAGTCGGTGAAGCACAAGTATATATAGTGGGTGACCCAGTTGCTTAGCTTGATCCAGTAGATCCAGTCGTTGACCAAGCAGCAATACCAGCAGCTGTTGATGTATATGATCCATAAGTAGATATAGCAGTTTAAGCACACGTTTAAGCATCTTAACCAGATCGAGATCCATACCCATATCCATAGTGATATCCATATCCAGTAGCTTAAGAACTGGTTGATCCAGTATACCCCAGCAGCAAATCCAAATCCAGTGGAATAAGCACTAGTTTACCTAGTTTACCTTGATCCAGTAAAAGAAGCAAGGGTTGCATATCCACCACCATAAGCATAAGTAAAACCAGTAGAAGCAGCAGCATACCTTACAGATCGTGATTCATATTATGATCTT
>Ga0233342_1000190_pt1 | contig 18840 bp, 16 predicted proteins | sample GEONDECOMP273_FD_180706 | JGI IMG/M metagenome (GOLD analysis project Ga0233342, IMG submission 180706) | Leaf litter microbial communities from Shasta-Trinity National Forest, California, United States - GEON-DECOMP-273 | ecosystem: Environmental > Terrestrial > Plant litter > Unclassified...
TTCTCATATTAGACCTTCACCGAACCCCTGCCTCTTACCCGTATGTCACCACCACACTTGGACATCCTTCTATGATAGAAACGACACGAGACCCTCCCTATTCATAAAAGCGAGGAGAGGCAGCATACCAACAAGACCCCAGCAGGGAGGAGGAAACTGCCTACCTTACTGGAATGAGGGATATGTAATTTAGCCTCCTCAATGGGAACGAAGAAGGTGTGTTCAATTTAGAATCCAAATTTAATAGCAATTCATTTTTCCCTCTTATCTACATTGTATATGAACACGTATCTATGCCAACATCATATAGTAAATAAGCTAGTGAAAGCAGCCGGGGATCCTAGTAGTGTAGTATCCAATACCAGGAGCCCAGTAGTCATAGGCCTCATAGCAGTTAGTAGATATGCGACTCAAAGTGGTGTCAACATGATAGCAACATCATAGGTAATATAAATAGGTATGATTTATCTGGTTTTGGATTAAGTATTGCTTGCAGGGAGGATTATATTGCAAACTCAAAGAAAGTTCGACTTATTCCTCTTTCTGTGGTCGGTCGGGGTCGGTGGGGAGTGAAGCAATTCAAATTATTACAATAGCAAGGGCGTAGAGATGCGATCTCAGCAGAAGCAATGAATTGAAACGCACTGAAGCCAGTATATACTACTTCCACTAGGGAAACCTCTGGTGGATAAATTCTATCTTCAACTTATACTGACAACAATAATGAATTTCAACTTGGTGGGAGTTCACCTATTATATGCAAATGCCCCATATATCCAATCAGGAACTACATATACAGTGCTAAGGCTTGTCTAGATAATATAGGAGGAAGATAGAACATGGACAATTGAAACGTATTCATGCGAGCTCATATTTAAGCTAGGACATATATATGATATATTATATATATCAATGCAAGTCCCAGTAAAAGACAAGTGAGGGGGGTATATTCATAATAAATGTTTTTGGAACAACCTATCTACTCTTCTGCTAAAGCCAAAGCAGAATACTCACAGTTATCCGCCCATTTATTGAAAACAGTTTATACATTGGAGAGCTGGATGTGCACATTATTAAACCATGGAGAGCGAGACCCGGAGACCTCTTTATTCTTTCTTCGGGGAAAGGTTAAATATCTCAATGTGATTCTTCCTAGTTGTGGTATTTAGTGAGGTGCTAAGGATAAACTACCTATGAAAATGTAAAGTTTCAACGCTCGTATGTGAAAACGTAGGAACGCATGTCCTATTGTGGCTGTGCGCTTTGCTGTATCGTAATGCAACCCTGTGCAATGCCCCGTGGGGCTGCTGCTATGTAAGTTGCTTGCTGGGCCCTTCTATATATCATAAGACTAAATAGAGATCCTACAAATTATATGGAATTGTGTAAAATGACAAGTTAAACGTAATTTTTTGGGATTATTTATGATAACATTTGTTTACCATAACCACTTGGATATGGATTTTTTACATATGTAGTTTTGTTTCTCTTAGGACACGAGTTAAATGACTATATTACGCTAGTGTTATTTATTTTTGTGACAATGGACAAACAAGGACGTCTCAATGGCGATATCGCGTATATTAGCATGTAGAGACCACTGGACATGGAATACCAGCAGTGGGTCCATCATATCCATTGGGGAAGCGATAAGGCCTTTACTAATGGAATACTACAGACAGTGGCTATATGAACCATTCCTCATACTAGATTTTAAGCTGAGTCCACGCGCAAGTTCAACGAGTCTACAAAGTACACGTCACCAAGTACACGTGCACTTTGTACACCCGGTATGTGTAAGGAACCTGCCAACAAGTCCACCAAGTGAGTGGGTTTAGCCACCATCCGTGAGAGGATAGTGTGACTTTGCACTTGGCAAAATAAAATGAAATGGAAGTGGAAACGGATGGCTTGCTTTTCTATAATTGTAACCCCGGGAAAAGGAGGGGTTTACAGAATGATTTACCCCCGCTACCCTATAGAGCCACCATACCTGAAAGATGGTTTCCCCATACCCCTCACTTACCGCTACGGGAACATTGGAATGTTCCTACCTGGACTAGATGGAAGGAATGACGATGCGTTACATACATTAATTCACTATTTGAAGATCATATGCCATTCATAGCCAGACATAGACTGATATGACTTACTATGTCTGGCCTAGTCATACATACCCAAGCTTTGCCGGAAGGTCATAGCTTATAGTCGCTAGTCAATCCAGGAAAGAGTCATAGTCAACGCTAGGTTGTCGATCCGATAGGATAGTACAGTTTGCAGTATTAGCAGCTCTGCATGAACCTATAGTCACATGGTAGAAGCTCTTGTCACGTAGAAGCTATAGGAGGAAGTGCATGAAGTACGGGGTCGGCCGTGCATTAATGATGCTTTTTAAAAATGCATTAAGTTATAGGAAGTATGCTGCTAGTCATCGTTTCAATAGCCGATCTCATTGGAAGTAAGTCACTAGTTGTCGCCAATTATAAATACAAGTTTATGTACCAATTGCTTTTTAGACTTGCACCCTGCCGGACTAGTGATGCCAGGGGTTGGACGATTAACACAATGAAAGAACGATCGCGTATATATGAGAGTATCCAAGCCATATATTATCTCTTCTTTTTATTCTATCAGGTCTGACATGAAGGGTCACCTCTCTTGATGGCTGTGGTTCAGTGTAACACCTTTCTCGCTCGGGAGCTGCAATAATGCCATTTGTCTGAAAGTAAAAGATTACTTTTAAAAAAAGGGTATATATATAACAGAATGCAGGAAAGCGCGGGTAATTGATGTTAGAATGTTAGAATGGGAGAATGCGGAATGCATTAATGGGAGAATGGCGGGATGCGGGCGTATTGGGGGAATACGGGGAATGCAGGCGAATTGTGGAATGCGGACTCTTTATTGAGACGTGATATTTATTAGCTCTCTATGGGGAGATCCCCCTATTCAAGTATAAAGGAAAGCCAAGCATAAACATAAACTCTTGTATCAACTATTGGCCATCAGCAATGACCTTATTTATGTCTGTCTATGCTCAGCTACGTGGTGGGGCTATGTCGTGTATTATAATTTCACTAGCAAATTTACCATCTGTTTCCACGTTCGTGCTCTCTCTATCATTCCGATAGGCCATGTTTGCAGAATATAATTTACCATCTTTATATGCCACGTTTGCATTCTACAATTTACCATTTATCATCCTCATCGATCCCTCTGAGGGTCACGTAAACCACGCAAGAGATTTTATACCATAACATAAACGACCTACCTTCAGGTCACGGGGATAGAAAGGATTTAAGGGCGACATATAAAAATACAGAAGGGTAGGAAATAGATGCAATAACATTGCATTTTGTTAAAGTCCTAAATAATGAAATATCTCAGCGGAGGCGGTGAAAGCGACTCATCAAATCCCTTATCTCCAGTATTAGGGAAAATATATAATTGGCTCACTCACAACCCTAAAGGTACAAGATAAGAGATATCCCACCAAACCTAACCGAGAAAGGCCTAATGGGTGATCGGAATCTCTCAAGAGAATAAATATAACTCCAACAGGTCCCAACCGGAAAGGGGAGGTAGCCTTAGATCGATGAAAAACCCGACTATAAGGCCATTTTAGCACCCTGGAAACGATATTTTTATCTTTTTTGTTGCAGAAACTGAAGATCCAAAGTGACGTTTTATTGAGGAATAATGGCCTTTTAACACGTTTAAACATATTGATGAACTATGCTTCCTAGCTGGCTGCATGTGCCTGGTCCATAATCGATGGCATCCTGCAAATTATAAAGAAACGTGGTAAAATAGCATTCTTCAGAAGTTAAAACCTATTTGAATATAAAGTGAGGTCATAAAGGAAGGTAAGCAAGGATCTCACCGAAATAGGTAGCATTCTGTTGGGAGAGTTCCCCTAGTTCTCCAGTAACGTTCTCCAAGGAAGGAGGGATATTGACGAATTCTTAATTAAGGATCTCACCGGTGAAGTTCAGGGCTTTCGGTGAGGAACTGTAGTTCATCTTAAGGATCGCTCCAATCTGCTCCGAAGTGGACAAGAAGTTGAAATAGGTAGGCGCTTGTCGTAGACGGGAAAGAGGCACACTCCATTACATAAGAGGAACTAAATCAAAGGTATTATGAAAGGTGGTTTTTTCATTCTATAAAGTTTCACAATCTAAATTTCATAATAAAATAATGAGAACTACTTATAGGAGCTCCAGTGAATAAGCTGTAGGTTGTGTTCTTCATCTCATCCATCCATAACTCAATTGGACTCAGCTTTTTATATTGTAAATAAATATATTATATTGTAAATAAATATAAGTAACAGCAGCAGGTTTTATATAAACTGGTAGGCGTATACATATGTTGATAGGCAAAAAGCTAACCTTACCTTTCACTTGCTACTCCCTTCAACCTAAGAGATTGATTGAGTGATGGATGCCCTTAAACCCATTGATGAAGCCAAGAACACGTAGGGGAGATGCATGCTATGAAACTTTATTGTATTCTATTATGAATTATTCTGGGTATCACGTATTACTTGGATTTAAGAGGAGCCAATACAATTATTAAATTAGAACTGCATAGACCTACGTTCATGCCTGCTACCCAACTGAATCACTATACCTGGTTGTATCCCTATCTTTCCACACTCGCTTCATGAAGGCTTAGTTGCTACTGCACTATACCTTATAAGGACAGCATGAGACAACCCTTACTTCCGTATATTGGCAATTTACCTAATAGTGCTTTCAAACATAAAATACTGGTGCAAAAGAGTAGGAAATAGTGGTAACGAGAGGAGGAAACGAGGCGTATGAAGGCGAAAGGAAGACAACAGATAAAATATCCATTATGGGCACTGTTTTTCGGGCAGAATAAGCGGTAAATAGTAAATTAATGAGGCAAGCCCCTGCACCGACCGCAGCGTGGCGGGCGTATTCACAACTCCGTAGAGAACGGCTCAATTACCTCAATTTAGAGCTTTCACAGGCGTTCGTAAAAAAGGCATTGTTGGACGGGCTGGCTTCGATACAGCATTGTATAGGCGTTCGATAACACTTGCTGGCGGAAAGGAATGTTCAGTGTGGGTAGGCACTTTTTATCTTGTTGGGCTTTGTATTTTCTTTTATTTATTGGAAGACCTATCCTCCATAGCTTATTCATCAAAGATTAGAATCAAATGGGGAGTATATTATTCCATACCTCATATTCAGTTTATTCTTCTTGTCTTCAACACTTAAAATTAAGTTTTATGGACCAGACTATTCTTTTATTCAGAACCTTCTTCTTTTATTATTGCTAGCTAGGTTTACTATAACTCTAGAAGGAAGAAAAGTTTTGTTGGGGAAATTGAATAATATTTATTCCCGGCATAATTCGGTGGAGCTTTTCAGGATCTCCACTTAGACCTTGCGACAATTTATAGTGCTTAGAGGAAAGGTAATAAATTATTATTACTTAAAGGTATGGAGGATCTCTTCCTCTTTATAGATTAGGTCAGGTTATATTATTAAGGGATTCATAGCTATTAGTTAGGTTATCTTCTTGTTCAGGTATTAGGGAATTTCAATTTAGGTAGGTTACCTTATAAAGGTATTAGCTTCTCTTATATTCTTACTCCTTACTCACAAGAAGGAATTATTGCTGGTATAGACAAAGTGGCCATGTGGGAGATAACTCAAGGCGGCATAAGGATAATAGGAACTAGAACTATTTTCTTCCTATACTTCAACTGAACTTAGACTTGTGGTATCTTATCTATAAATAAATCACTTAGACTCTTCTTATACTTAACTCTAACTAAAAGGTGCATAGCTCTTTCCCGACAAAGGAGGGGCCTTCAAAATCTATACCCTTTTCCAACAACAATAAGAACTTTTGCTCTATTACTTCCTCTGGTAGATGAAGTCAATGCTACATGAGCATAACTACATAAGACCATAATGGAAAGTAAGGAAATATTAAGTGCTATGCAGGATTGAATGGGCTTGCTAGAAAGATGGAATAATACTATAGAGGAGCTGAGGGAGCGGATCAAAGTAGAGGAATGTGTAAACAGAGTACATCACTAACCCTCTAGAGTTTCATGCCAAGTATGAAGAGATTTAGCCTACCAATGATCAGTTGGATGCCTTACATGAAGTGGTAGTAGCATATAAGAAGGCGCTTTTCAAGTTTCGACCCATGGCATATTTTACATACCTTGCATTGTAACACTTGGACTCTTTTATAGATGTGGTGGAGTGGAATGTCATTGAAAAGGCATAGCCTTTAGACCCAGACAGTTAGAAGACACAAGCATTCATTGTTGGTGCCTTATTTCTTTTTAGCAAATGGACATTGCAATTGGAACAGTTCGGGTCTTTTTGCCACCAGGCTCTACAGATTGTCCCCAAGTGAGCCCCTTTGTTTGAAGGAAAGGAAACACATAAGGGTTTACTCGAGGGTGAGTTAATAGTTGTGGTCAGGGTTTTTTTGGCCCCTTCTCTTTTGGATAGAACCTATAGAAGATGCATGCCAGACAGAAGAGAACAACATAAAGGCTTGTATAAGGGGCCTTACTTAGTTCCTTATCTAAGGGAGGGAGGGTTTAAATGCGCTCTTAAGAGAATGTAGGTCGAGGTCATTTATGTACCCACTCTTAGGACAGGTCAACTTCCATTGCCTTACCCTCCAAAAGGATTATGTTAGGTGGCCTTTTGAACTAAGGTTGGTTCCTGATAAGCTAATTCTGATCTCTAATGGCTAGACCAAAAGAGGAATAAAAAAACTACCCTTCCCGCCGTAGACGCAACCCGGTCCGCTCGGACTTAACAGCTAGGTGAAGCTCCTTCTGCAAGCTTACCAGCAAAGAAGCACTTCATAAAAGCCTCGGACTTAACAGCTAGGTTCGGAAGGCGCTCGGAACACATAGAGAAACTCCCTTGAGATAGCGGGGAAGAGAACAGCAGCATGAGTTTCCAACTTCATCCAATTGTTGCAGCGGGACTATGAAAGATTTGGAAGGAACCCGGTACTTATAGGAGGGAACCCGGTCTGCTTTGGAACCCATTTCTTCAAAGTTAAGAACTTCAAGTCATGAGGATCCCAACAGATCAACCAGTACAAACTTCAAGCCACCTATGGCTTCGCACTTTTCATCCACACGGACCCAGCCAGGCTCCAGTTCCTGGAATGAGGACTCCCACTTTTTCACCCATTGGATCCGCCGGAGGCTCCAGTCATGAGGTATCCCACTGGATTGGAACCCACCCCAGACGGCTCAGTTATTCAGCTTACACATTCACTTATGAGCACTTCACTTATAAACTACGTTGCCGAACTCCTTCATTTCTTACCTTCAAGCCTCGCACTTATTCTCACACTTATTCGCCACTGCTCCTTCAAGTAATGAGGTTACTTATTATAATAGTCATGCTCCTTCAAGTAATAAAGCTCCTTCAATTGGCACCTAACTTAATAGGTGAAGCTCTGCCCTCGTACTTGGCCTCGGACTTAAAAGCCAACTTCAACATAAAAGCAAACTTCAAGCATAAAAGCCAGCCAGCTCCTTCAAGCCTACGTTACCTTTTTACACGCAACGCACCGGGCTACGTCTGCCTTCAAGTACTTACTTTAGCGAAGCGAACTTATTGGAGGGAACCCAGCTGCCAGAGGCTCAAGTCATTTAGCTTAGCTATTTTCACCCAGCCGCTAGGGGATTTATATATAGCTAAAGGCTGCTACTCGGAATATAAATTGAAACCACCTTGAGTGCTTTACCTAAATCACTTACTTCGGAGGGTTGTTGGCCTCTCAAGTCAGTGATTTATCCTTCATTCGGAAAATTGCTAGCTTGGGCAACCAACAAGTCCCTCAAGTCAGCGATTTTTCCTATATTAAGGCAAAAGGCTGCCGGGACATGAAAAAACCACTGAAATCAACCTGTAACTAAAATTCATCATCCCACACAGTAGATCAGACCTTTGGATATTGAGTGAGTTCCAAGTCCAGTTCCTTAGCCCGCAGAAGTTTCGGTTCCTAGATGTAATGTTCTTACAATTATTAATGTTCATAGGCAACGAATAAAGCAAAGGTAAAGGCGAACACAGGAGCAAAGCGCATAGCCGCCAACAAGGTTGAACCATAACCCGTTGACCACCTAGTAGTGGAGGTATGAGGTTTCATAAGTAGCAGGAGGAGAAGAGGTAGCAGGGATATAGGTAGCGATGGGAACAAAACCGAAAGCAAAACCAAAGGCAGAGTCAGAAGAGCAGTTCTAGAGGCACCACCAATTGCAGATTCATATCCAGCTTCCCTTCGTTCAGATCCATATCCAGTGCTAGTAGCATCTTTGCCAGTCCCAGATTAAATTGACCTAAAACCTTCCATGTGGACATTTACGATATATGCGCCCAACATGGAATATTTCTCTTACTTATCCATAGCGAGGACAACATTAGTAGGGCTCCGGACGTCCCTATAGGATGCGAGAGGCACGAGGGAAACTTAAACTGTATCTCGATCTCGAAATGGCTCTGGGACCGGATAAGCAACTGGAGATGGAACAAATTATGAAAATGTAACTTAATCTCGAGCTATAGCTGCTGGATAAACAATGGGAACTCGACCCGGCGAAGATGTATCCCCTATTGCTACTGCAGAATCCGCTACAGAATCTCCTGTCTTTTTCTCTGTCTCTCATGTTCCTGGTGCTATTGGTGGTGCTTTCACTCAACCAACTGCATATGGATCCGGAATAAGCACTGCATCTCGATATGCTACTACTGGCATTGGATCTAAATCTACCTATGTTCTTACGCCCTTGCATCTACAGCATCATTGACTGGTTTTTAGTAAAGGGATTGGACATGGAACCGAAGAATCTGCAACGTGTAAACCCATTTATGCCCCATCAAATCCAGTTTCAAACCGAGTAAAAGAAGCAGTTCGAAAGCCAGTTCGAGAGTCGGACTAAAACCAATTGATCCAGCGTCATCTCGTCCAACATCCCTTCTTTTCGTCTAAGCTTCTTTCCTAGCATGCCACCTGGTTAACGATCGATATTGATACCCATCAACTAGAGGGGCAGCATCCTTGCCTATTCAATAGTCCCAAGCATTACTTCCTTAAAGGCTTGTTCAAAAGAAAGCATCGCTTCCATGTCTATAGCCGTAGTCCGTTGGAGATCAAGTGGTAAATCCAGTCGTTGACTCAGCAGCATCCTTACTGGTACCAGTTTCTTTCCCGGCGAACCTACCCTTGGAGGCGTATGCTTTTGTTCCAAGGAGCTTTGTTCCGAAATCACCTGCTGTTTTAAGGACCTACCTATAGAACTCGGGTATTGGACTTGGAACAGCATTCTCGGTCTCGATCAACAAGAACTGCTGCGTAAATTGGTGCTTCAACTGATGATGGTGGGACTGTCTAGGGCGCTTACTTCTCTCCTTCTCCAGCTATATTTGCTTCTGCGAGCTCGGATGCTAGGAAATAATCTGGAACGGGCCATGCCCTTGCTTTCTCTGCACCTGCCTTTGCGGGATCAATTTGAATTCAGTATATTGGCATGGGATCTATATATAAACTACTGGGACTGGCTCTCTAACTCAAACTGGGACTGGTTACTAAGCAACTGAATAAATGGATTCTGGGTCAACAACCGGTTCAACGGATGCAACTGTTAGGTGAACTTCAATGGGTGGTGTTTCAACGGGTGCTACTTCAATTGCTTATGGTCAAACTGGGTCATTAGCATCATAAACCGGCACATTCACGGGTTTTACCACTCGATCTGCTCGAACTGACTCAGATGCGGCTAGCATTGCCGTTGGTGGTTCTCGAAATGAAGTGGGCTCTGCTACTACTCCTCGAAGGGATGTTGACTCGGATGCAGGGACTCCAACAGGGTCTTTGTGTTGAAGGACATAATAGTATGGTATAAGACCGGTCCTTGCTCCACTTCCTTCATAGAGCGGCTAAACCTCTTAGCTTATATAGATAGGAGCTCTCGCTTAGATAGTAGCGGGAAAAAAAGACCGGTGGACCCGTTAGCCCCCTGTTGCCTTTACTGCTGCTATCTGCTTATAAGTCTTCGATGGTTAATTAAACTTCAATATTTTCTCTTTCTATAATTTAACCTATGCTCTAGCTCCCACCTTTGGCTGATTCATTGGGTGGAAAGTGCAGATTCTATAATCATAATCTATCTCGTGAGCTGGCTCGTAATGAAAAGCACCTCCGATACGAGATCTGCTTACCTTACCAAGTGCAACCTTAACTTTTTATCTCTCCTGTTGACCGAGTTGAAGTTGCACGCGTCTAAGAAGCAGGTGACCCCGCAGCAATAGAGACAGAGACTGAAGCCATTTACACTCACAAAGGTAGCATGGGCATCATAGTAAGTAGCATAGGCATCATATCCCGTTCCATTCATTGGAGATCCCATAGGGGCGAAGCTCCCGTATATGGACCAAAGGCAGTTTACCATCCAGCAATTGAAACAGCCGCATCCTAGCCAGGACCAACAACAAAGCGAGTAGCAGATTCATTCTCCAGGGGCAGATTCATAGTGAGCAGATTCAACAGCGGCAGAGCGAGTTCCATATTGATGAGATTGATACCCAGCAGCAACAGAGCACGCAGAGGTATAGGTGTGGACAAAGGTGGAGGACCTAGTAGCAGGCAGGAACTGCAGAAAGATTCAAAGAGGGAAGGCTGCAGAAATGGTTCCACTCATTGCAAAAGAAATCCCAGCAAGCCTGTCTATAGGATCCAATCAAAGAAAAGAATCCGTTCCAATTGATACAGATCGAGCGAGAGCCATACCCCGCTGCAGAGGGACTTTACTCTACCTGCAAAGACTACGACGACGCCTGCTAAGCTACAGCTACTGCAATGGCTTCTGAGTAAACAGAGTAAACAACTACCTTTCCTTTGGATTTCAATTACCCAATTGACGAATCGAAACATGATACAGTAATGCCTTTCTTTACTTCGATATTCTATATTTGATTACTCTATGATATAAACCGAAAACCAACCAAAAAAGGGGCGTAGGAAAAGGCATCATAGTTAGAGGCAAAGGCACGCACCATATACCACTCTTCCACCAGCATTTTGTCTGGCATCCCTTCCGGGTTTCAAGTTTGTTCCAGAGCCTATAGATCCGAAGCCTATTAGAGTCCCAGGGCCATAGCCTGTTCCAGTAGTAGCATAGCCAGTTTTAGTTCCGCTTAGTGGTGTTTTTAAACAAAAAAAGCTCTTGTTCCCGCTAATGATGTTACCATGAATGATGTTCCAACAAGGCCTATTGCTCCTAGGGATGATGCAAAGACAACAGAAACAGATCCAATTCCAGTTCCTATAGGTGTTCCTACATCCACATATGTTGTTCCCAGTAAATCAAGCTGTTCCGGCATATGCATGTGTTTTCACCTTAGTGTCATTTGCTCGTGTTCCAAGAAGTAATTATAAGAAAGAGAGGTCAGTCTTTACGTGCTAAAGAAAAAAGAAGATGCGCAAAAGGAAGGAGCAATTCCATTATTAAAAGCAAGACATATTATAATGCTTCATTCCACCAAACCCCTTGGGGAGTAAATGCCTCCTAAACTCTTGAGAAGTTGAAAAGTCATTGGGAGGAAATTAAGTAATTCCATCCAGATAGATTTACTCGAGCCAGAGAAGGAGAAAGTTCAGGTATCAAAGGGATAAATGAAAATAGTCCCATACCTTTATGCTCTATGCCTGTGAGCTTTACAATTGTGTCTTTACTTTGAGGATCGGTCACTACAGTCTGGATCAGCTTAGTGAGCTTCTTTATATACGTAATTCAGTTAAATAGTGGCGGCGAGTATTTTTGTTCCTCCACTTCAGGTTGGTTCTTAGCCAATTGGATCTGCTACTTTCACTTGGTCCACTGAATAATATGGGTAAACTTCAAAGGGGGTTTCAATAGAGCCCACTGGTTCTGGGATTGGATCTACTTATGAAAGGAAGGTCCACTCGATCTGCTCCCGTAGCCTCCGCCTTTGTTGGAACTAAGCGAGATGCTGGCTGTGATGCTTAATCCCCTATTTACAACTAGCGGGGGAACAAGTTATGCAACTACTGATTGATTGATTGGTGATGCTGCTCCCTTTACTTTTGGAAATAGAATATCTGCCGGGGGTGAAAGGAATGCCGGGCATGCTGTATATACCCCCCCACCTTTGTCTTTGCTGCTGGTGAAACTACTCGCTTTGCAACTGGGTGGGTAAACTGCGCTTGATAATGTAAATTATCCGGTCGGTGCCGCGTTTTCGCATGATGCACAACTACTTTCCGTGTGTTAAGCTTTTGATGGACTCGCATTCCGCTCTAGATTGGTCCGCGTTACGCTTATTTCATGAGGGTCCTACGGAGTGCCGCGTTTTCCAATAGCTTACGTGCACTTTTGCCGACTTGTCCGGTGAATGTTGCACATTGGATCGATTTACCGAAATGGACATCGTGCTTGCTTATCTATCTATGATGTTACGAAGCGTAGTAGCTCACATTCTATTCATTATTTACGGGCCAGCGCAGGTCGTACTTTTGACTGATAGCTTGGTGAGTGGGATGTGCTTTATGATTTCTCTTTTCGCGTTAGGTTAAATCGGGACAGAGTGTATGGTCTATTGTCGATGCGTTTTTATGGGGCTCTTTGGGCTATGAGTGCACTTTATGAAGCTCTGTCCCCGCATTTTCTCTTGTTTAAGCATCTGAGCCTGCAGCATTCTTTTTAGTTCCGGATCCTTCAGCAGTTTCCAAATCCAATGGTTTACCCAGAACCATCAGAAGAAGAGATGGGAACAAGGGCGATAGAGGCAAAAGCAGAGGAAGTATCCCCGCCGGTTCGAGGGGCAGATCCAGGCACGGATACATTCATTGGAGATCCCATGCCAGTCATTGGGGATTCATACCCAATTGAACGAGTTTAAGAAGCAGCATTAAGGCGAGGTTAAGTTAAAGCAACCATGAAAGAAATAAGAAGCAATTAAATAAGGTTCTCCCACATAAGTAGTAGCAGGAGAGAAGGAAGCAGCACCGGAAACTAATCCAAGTAAGTGTGAATTAAGTTTATTTATATTGATATCGTTACAAAGACCCAGTACCTATTGACCCGGAACCCATTGAAGTTGATCCGGCATCTGCACTGGTTTACCATTATTCATTTTACCCCTCCCTCAGTAGATCCATGCGAGGTAGTATACAAGCTGGAATGAGCGAACCAGTCAAAAATCCGGTCTAAGCGTGTCAGGATCCCTACGCCCTGCAAACCATTAGCAGCATCGTAACCACTTTACCACCCAGTGGAAGTAGCGCCCGCAGTATATCTTGTTTACCGAGCAAATGACCTATCCTTAACCAATTCTACCACGATGGAAGTAACTGGAATCCCCAGTGCTTTCATCTAAGATGCCTATGCAAGTGTATTCCTGAAAGGACATAATCAGGCCATTAGTACATCTTTTCATCTGAATCTCCGTATCACGTACGCCTTTTCGATCTAACATGCTCTGCATAAGGGTACTACCTTTAAGGCGATTCTTCTACTGTATCTTTGCGAGGTTATGGCTCCGAAAGCCTCCTATATATTGCGCCTGGAACTGAATAGACTACCCCTTATATATTATAGCTCTGCTTTAACGGGTGCTATTTGTGGTTATGCCCTTCCTTGCTCCTGCGTCCTTTGTCTTTGCCACTGAAGCTTGAATGAACTTGGTCAATTTAAATTGAAACGGGTGCTTCCACGGGATATGGATATGCACCACCTTAATTGGATCTATTCCTTTCAAATGGTAACCAACCCGTCTATGCCCATGTTGGGTCAACTACTTAAACTACTTAATCAATGGGTTCCACCCCTGTATCTGTGCTGGTTGCTTCTGGGTATCAATCTCCATCAACTTGACTTGGAACAGCATCTTTATTTGGGATCGGAATGGTAGCTATGACAGGAAAAGGAATAGGCTCTGGATCCGGGGAAATGGAACTACGCAAAGGAATGCCCTTACCTATCGTGCTGAGGGCAACGCTTAAACTATTGGCTTTAAACCTGTAAGGGATGTTAATTGGTATACTTACTTTAATACTGCTGCTTCAACGAATGCTGCGTCAATTGCTGGTAGTGCCCTTGCTTCCTATGATAGTAGAAAAGATGCTGCCGGGAAAGATGAGAGGTATCAGAATAGGGATCCGGGGCGTGATGCTGCAAAGTCCACTTGATAAAAGACAACTTAGTTAGGTGGTCCTACCTAAAAGAAGGGATGTGGTGAAGTGGGACCTTCCAAGTTGAGGAGTGGTGAGTCAAAATCCTAGCCGTAAGCAGTTTATTCAGACTGCGTTCCTCAAGCCAATAGGTAAGATATAAAAGAATTCTGGCATTCATCAAAAGGGTTCCACGGACTTAAAGAAAGCACTCATCCGGCAGATTTTGGTACCACGGAGAAAAACACCCCCTACAGAGCTTACCCCTATGGAAACAGGGCGCACACCTGGGCTGGAATCACGGCTGGAATGCACCGTTGCGCTGATCAGACTGGACTACTCAGGTTGGACTAATTGACTCGGATGGCTGCTGCGCTAATTGACTGCTTGGCTTTTATACTACGCTCATTCACCAGCCTTATAAAAAGGTGAGTATCCAAGGGATATAATTATCACTTAGTTCAAATCTATAACTTATCTGTGTGTTTCTTATTGGCTGGGAACTTACTATGGGAATCCCGTGTCAACTTATTATGCTGGAACTTCTCCTGGGAATGCTGGGAATCAGAATTATGCCGGTTCAAATGCTGCTTGTGCCGGGGATCCTTTTGCTGCTGGAAATTAGACTGGAAATGCTCTTCAGAATGCAGCTGGAACTGCTGCTTATTAGGCTGCTGGTGATGCTGCGAATTCAATAATTATTATCATTCCGGTTCTTCTAATGATGCAGGGGATGCTGGGACCAATATGCCCCTTATGCTGCTACTTATACTGCTTATGGAAATTCTACTGGCGAGACTGGGAATTCTGTTCCTTCCGCTTCTGTTGATTAAAATGTTGGTCAAACTTTTTACGCTGGGAACGCTGTTTGGAATAATACAACTTCCACTTGTGCTGGAAATAATTATGCTAATGGAACTGCTCCGGGAACTAGTGAATATGCTGGGACGACTTTTGCTGCTCGTACTTTATTAGAATCATACTTGTGCTGGTTTTTAGGCTTGTGCTGCCTTTGCCGGTTAAACTTATGCTGGGAATTCTCCTGGGAATGCCGCGAATTACGTTTATTCTACTGCTGGTACTGCTCGTCATTATGCCGGAACTTCTTGTGCTGGTGCTGCTTTTGCAGCTTCAACTGCTTATATAAATGACCCTGGTAATGCGCTTTTACTTCAATTGCTAATTCAAATGATCTTGGGGATTTTGCTGGTCGTGCTGGTGAAACTGCCTATTGAAATGATGTTGGTTCTACTGGTGGTGTTGCTTTTTTTGATGCTGCTTTTGCTCCTTGTAACATCAGTTTGTGGTGTAGATGCCAGCCAGGAATATAAGTAGGGTAGGCACTATGATAACTCCCTACCTTCCCTTGGTTCCACACAAAATATTTACCCACCTTAATAACTATAAACGTTAAAGAAATTCTACTTGCTTTATGAATATTTAGGAGGTACCACTATATATATATATACTTCCTCCGGGCAGGATGGGATGGGATCTTCAGAACTGCCCCTGTAAATACTATACTCCCAGAACTCATTGGATCGATGGAATGGAGTGGCACTTACTTAGACCATCATATCCCATCATTAGATAGGTTGGTGTTATGCTACCAACAGGTGTTGGAGGGATCGTGCGTAGAACCTTATTGTATTTAGGAGCGAAGCCTCACGATACTTAGTTATTGATTGGACAGGCTTGCTTGGGCTGGCACGACCACAGGACCAGTCGTCCTTGTATATATATATATATAAGTTTGTTTAAACCATTTGATACTGGCATATATAAAAGTTTGAATTTGCTGTTGAATTGAATCCCCATTTTTGTTTGGTTTGGACATAGTTCAGATAACCTTATCATTTCAAGTTTTTCCTTTGTAACACTTTTTTAGGATGACAATGGAATAATCTCTCCCAAATTGGGTAAATAAAATGGAGTTTATTCTTACTGGAACATTACTAGCCCTATGAAGGAAAAGCGGCTTCGCACTTTTTTTTCACGTTTATATATTATAGGAATGAGATACAGACATTCAGTTAAATAAAAGACAGACTTATTTTGCGATAGATGATACTTGATCTCTACGTTTCACTTTTAGCCGTAGTAAGTTCAATGCAATTCCGGTCTGTATTAAGCCGTAGTAAGGTACCCATGCATATGCTAGCTATTAAATTAAGTTTCCATTTCCCGCTTGAGCTCTATCCTTAGAGGTTTTCATAATGAAATAGGCACTATAAGTTGTTACTAAGTTCCAATCTGATTTCTGTCTTATTAACTAAATTAGTTAAAGTGAAAGCCATTTGTCTACAACTTTGAGTGAAAGCGTAATCAAAGCCGGTCTCCCTCCCATTCTTTAAAAAAGAGAAAGAGAGGAGAGTTACAGCTATTGTGTCCTAAGTAGTGTCAATACTAGTTGTTTCCGTAAGCTCTACCAGACCGACGATATTTATTTATCTCAACGGCATCAGGTTCGGTCGGGGCAGGCACTCTGTTGTTGGGTTGTACAATATTATTATAATTTCATGTTTTTTATGTACGAAATACCTCCTTTTTAGGGGGTTGGATGACATATAAATCCAATCATCGGGGAAATTAATAAAAGGGATTTTATTATTTAGTCGGAATGCCATTTCCGGAAGTTTATCTCCGGGATGCCCCATACATTGATACATGTTTGTCACTTATGAACTTTATTTAGCTATGCTATTATAGCAAAAAAGATTGATTTCTTTATTGAAAAAATGAAATGACTTTTCTATAGTAAGGTACTAGCTATAGTGTCTCCATTTTTTGTGTTTGGTTGGACAAGATAAGAGATGCACCGATTATTCCCCTAACAACTTCTCCATACATTAAAAGGTGCATTAAAATAATGAGATATGTGAACCAATGGTATGCAATCATGGCTTCATGCAGTGAGTGGCTTAACACTACTTCTTTCTATTGGATTATTACAACACATATAAAGTTTTATTTGCTAGCCGGTAAAAGCCCATAGCCAGTCTTCTCATCGCCAGTCACATTGTTTGTCCGTTAGAACAAGCAGAAGTTCACTATGGTTATATAATATTCAATATATAATGTATTATATTCCCCTTTTGTGAGGGAGATGATTTCCATGACGGGTAAGTTAATTCCTGCGATACCGGTTTTGTCCCTCTTTTATTAAGCTGTCTCCTTAGGTTCCAGTGTAAGCCAGCAAGTGGCATCCTTAGCCCCAGTCACAAAGTAAAATTAGTAATAGTAAATATGGTTTATTATGTCTGAATGAAAACGAAATAACCCTCCGCTCCGAGAATAGCGATAGCTCTCCATCTTAATTGCTCTTGATCCTGTGTTTGGGCCAACATCTACGAGGTTTAGTGCAATTCTTTTAAAAAGAAATAATAAGCATTTCTAAAGAACTTAAGTGGAAGCTAATCCAGTCCCCTGAGCTACCAGTGAATAAGCTTATTGTTGTATCCCCCTTTGAAAGAGAAATAGGCTTACTACTAAGAAGATATGATATCGCCATATCCACGTTTCTTGCCATCATTGTGTAATTTGTAATCTATATGTATAAACTGTTTTTAATCAATGTAAGGGGTTAAAAACAAACGATATCTTAACAGCAGGACTTACTGACAGCAATACCCCATTGCCAGACATGTTTCCACCTACCTATTTGCATCCGCCACTTAACCCAACAAGGGAAGAAGGTAAGGGACGATACACGGGTTACTTAGGTGAGGCAGTAGTTAGTGAGGTTTTTTCCAACCTAATTTTTTGCGCATCCAGGGAGAACCGGGCTATAGCCCCAAATTCTCCGCTGGGGAGGCCCCCCAATCCACACATAATCCCTACACTTTTTTCCCACCAATCCACACATAATCCCCACCTTCCTCCAGCATATCACTGGCAGTCTCTTGTGAGTGCAGTACGCACCCGCCTTCCCACCGTCAATTCTTTTGAGTTTCAGTCTTGCGACCCAGATTCGGTATGGAATAAAACAGGTGAAAATGGAGTGCTCAGGGCTGTTGCACCGGATCTTCCAGGAATTCTTTATATATGTAATTATGCCAGTAATTATGATGGAATAAAACAGGAATAAAACTAGAGGTGTGAGTTGGGGGTTGAACGCAACGTAGCTCAGTAGTTGGACTAACGCCGGAGACCTGCCTCTTCGAAGTACTTTGGGCGGCTTCACTAACCAAAGCACTTGCGTTTCACCCCTCTCCCTTACCCGTATTCATTGGTCATTATATCTAGTTTTGGATTGCGATTTGTGATCTATATTAAGCATGGGAGATGAAAAATCGATCATGATGAAGTTCGCTATTAATTAGCGCGTGTCTCTATCAACAAGCTCACTACTAGCTATACAGAAACTGAACCTGTTATCTGTTCACCCATGCTAGTTAATGAATTGATCGAAATGATCCGTTATATTGACTGCACATTGTCCCTCTACTCTATATACCCATCCCGGTGGCCTCGGGAAAGGCTGCTATCGGCTCCGGTTCGGATCACGCTCTGTAGGATTTGAACCTACGACATTAGGTTTTGGAGACCTACGTTCTACCGAACTGAACTAAGAGCGCTTCTTTAGAAAAAGATTCAAATAAGGTGTGTTCCAACCTGAACGTTAAG
>Ga0233342_1000191_pt1 | contig 18827 bp, 10 predicted proteins | sample GEONDECOMP273_FD_180706 | JGI IMG/M metagenome (GOLD analysis project Ga0233342, IMG submission 180706) | Leaf litter microbial communities from Shasta-Trinity National Forest, California, United States - GEON-DECOMP-273 | ecosystem: Environmental > Terrestrial > Plant litter > Unclassified...
CTTGCTGAATAGGATTGGTGCCAATGGAAGGAAGCCCTGCTCTACAAGCAAGCCTAACCCTTGCATACGCTTCATGTCCTGCCTCAGCCCTGTCAAAGTGAGGTACGGAGTAATCAAAGGTGGCGTGTCAATTAGTAATAAGTTAGTCAATTGATATGCATGAATCTTTCCAAGCCTCGATCTCGGGGAAATGAAATACAACAGGGTAGCCTATCCAGATAGGAAATTGGGTGGTGAGGAACGCCAGTTGAAGTTTTCAAAGAGGAAATGAAATACAACAGGGTGGCCTAACCTGGTTAAGCAAAGGGGTCTAAACTCCGAGAGGGAAAAAGGTAAATCCTAATTGCTTTTTTCGGTAAGTAGAATCAGTCTATCTAGGATAGTATGATTCATTGTGTGTGATTGAGCGAATTTAGCTTTATTTCTTTATCTGTTTGGAAAATATGGGGTGAGACAGGACAGGCCTTTCTTTTGCTATTGTTGGGAGGCCGGGGGAACAAAGCCAGGAGGACCTCGCTTCGAAGGAACCATTGGGTTCTGGGGAACATACCCCTAGTGGATTTGAGAGATTCAAGGCAAGGCAAGACAGCAGGCAGGAACGAAGTGCTGAACGAACGTGTCGAGAGGAGACCAGTACCTCGAGCAAGCTTTCAAACCCCTATCCCTCCTACCGTCAGTCGAGTGGCTCCGCCCCAAAAGACTTATAAAGAGAGGATTGATATCCGAGGGGAAACTTATCTAGGAAATCAGCCAAGCTGTCGAAATCACGGGGATTCTGAAAAAGTATCCACTTTTTGGTAAATCCTATACTGAAAAGCCGAAGCTGTCCGAAATACGGTGTTTCTGGAAATCGATCCACTTTTGGGGTTATTTCTTTAGGGAAACAACAAAGCCCAAATCACGGGGTTGATGGAAATCGATCCGATTTTGCGCAGGCTTGCAGAGCTAAAAAGCTTTTCTGTTAAAAATACGGGGTTCATGCAAAAGCTGTTTAAATACCGGGGTTGATGGAAATCGATCCGACTCTTTCTTGCTGGCCTTACTTCCAATGAAGGTGGCAAATTCAGATAGGAAAGTGGGCGTCTAATGATGTTTCCTGATCCTGGCCTTACTTCCAATAACTGGGAAATTGAGTAACAAATCTGGGCGTCTCCAGATGAGAGAAAGGTTTGAACGTGGCCCAATGAAGGTGGGAAATTTAGATAGGAAAGTGGGCGTCTCCCAGGGAAGTTGCTTGCCTTCCTTGCTTTTTTGCGCTAAATTTGGCTACGTCTAACAGCTCTACTCAATTCTTTAGCACTCATGAAGTGTCTTTGGTACTCCTATAGCAAGGCGTTTCTCCGGCCGTCTGTCTGTGGATGAGGGGCCGTGGAGAAGTTGAGTTTCGAGCCCCAGAGTATAATCTGTCAAAAACCTACCCTGGCTGGGTCTCGATCACTTACAATATACAAAGCGAAAATTATTAATTTTAATTGTACCTTTTATCTAATCGAGCGCCTCAGATCAAAAGCTTGGCGGGGTACTGTGGAAGAGACTGGAAGTCCAGAAGGCCGGGAGGAAAGGAAGACCAGTGAGCATAGCAGGTCCAGACAAATTGACTTGAGCCCGGTTTTCGCACCTACAGGTGGCAGATCGGGGTCCTGGAGTGGTCCGTGCTTTACTACTTCCTGGTGGCCGGACAGAACCCGTTTGGTTGGCCTATCTTTAAACCCGTACAGAACCAGGGGCCGAGGTACGAGGCCAGAGCAAGGCCGGTAGACCATGGGTTTGTTTGGCCAGTACCCTACTAGCCAGTCGGTATCCCTGTACTTATATATTTAGTGAGCCGGTCCCGGATACCCTGAAAGAGATTGTGTTCCTGCGCCCGGATACTGTGACCAGTTCCAGAGCCGTTACCGAGAAACTAGGGGATCTCTAGTCTAGATCCGGAGTTGCAAGGGGTGGTGTGGCCTTAGGGCAAGTGATAAGACTTAGGCTTGTCCAGGCTAATTTCAATGGACTAATCAGGTGAACTAGGCTTTAACTAGATAACTTTCACGGGGCTACTGCCCAGAGGGCATAAGAGCTTCATTCGCAAGAGCTCAGGGAGAGAGGAAAGTAAGGGAAACCTAGTTTCTTTTTCAAAGAATGGACAACACAACTGGAGTCTTTAGTGTGAGTACTGGAACTATAGCTAGTGTATACCTAGTAGTTACTGCTTATGGCTTTCACTCTCTCTCTTTTTCGCAGAATGGATACTACCTCTTATAATTCTTTGGATCATGGGCAGTGCTGTTGGGAAGGGTAGGCAATTTATTAAGGGTAGGTCCTGCTTTATCTCTTATGGGTGCCTCTGTAGGAACCGTGTTTCAGTCAGGTTCAGCTCTAGTGTCATTGGCGTAGGCGGTTTCCTTCTTATCTGCCCTTGCCAACGCCATTGGCATTGCTAAGGCCAATAAACATAATCTACATTGAACTCGACATAATCATCCAGGTCCATGAGCTACCAGCGAATAAGCTAGAGTCTACATTCTTTTAAAAAGAGAGAGTGAAAGAAGCCTTACGGGGTAAACTTCCGGTTGTTTGTCTCCATCTATAAGGTTAAGGCCCATAAGGTATATCAATTAGCTTTATTTTTAAACTTGCCTTTATCCCCAGTAGTGCAGAAGTAATTAAATATATCTAAGGTATTCCAATCGATCGATACTAAATCTCTCCAGCGGCAATCCCACCTATCTGAGGTTAGGCTCTATGGATCGGCGCCTTTAATAGTAAAAAAGAAATATACTCCTGGCATCAAGTACCAGCATTGAGTCATCAACTGAACTATGGTTTAACAAAGCTCATTAGAATAAGTTATCTTGTATCTCTGACTAATGAAACTCTTTGAATTAGACTTGTTGCCAAGAAGATTGGGTACCAAGCAACGAAGATCTTTCTTTCATTGTCTTCAGGGTGCCAGCCTATATGAAATATGATGAAAAAAAGTGTTACTTAAAGCAAGTAATTATTATAGCTGTCTCTAAAAGGGTTCTTAGACTGGTTGAATGTTGTTTCGTGCTTTCCAATCCAATTAGATGATCTCAGTATTACGTCTAGTTTAAGCATTAAGGCCAATCAACGTATTAAACAAATAATAAGCATGTTCTTCTTCTCTATTCCCCATTCATTATGTGTCTGAGTAAGAGTAGCTAAGCTTAAGCTTGAACTTGACCTCCATCCATCTAAGAGGCTGCTTATCTAAGCATCATATTATTAATGTGTGTAATTTAGGGAAAGTACAACCCCGTCATTTCCATTACTATATAAGATTACAGCAGCTTCCTTATGCGGGTTGAACCAATATAACCCATATTAAAATTGCCTTCTCAGGAACAGGGGGAACTTATATTCTCTGCCCTGATTAGTAACTAGTGAAAGCTTAAATTAAGAGGTTATACTTTAGACTGCACAGTAAGTACTAGCCATATTATACCTTAGCAAGAAGCACTAGCCTTACGGTACGGTTGCCCATCTATGGGAAAGACTCCCGTTTCTGAAATGATAAATTCTTAGTTATTAGCTGTAGTCGTCCATACACTAAGTTCATAGAGTTCAAGCCTTAAAGTGCCCTACGGTTGTCTGTGGAGTAAGTTTCATGGAAACATGCACTATAATAGACTGCAGACTGCCTTAAGCCATATATAGTTAAAGCCGGCCGTATGAACTAGCTTTAAGTACTACTAGCAGCTTCAGTCCCACTTGCCTACGGTGGTACAGTCTTAGAGTAAGCTCCATGTCAATGAGCCTTACAGTAATAAGAGCCTTATAGCTCTTTAGTCCCATGGCCTCTAGACTGGAGTAGCTTAAGTATTTACGGTCCTGCCTTAGTTCAGTCTTAGTCACTTTCCCTAAGGTAACTAGAGAGAAAGAGTTCAAGCCTTCTAGTATAGACAACCTTAGAGTTTTTAAGTTAAAGCCATAAGTAGTAAGTTCCATAGAGTAAGCTGCTCCATCGCAATAAAGTGCGACAAAAATAAATTAGCTTTATTTCTGGATTTCCCCGGTCCCAGGGGTCAGTGCCCTCGTACAGTGTTTGCTTCCTGTGGTTTACTGGTGACCGGTTGGCATGTGCTATTGGAGACCGCCGGGGTGTAGTTCAGATCTAAATGAAATTATATTTATCTTGTTGTACCATTATTTTCAAAAGAAAGAGAAATGGTTGTACCTATAAAAACGGACAATAGCTTCGTTCTTATGCACTCCCCCGAGTTATAGCTCTGCACTGAGTAGAGCATTTACGAGTATAGGTTCCTTACTAGAGGTTCATGCACGTAGTAGAGGTTCGATGAGTCTGGATCATCAACTATGTATCCTGGCATAAACAACTAGTGTATTGGCAATGATAAATAAAAAATGAGAACTAGCAATTCTAATTTACAGTGTTGCTGACCTTAAAGCGAGTACGACTCCCGTACTATTGGCAACTATAGGCTATTGGGAATGCCCTTATGGCTATGACTTACAATTGGGAACATGGGGAACTCCCTTGCCATTACAGACACATAGAACGGCGATATACCAGAAGCCATCCATGTCACAGCCTGCACAGAAGCTATAAACTTAGTAATAAATACTGCCTGCACGAAGGCATAAACTAACTAACTAACTGGATGCAAATAGCTGCCCGCCATGGTTAACAGCACATACTCTTTCCGTGGGTATGGTTCTATCTCGTTTATGGATTTCACACTTTTATGTATTGGGGAGCGGGTAAATATTTATTGTCTGTTTGAGTTCGATGGTTCTTTTTATTGGCGTTGGCAAGGGCAGAGAACAATCCAATTCGAGGAACCTTCAACACACGCTACATCCACCGCTACGGGAAGAAGCTACGGGGCGGTAACAGTTCAGTATGTTACCAGGAAAGTATTTTTTAGTGCCCGTTTCCATCCCACGTGAACAAGAAAGGTGGAGGTTCCATGCGCGGGAACAGCTTATCATACCCCCTCCAGAAAGGAGGTAGTCAGCCAGTCTGTCAGGTTAGGCAGGTTAGGAGGCAGTTAGTTAGTTCGTTAGGATCTTTACCAATAGCACAAAGCCCGGTCTTATTTGTTTGTTGTGGGACCATATATCATAAAAACCTTCTCCATTTGGCTTTTTGCCATAGTAAAAATCTCATTTGGATGGGTTGTTCGCTCCCACACATAAATGGCTTTTCTTATTAATTAAATAGGCCATTTCAGCAAGTTTATCTCCTCTGGGGTGGATGCCCTTTAACCCTTTCCCACTTCCATAGCTACGAAGAGGAAGGATAATTTTCTCATAGGAAATATATTTAGTGCCGGGACTCTTTAGTGCGAGTAGTGCGAGTTCAAAAGGGTATGGTTTTTGTATCCTTCCGTCTCCATTCTTTGAAAAATAGAAGAAGAAAGAGGCCTAAAAATTTATATTGGATGGGGGGGGGTAAGAGCGCAAAGAAGCTTCTTGCTGTCTACTCTCCTCTACTTTGAAATAAGTTAGCTTCTGATATGATACGCGCATCTAGACGTCCTTGCCATTAGTCAGTCCGATGTTATAAATTAATCCTTCCCTTTAAGGCCTATTTAGCTGCCCAGTTCCAGAGAGCCTTGAACTCGGAGTCTGTCTTCTGCCTCTGCTGTTAGTTTTAAACCGGGAGATTAGGCGCGCGGAGAGGAGCGGGATGGGGCCTGGATTTATTTGATCTTAGCCCCTGGCCTTCTTATTAACCTACTGCAGCAAGGCATACCACAGCGTAAACCTATTACTTACGAGCATGCCACTTCAGTCATTTTGTCCAACCCTTAAAAGACCAGGCAAGTATATTCCCTACCTGAGCTACACACGCCTCTTCCTTATGCAGAAAAAAGGCAGGCAGATTAATTAGTTAAGGTGCTGACCCTCCCGGTAAATGTTCCCTTCCCCTCCCTTAGATACAGCAAAGAAGCCAGGTAAGGTGGTAAAGTCCATACCATATCACTTTTGTATCCTGAGCTCTAGCGAAGAAGGTATAAGTTGTCTCCTCGTGAGTGAGGTGATCCCCTTAGCTGATTAGCCATGCAGCCGCCATAGGATGGTGGTCTACAATAGAGCCTAGCTAATAATAATCCAATCCATATGTATGGGGTTTTCTCCTGTGATACATAGGTCTGCCGTGTTGGGGTAAGACCGTACAGGTTGGGCCCATTGGTACTACCACTGCTGCTGCTGTGATATAAGGGGAAAACCTTTGGGTTGTGGTTGGGGTCAAAAATTATTGAGGTGATCCCTTAGTAGTACCATTATCCTTCCTAAGTACACCACCACTTGGAATAGCAAAAACTCCAATAAGCTATAGGTAGTGTTGTGTCCATCCATGTCCAGAAATGCCAGGGTTTTTATATGCAATCAATTCCGATATAAGGGCGAGTTTCAATAAAAAGGCTATTACCAGCTACCAGCAGTCCATATAGTGATGGAGGAGCTTACTAAAATAGTCCGGCTAGTACCGTTGAAAGTGCATGCATGGACGGAAAGAGTATAAAGTGTGCTAGTTCCCATACAGCTTAAGACAACTAAGGCTAGGCTCTCTTAAGGCGGCTTATTGCCCCATGGAAAAGTGCATGGACTATTAAGGCTTTAACTCCATGGAACTCTCTTTTGAAATAGAATCCCTGGTTTGGCCCAGGCAAGCAAGAAGTTGAGTTGAACATAATTTACCCAACATTATCATTTGTTTTTTTTGTTTTTTGAACCCTCTCCCATACGGTCGAGCGCCCTCCGGGCCCTCACCCTCGTAATTTAAATCCTAATAGTTATTATCTCTCTCTAACAACTCTATTGCCTACGGTGCAGTTTTAGTTCAATAGAAACAAGCCTTAGTTCCCTCCCGTTCTTAGTTCGAATAAACAACACCCGGTCTGGGCCAAAAGACCTGGTCCCGGGCCCGTTGGCATACCAATAATATGGGTTATGTCTGGTTTACACTAATAAGAGATAGGTAGGGTATCTCAATTATAGACGTAATTATTACATTCCGGTGGATTTTCTTATATAATAATAATGCCATTATTATAGGCCCTTTACCCAGGTTATAGTTGTTGTAAAGTTTTTAACTGCAATTGAAACTTATATCTTCCAAGTTGTGTCTTAAATTCGTTGTTGTCAGGAATTAGTAATTAGTTTTTTTTAACCCCTCATGCATGTCTGCATGTTGTTACCCCATTTTTTTAAGGAACTCAATAAACTACAAATAGGAAATCATCTTTATATGAGCATCGCATATCTAAGTTGAATTGTATGTAACTCATTTTATTGGGAGCATCCACTTACTTATTTTGATACTTGCCTGTAGTCCCTGTGTCTTCTGGGGATTCTACAACAACTTGCTGAGATTCCGGGGGTAGGCTTCTACCACTTGTGCAGATCTAATAGTTGGCTCCAGTTCGTCCCATATTCATCAAGTCATTAGTAACAATCTCCGTTTTAAGGGTTCGATGAATCCCCCTAACCCAACTCAAAGGTGGTTGTTAGTACACAGGTTCATTCCACCATCCCAGTAAGGTCGTTCCACAACAAGCAGGGAAGGGCCTACTACTACTCACAAGGGCTACAGATCACAGGGACTCCTACTCCAATGGTAATAATCAGCTTTTTATTTTACTCAACGTTGGCTACCCCCGAAAGTGAGGGACAATAGTGAGGGAGATTACCCATTTTTATAAAGAATAAACCCAGTCTCGTTTCTGTTATACCCCATAAAGCAAAAGACCCGAATTCCTGGTGAAAATAAAGTAATTTATATGCGGATTTTTCATTCCCGATTTATCTAAATTCAGGAGAGCATATGTAGTCTGCACTTTTCCCCTTTCCCACAAGACCTTTCTTTCCTTCTAGGCCTGCTTGTAAGTTACTTACAATCATGACCCGTGCGAAGGATTGAGGGAAAAAATGGGCTTTGGCCGGGGAAGCAACTGAAAATAACCTTATGAACGTTCACCATCATTTCCTTCCCTGGGCCTGACTTTTAATAAATAGTCACCACTTTATAAGCGCTCTTTGAGGGGCGGAGCCACTCGACAAAATAAGGTGGAGGGGAAGAAATATAGGAATAAAGCTAGGCGATATATATTATATATATAGGGTTCTAGAGCAACTAACTATACAAATGGGTGTAGGAAAGAGAAGCAACTATTTATGGGAATGGTTTGAGGAACGAACCAGAGCCCAAGTATTAGAGCCAGATAGTGTTAGGAGCAAGTTCCACCCCGCCAGTAAAAAGAAATATACCCTATCAAAATGAATTAGGTGGATTGTTTTGGGTTGGTTGGGTTTGGTTTAGAAGGCGAGATCAAAGCGTTAATAGTATCTTTTCCGCCTTGAGTTGGGTGGGCTTCTCCTATAATTTACATACAAAATTAAGACCTTACGGACTTCGCTCGGCTTCCGATCTCTTTTCATAGGCAAGTGGGGACCTAATGCATAGACGTTGATCCCGGATTCCTGTTCAGTGGTTGGGACACACTTCTAGAGCAGCTAACGAGGGGAGACGCCTGGAGATAAAACCCTTAATAAATGCTATTATAATAAAACACACTCAAGCAGCTATATAGGGTAAATGCTATGGGAGATAACCTTAAGTACACCCACAAAGCTAGACCTATAGAGCTAGACCCACAAAGCTAGACCTATAGAGCTAGACCCACAAAGCTAGACCTACCTACAGAGCAGAGCTAGACAGAGCTTTAAGACAGAGCCTATTCCCGGCTTTCCTTTCCTTCCCACTAACTAAATCCTATCCTTGGTAATAATAAAAAAAACATATGCAAAAATATACCTAAAGAGAGAGTGCCTATGTTTAGTTGAGTTTATAGAAGTGTTGCATATAATAGGATGTTACTTAAATAAGGAGAGAGCCAGTAGGAAAAGACCAAATGATCCATCCAGTAGATAATAAGATCGACCCTAATGTCGACCCTGAGATTATTACTTATATAGAGCCTGATACCGGCCGCCAATCACAATCCGACCGACCGAACGATTGACCAACTGATACCGACCCCCCCCCCCCCCCGCCAGTAATAATAAATAGATCCAATCCAGGTAACATGGGCCTGGGTGGGTTGGTTGGGTTGGTATCTCCTTTATTTTATAACGATAATAGCCCTTTAATTGCCCCTTCCCTTACAACTCAATAAATATAGGCCAGGAGAATGCCCTTTAAGTTAGGATTCATTGTGTATGATGAAATGCCCTTTAAGTTCAATTAATCCAGTTATGAAGGGTTACTATGTATTGATTTCCGCCCTGACATCACAATAAAAATATCCCAGCTTGTGATCTCCTATTTTACCCAACCTTGATCTTAAGCAATCAAAATATCCTATCAGTATCCAACCCTTTCCAAAACTGTATAGAAGAGCTTCATTATCACTAGCATGTAACGACGTATTATAATATAAACCCAGATTTTGGCTATGGTGATGAGGCAGTAAATAGAGCACTTATACGGTGAAATACTGGAACTTTGATCATGTGGAAAAAAAATTACTTATTGGGTGAGGGGGGCCAGTAATAATAAATCTACCCTATCCTGTAGATAGTTTCACGGCGGATCCATTCTCTTTCACCATGAGTAGTTTTTGACCACACCACTATAAGCAATAGTCACTTTCAGCACGCTTCCCTATTATCTTTGGCAGGAGGAAGGCAAGTCTCTATATCTATCTAGGAAAGCCAGTCTCTATATCACCAGGCAGGAAGGCCAGTCATAATTCGGGGTGAACTGTCCCATTCGAATAGAAATAATAAGGGTGGTTTATTTCCTAACACCATTTCCCCTCGAGATCCGCTCTTTCCCCGCCTCGTAACCTTAGCGGACGGGGTTATCCTGCGTCTCCCCTTGATAGCTGTTCTATGAAGGATAGATTTCCTTATTGGGAATTTATTGGGCTTGGAATTTGATAGTATGGTTCAGCAGGTTCAATTAATATACAATTGCTAAAGGTGAAATAAAAGGGTGAGAGGAGAGCCAAATAGCTTTTCAATAAGTTTTCTTTGTAGAATGGTTGGCCAGTTATGATTAAGGGGCATCCCTTTAATATTCTGATTTAAGATCAGGTGCACTTCACTCACATCTTCGGGACTACACTCTATTGCTAGGGAAATGGGGGCCTATTCTTCTGCTGATTTTAGGTATCCCCCTTACTATCTTACTATCTATCTATCTCTGGCTTAACGGATTTATTCATTCCTTACTAGGCTCATTCTCAACATATTTGCCATTATGAGGACGACTAATAAAACTAAATGGTAATAATGAAACTAATTTATTAGGAACTACCCGATCACGGTGTTTTTTGATCATGTCCCGGAGGGGAGGGATATGTTAACGGCTCACAATAAACTACTGGGGACTATGGTTGTTTATTAGGCAAAATATGGGACCACACCACTACTACGTATGGAGATCTTGGGGAGCAGAACTCATGCTGGATGTACCAACACAACATCGACGTCAAACAGCCAATTAAGCGAAGATTGATCCGGAATGATGAAACCAAAATCAACAAGACCAAGCTTAGTGGGGCTTTTACGGCTTTACTCACCTGACCTCAACCTAACTCACTCACAATCTTTCATGCCAGCTCTCGTTGTTGCTGTGTTCATTCATCTACAGTCAAGGGGAGAAGATCCCATTAAATCAGTAGTCCCTGGTTCCCCAACCCATCATGGCATCCATTTGGCTATAGCGGGATCTCTCTAACACACATCTGGTGGTGTCTCTCGTCTATGCGGCAGATAGGCTTACCACACCGGTCTATATCTAGTAGCGCGGTCTCACTCCATCGATAGGGAACTCTACTTTAGCTCCCAAGTGAAAAGTCCACTAGTACTTATGAGGAGATCTGGGACCACAATGACCACAATCAAGACACCCCTTAAGGTCGGATTCAATCAATTAGACCGTAGTACTCATATTCATAATAGTTATATATATTATATATATATAACTAACTCACCTTGGGATCTACTGGTGGTGGATGTCACCCGGCCGGACTTCGAACCACGCACTACCTACCGTACGTATAAGCTCTATAAATTAATCAATTAGTAAGCCTCCTAAGGGAATATGACCAAGCTCACAAGGAGGATCAATATGGTGATCTTATTATCTTCCTATTGTGGATAGATCTAATTAAGAGGGACTAAAGGGGTATGGTTCCTATAGAATAAATGAACTTTATTGACCCAGATATATATGATGGTTTTATATGACTCCATCGGCGTTTTTCACTTGATTACAGGACTATCTTCAGGTACTCAATCCAAGATTTATCCAAGTACATTTTAAGAATCGGTAATCGCTGAATGAAGTCGATAGATAGCCAGGAGTCTTAGTCGGTGGTGGCCACTAGTCCAGTTGTATTAGACCGAGGGTCCCATTGCCAAGAGACGGACGGGAGTCATTCCCTTAAGTATAGCCTCTTTTTCTCATCGCCGATAGCCACTAGTCTTTGCCGGGAGGCCTTGCTAATAGCCAGCCTATCCCAACCATTCGAGCAGCAGAGCATGGATGGATATTATTAGGTTAGGTAAGTGCTACACTTTATTTATTTCTTTATTTAGGAAGCTGGATGCCAAGACCGAAAACTTCTGACTTAGCCTTTCCACTTGGATCCTTTTGTCAGATGCCAGATGCCTTTTAAACCTTTTTACTTTTTACTTCATCAACAGAAGCCAGCCGGGTGGAGCCAGCAAGTCCAATAGAAAGAAGATGCCCTTTTGTCTACCTATTTCCAAGTTCACCTAGCTTCACCTTCCTTTCAACTGAAGAAGCAAGTACCACACCAGCCTAACCAGGTCCAACAGATAGATGTAAGTAACCTTTTGCCAGGAGCCTTAGCCCACCAATCAGTACTGAATCAGTTGGTCCTGTATTCTGTTGATCCAACACCAGCAACAGCGGCATATCCAGTACCAGATTCAACAACAACAGCAGCGGAGCCAGTCCCTGGTTAAGAACCAACAAGCGCAGTATATTTTGCTTCTGGGTTTTTATCTCGATCACGAACTGGCTCTCTATATATGTATATGGATGGATCCCACTCACATGAGTCAACTGGATCTTCTACAGCTACAGCTATTACTGGGTTTGAATATAGAACAGGGTAAATCCTTGCTAATTACCTTTTGCATGCCAATAAGACATTTATTTGCTGCATGTGAATAAGCCTACAGACAAGCTGGCACAAATACTTAGACTTCCGCATTTGATATAAATTTATTTGGATATGCAGATATGCGGAGAATATGAGGCAGATAAGATTGGATAAGATATATGCCCATAGAAGGTAATAAAAAGGGGATCCCACGGTTAGCCATGGAAGGTAACTCCACTTCTGCATCACTCAAATAGTTAAGGCTGAAGGAGATATCTATGTATACAGATGGAGTATGCAAATGGAAGGATGGAAGGAAAGAGAAGAGATCGGTAAGGTCGTATGGAAAGAAAGATCGACTGGATGGGAGGTCATGAGTTACGGTTCCGCATCTTCTCCTTTCTTCTCCGCATTGGGTAAGTGCAGAAGTGCTCATCTTATTATCCTTATCTTATTCTTTCTTAGCAGAGGGAGGTGGTGCTTAAACTGATAGATCCACTTATGCTATTGGATATGCTTCAACATATACTTAAACTGGTACTGCCTCTCTAGCTACTACTGCTACTTGTGTTACTGATGGATCTGGAACTGGAACTAAGACTAGCTTAGATGCTGGCACTTTCCCCGCTACTGATGCGGGTTTCGATCTGTATCTGTATCTGGATCTGCACCTGGAACATCTGGAACTAGCTATGCTACTAGCTATGCTGCATATGGAACTGCTCGTGCTGCTTCTACAGAATCTACTGAACTCACTGTAGAACCAGCTGAATCACCAGAAGGTGGTGGTTATGGGTCTGCCTTTGTTACCTTTGCTACTGGCTCTGTTCCTATCTTTGCTTATTCTGCGACTGCCTACGGTGCCTATGGTGGTGCCTATAGTGGTGTCTATGGTGCTACTGGTGGCTCCAAAGACCTCATGGTATGCTGCTCTCCATAGAATCTCTCAGTCTGGGAGGTGTTTAAAGCAAGAGAAGGTAAGATCGCCATATTCTACTGATAATTATTCCTGACTGAATGCATAACAAATCCTAGGGTTAGACCAGCAGGAGAGAAATATGCATGAAAATTTCCCGAATCAGGAAAGCCTTATCTATTTGCATTCACCAGATATCAGTTACGGGCGGAGTCCACTTCACTTACCCGGATTTTCCATTTAGTTAACTCGCAACAGAGGGGGCGAGGCGCATACACAAATAAAGATTGATGTAGCCATATTCATTTGCTCGGGCGGGGAAAGCTTACATTTCAAACTTTTCATTCCCTTCCCGGAATACTATGCGCGTATTTGTACTATGGCGAGTGATGGATGCGTACTATTCACTCCTATGCCCAGCAGGAACAACTATTTGATGACTTTCACGTAGGTGGCAAGCGGTATTACTCTATCTATAGCGATGCGTACTATCGTAGCCCTCAGGTCCAGAAGATATAGATCATGACTAGGCTCGCCCATTTCCATGTTCCACTAAGACTAAGGTGCCCACCAGGTTCTGTTCTACTAAAAGACAAAAGGCCATCCCGCCCATTTGGGTGCTATTTCAGATCTAGTCAGTCTGTCCGTCACCCCGTCTCCCTCTTTCTCTTTCAATTTGGATATTATGTAAACTACTGCCTCCCTCGGATGGTTGATAATTCCGATAATTTGAAATGGGCTTAAATAAAAGGCATTTTTTATTAATAAACTCGCGGTTATTTGTCCCTAAAGCTAACCCTCAACCCTTCAACCTTCAACCTAACCTTCAAGCTCAGAAATAGAGGTGGGCCTTGCGAATGCTTAAGTGGTCCAAGAATATGGGGGGGAAATTCGCGAGTGATCACCTAGCGTATAGAATGCTTAATTGAATGATCAATCGTCTGGATTACTGATACGGCAACTGCTGCTACTACTACTCTTACGACGACAGTCAACTACTATGGCAGCAGCAACTCTTACGGCGGCAACGGCAACTTACTACTATGGCTACTATGGCTACTACGACGGCAACTGCTACTGCTACGCAGCAACTGATCAATCCCTATATTTATTACTTTCAAAGAGATAGCGAAGGTATTGATGCACAAATTGGAATTTGGGTCGAGTGTATAAAGAGCTCGAATCTACCCAACGGCCCATCAGTCGTAACATAAAAGATGGATGTCATATTCGCGTAAATAAAGATGCTATTCACCCAAAGGAAGGTTACTGAAAGGCAACAGATCTCAATCCAACCTGATGTTGGGATCAACCTTTCCCGAACAGACATACATTGAAGGTGAGGTACGAGGGACGTGTTGTTACTCGACCGTTATGGGCGAGGTACGTTAAGTGAAGAACCCTAACTTGTAGTTCGTGAAATACTGAATTTCAAGGTGCGTAGCGCTTGTCCTTCCGAGGGCAAGTCATAAGGCAAGCATAATTACATATATAAAGAATGAGCAGCCCTCTCCCTTTGGTCGAGCGACTCCGTCCCTGAGATTGGGTAAAGAACTAAATGCACCTTCGAATCACCCATACCGAATCTAGCATAATTACTTGCATAATTACATATATAAATGTAGTATACCTACTTGTAGAAGCATATTCCGGACCAAGGCAATAGCAAACTCGCCCCACAAAGCTTACTCAATTTCCCACATTCATTGGGCCGGGTTCATTATATAACTATATAGTCCTTTTTCAAAGGATGGATAGATTGATTAACTAGGCAGGGAAGGGTCATACGAGCAGGATCATACGAGCACCGTCTTCAGGCTGGGTCGACTAGAATGGCAAGAGCAATAAGCCTGGCGAGCGTCGTTCAGATAGCGTCGTAGATTCAGCGGGCTGGGTCGTTTCGGGGCTGGCTTCATTTGTTAGTTACGACCTATATCTGAGAGCGTGTCTTTCTTAGTTAGTGAAAAGAATCTATCCAGGTAAGGGCAAGGGCTGATTATATATATATATATTAATGGATGACTGAAAGCCTAGTTTGCACAGGGCAGGAATGGCAGTAGCTAGGAGCTGGTCCAATCATTCAAACCGAGCTGGGAGAAAGAACCGGGGGGCTGGGACGCTAGAGGACCGGGACGGACGCTCGCGCTAGGCTTACCGGGCCATACGAACTCATTGCCAGAAATACCGGGCATTTAATAGCGGAGAGCTAGCACATAGGGAACACGCTTCGATCGATCAGCTTCAGCATTTTTCTTGTGCCCTTCGGGATATCTAAGTAGATACTGCCCCATCTTTGGGGTGGGGTTATCCGGATAAAAATTGATTTATTTATGGCCTACATAGTTGGGAGATCAAGTCGGGACGACGGATGAGGTCTTCGGGATAGCCAAGTCGGGACGGATGAAGTCTGAAGGAGATCAAGTCGAGACGGATAGAAAGAACCCCGGCAGGGTGGTAGATGTGTGGATCCAAGTGACCAAGAGACAAGTACGCTGGTGCTATTCAATAGTAGGATTAGACCTTCTCTTTATTAGACTAAATACTGTGACAAAGCACAGGAACGCTTTAGTGATCAGTTCCACTATAGGTAATTTCATATATAATGAAAATAAAAAAACCTATACCTTTAGGCAGCTTAAACTCCCCTGGCGGGTAGTAAGACTGATACCCTGGTAGGGTCCTCGTACATTGGTTCAATAATATTATATATAAATAACTAAACCTATACCCTGCGGGTACCTTAAGATCGGAACTTACACTTCCCGTTCAGATCAGAACCTCACCCTTTCTCTTCGGCCCTATCTTTCTAACCTCTCCACGCCACGACTTACCGTGCACCACCCTAGCATTTTCAGTGCTTCCAGAATCTACGAACTTCACTTTCAGTGCCTTATTGCATGGAGGGAGGACCTTTAGATGCTACTTACTTGCCTGAACCTTTTTGGGTTTACCTACTCTTACCGGGCACTCACCCTTACTCTTTACCAATCGCTACGCCTTTCACTTTACCTGCTTACTTATCACCTATTGCTTCAGCCAAGAAGAGCAGGGAAGGCATGCTATTCACCCTTTAATTAAGTGCAGGCTATCAAACCAACCACCTGTTATACCAGACTCTCACTTACCGCCGTTTCACCCTAGGAGATGGAGTCTCAACCCATTCACAAAGCCAGGAATACAAAGTAGGGGAGGCATGCTATAACCCTTACTGCCTTCCCTTATGAATTATTATGGCTGGGTACCCCGTATTACCTTCTGGTTCGACTGAACCTTATCAATTACTTACCTTCTCTTATAAGTAAGCACCGGATGAATGGTGGGCAATTAGCTGAGGACTTGTCGGAGCTTCCCTTGCCTACCCCGATTCTGGATGGCACGACTACTGGCTGGATGATAGTCAATCAGAGATAGAGCCTTGTTAGGCTTCGATAACACTTTATGAAATTATTGAGGTAGACAAACAAGGCAGGGCAGGCACTCTTATGTGCTATTAAACCTTTACCCTTACTTTATGAATTCTTATCGGTACCACTAGTAACTTCTGGGTATCACTATTACTTCTCCCTCCAAGGAGCCCGATTCGGGAATTTGAACCCACTGCAAGTCATAAATAGACCTACCCACCTGAAGAACTTAGACCTATACTTTTTTTCTATACCCCATCTTTCTGGAATCACTTAACTTAGTGGGGACTGCTGCGGAACAGAACTTATCTTATAAGGAACGGGATCAAACTCACTACCTGACCTTTCACTTATGTGTTTCCAAACACCCGACCTACCTTCAGACCTAGACCTGCTATTAGCTTTAGACCACAAACTACTTCATTAATCACTTAGGAGGCACTGCTTAGAACCCCTTCTCTGAGAAGCACAGGATGGATGTTCAATTAGCCGAGGACTTGTCGTAGCGTAGCTTCCCATGCTCTTGCGGCGGGATAGTCGAGTAGCCGAGAGGGTTGGTTTACCTTGATCGTGGAAGAACTGCCGGATGGATTATCCATAGCCAGAACTTCAGAAACACGTCGGCTGGATGGGATTATGGTCAATCAGAAAGCCGGACGGGCTTCACACATTGCCAGGAAGGAGGGAGATGCGGGAGACCCAGATATCGCTGGACAGATATCCCCCCACATAGACAGACAGGCCCGGACGCACATTGTTGGATGGACCATTCCAACGTGGATGGGGGAAATATGGATACAGGCTGGACCAATCAGACGTGGAAGGTCACACGTGGATAGTATTGTAGGGCCCATTCACCAGACCCCATTTGTAAGCCCGCTTATTTTATTGCATGACCCATTCACTGGCTGCTATAGCCCCGGGCGGGATACAGGGGATTGATAACCAACCTTTACTGTTTTATAATTGTTCTACCCTGCCTGCATCATATCAATGTATTATATACGCGCATAATGAAAGGTAGCGTTCGAATAAGTGGAATAAACTAATATGGGAAATGAAATAACAAAAGTGGGCGTCGGAAGATGATAGATAGAACGCGAACCCGGCCTATGCTCAGTTCATGGAGAGTCAAGTAGCTGGTAATGTATATTTCCTGACCCTGGCTTTTATTCTGATAACTTGTAAATTCCCTATGGACGAGTACGGAACGCCATATGGTGGAGACGCCTATTTTAGAGAGAAGTACAATACACTCCAATCTCAAGTCAAATCTGATTTGGTTGTTAGCATTTTCATTTGCGAGAAGGATTGTTTTAGAAGTTGGGCCGGAGGACAGCAGATTTCTTTCGATGAGAGAGGCGCACTAATAAAGGATGGCAGGGCATTTTGAAGTCCGGAACACATTATAGCCCATTTGCAACGCTATGTCTATTCGGCCAATATGCAAAATAATGTTTCAAGGTTCACAAGCGAATGTAAGACCTGCAGCATCACTAAGCCGAGTCACCAGAAGTAGGGATTGTACACCCCCCCAATCAGTTCCTGGCCGGCCTTGGGAGAGTATTTCAATGGATTTCATTGGTGGGTTGCCGGGGGACATTACTATTCGTTGGTTGTAGCTGATCGCTTCAATAAGACGGGAGTTTTTGTGCCTTGCAGGAATACCATAACCCCTGAGGATACGGCCAAGTTTTTATCCACACAAGTGTGGGCTCACCTCGAGCTATCTAGAAGTCTCATCGGTGATAGGCACTCTCGGTTATTTAGTCAGTTTTGGTGTGCACTCCAGATGATAATGGACACCAAGCTAAACCAATAAACTGCATTCCAGCCGCAACCCGAGAGGCAAACCGAAGGGGTAAATTTCGCCTTGGTTCATCTACTTAGAGGCTACAGCCAGAGCAATCTGAAGACTCGGAAAGTCTGCCGTCCAGCATTGTTACAATAGGACCATGCATAGTTCCACTCACCTTTTACCTTTTGAAGTGTGCTATGGGGTCTTTACACAATCACCGGGCATTCAATAAGTTGGGGAACAGTAGGGGATGTAGGAACAAGAGCACATGCCGTAACTTGACTTATGAGAAAACATGCTAATATTGGAACATAACCTCTAGAAACAGTAGGGGATGTAGGAACACCACACAGTAATGTTGGGACACTGGCAGACGTTGGAATACAGGGAATGCTGGAACATTACCTCACTCAAATCCACATCATTAGTAGTAACAACATGGAATGCCGGAACCTAAGCTTCACATAATAAGTAGGAACACTCGCTTACATTGCTTCTAGGAACTATAGCTGATGCCGGAATTCAACTTCTTGGATCACTTGCTGGAGATCCTTAATTATTAGTTTCTCTGCGGTCAATTGCATGATGTC
>Ga0233342_1000193_pt1 | contig 18707 bp, 12 predicted proteins | sample GEONDECOMP273_FD_180706 | JGI IMG/M metagenome (GOLD analysis project Ga0233342, IMG submission 180706) | Leaf litter microbial communities from Shasta-Trinity National Forest, California, United States - GEON-DECOMP-273 | ecosystem: Environmental > Terrestrial > Plant litter > Unclassified...
GGGGACCTCTATGAAAGATGTGTTTTATTTATAAAAATGATCAAGAAGCATCAGCTGCTTTCCAGTCCCTCTCTGGCAAGCACAAAGTGTCTGTTGAATTTTCATCTCGATAAGCCCACTTCGCTTTCTAAAATTCCCACTTCTCAGTTGGGGTCATGAAATCTACATCCATTTTTAGAGCGAGCTGCAGTAGAATCTGTTGATTCAGTGCCACAAGGAACAGAGCAGGCGAAGGAAGGCATTTGATTGATAAAGTGAAAGCAGCAGCAGTTGAACCGGCATAATAATTCCCGGCAAAAGCAGAACACTGACCAGGAGAATTCCCATAAGCATAAGTTTCAATGGAATTCTTTTAATCAGCTGTTGAAGGAACAGCATTACAATGAGCAGTTCCAGCATCATAATTCCTAACAGTGTTCCCAGCATCCCCAGCAGCACAAGGAGTCTCAACACAAGCATTATTATCCTAAAAACCAGGGTCATTCCCAGAAGCAGTTGAAGGAGCAGTCCAAGCAGTACAACCAGCAGTTGAACTAATCTAATTCCCAGTCCCAGCAGAAACATTTTTATCATTCCAAGCAGTCTTTGGATCAGTCCCTGGAGGGGTCAGTAACATAAAGTCGGTTGTGTTGGTAGCACTTGCTCAAATAGGCTATGTTCCTTATTTGTTGTACTCCTGCCTGTAAATGAAAGAATAACGGGACAAAACATGGTTCATACAGACTTGTTCAGCTGAAAAGAAACACACCCAGCATCATCATTATTTCCAACAGCAAAAGGAGGACCGGAAAAAGCAGCATTTAAACCAGTTGAACCAGCCTCATTCCCAAGAGCAGCTCTATAAGCAGTTCCAAGATCAGTTGAACCGACATAATTTGAATATGGAACCGCCCGAGCATCACCAGTGGACCCAGTTTCACTAGCATTTAAGTAGCAGTATTCCCAGCCTCATTAGAATAACCAGTAGCACCAGTTTAAAGGGCATAATTCCCAGGAGCAGTTCAATTATAAGTTGAAGGGGCATAACCAGCAGTCGGATCAGCATTCAAAGCAGATAACGAAGCAGTTCCAGTGGCATCAGCATTATTCCCAGGGTCATTTGAATAAGCAGTTAAAGTAGCAGCATTCCAAGCAATTGTTGAACCGGGATCCTAATTCCCATAATCATTTCCAGAAGCACTTTCCAAAGCAGTTCAAGCGTCATTCCCAGTATCAGTTTAAATGAAATTATTTCGATCAGTCTAAGCAGCAAAGGCAGCAAAAGAACACTATGACCATGACCATCATCACCAGCTTCATTAGAAAAAGCATTTTCGGGATAATCTCCCATAAGCTGAATGAGCAGTTGAAGCGGCCTAACCAGTTGAACAAGTATTTGCATCATCAGTTGAACAAAGCTATTTGGTCATTCAAATCAGCACCAGTTGAACCAATGGCATCATCTCTATAAGCTGTTTAAGAAGCAGAATTACCAACAGACTCAATTGAACCAGTTGAATTAGAAGTTAAAGTAGCGGCAGCAAAAAGATCAGCGTAAGAGAAACAAGGTTCTTTTAAGGTAAGGGGTTAAGCGTACGAGGAACAATGTTCTGATCGTGGTCCCAGAGGAGGGTAACCCAAGCAATGTCCTTTCTTTCCTGACGAACCGGGGTCTGGTCCTGACTCTCTTGGTCCATACATCCCTGCCCTAACTATATAATCATCCCTGCCCTGCCTGGATTCCCCGGTACCGTGCCTTCCCGTAGATTGTATATCTATCTTATAAACTCATGGGTCTACGCGATTAAATGATCCGTGCCAAGGTTTTCAGGGTCTTTAATTTCCAAACGAGTAAGTAGCGGGGTTGTTAGTCAAGGAGGGTGGGTTTGGTGAGGTAACAGTAAAGAGGTTCGGTAGGGTAAAGGGTAAATTTACTACCTTGCGCTGTACCCCCGATTCATTCCTGGCAAGGGAATAGGCAGCACTCAATGTATTCCTAGGGTGGGCAGTAAGATAAGGGCATATTAGCCTAAAACACTTGCTTCATTAATCCTTCGTTGCTAAGCACTTTGACCCTTTTCCTAATATATTTAGAGAGATGTAAAGATATAGAGAGATGTATATCTTTGTAGAGCTAGAGAGAGATCTATTGTATCCATTCTTTTTAAAGAAAGAGGCACTTGAGCGTAAGCGAATAAGCTAGTTCCCTGAGCGAAAGCAAAGAACTAATCTTTAGCTATTTACGCTATTTGATATAATCAATATATAGCTAGCTCTATGGTTTATTGTTCAGTATTATGGACGAGATCAAGAAGACCCTCTTAGCCCCAGTCCTTACCCTACGAACAGGATGCACAGGGTTACTACTACGCTTTTTACAAACCCTGGTCACTGAACGATATGGCAGGGTTACTTCATCAACTCCGCTTAGAGCACCAGATGTACCACCCTGATTGAGAGAGACACACCCCGCCATTCACTATAAAAACCAGACGTAGCTGCACAGACAGCACCTCAAAGAAACAACGGCAGAGACACCTATCACATCGCAGACAGACACAGGCAAGGAAATAAAAAACATACATAACCCCACAAGACACACATAGATGAAGCACCCACCCAGTGGATATGCAAATTGATTGAATTCGGATAGGGATGGATGGATTCGAGTTCGATGGATATGTTTATTTTGATTTTATTGCTTGATGAGTTTGATTTCATACATAAGTTTTAGGGGTGGGTGGGCGGTCCAACGAACACAACAGACAACATATTGGTTGGGGGTGGGGCGGTCCACATAGTTTTAGCTGGGGCTGGAAAGAAAGAGCAGGATACAGAATTGGCACAGCTAACAGCTAACAGCTAACAGCTACGGCACCAGAGAGGAAAGAGTTCAAGCATACATACACGTTCTGTTCAATCCATTCAATTACCTCTATCTATTCTCTCTACCCTCGTCGAGACTTTACCTCGATCCTCTCAAGCCAGGGGAGCCTCTTCAACCTCATCCTTGGGAACATCCTTAAACTCTTCCTTGGGGCCCTCATACTCAGACCTATAATCTCATCCCTCAGCCTTGGAAACTGCTTCATCAAATTACTCTTCAGGCCCTTACACTCAGCCATACTCCCTCAGCACGCATATGAACAAACATCGACAGCCTACCCCTTTACATCCGCTTTCAGTTCAACATTGGAAGTTCGCAGCCAAAACCCATACCGAGTGTGTTTTTTAGGTAGGGGACGGGTGCAACAATTAAACGAACAAACGATACTGATTTGATTCTTACAATGATGAGGGCCGTAGAGGAGCAGAAAATGAAATGGGCACCGAATAAGTCCAGTTGTATGAAGGTGGTCACCGATGAAATGAACCACCCTTATTTATCACCGAACCTGCCCACCCTTTACTACCTCCGATGAATGATAAATCAAAACTAAGCGAAACAGAGTGGTGGCGGTGGTGGGGGAATAAGCACAGCGAGTATGGTTCGGGAAGACACACAGTAGTCTTTAAGTATGGTTTGGGAAGAAGCCCGGTCGTTTTAGTGAGGTTGTAACCAATTTATCTGAACACCGATAATGAATGACATGATGTGTTTCCAATGACCGGGAACTCAACTATACATTCTCTAACTCAGCCTTCACCTATAAATACTACGACCAAAGCTATACCTCTAAACATGCAGCCTATTAACGATACTATCAATCCTACACTTGACGCAAAACAAAGTGATAGTCAAGCTTTTAAGCTCCCCCTTACTCCCCCCCCTCTTATATTATAAATATCTATCTATCTGCTTAGCAATCAAGGTATGGTCAATCGATGCAATCAATGCAATCTATCTCTTCAATCTGTCTTACTTTCCTGGCCTCCTCGTTCCTTCCCTTCAGGTCTAACTTTCGGTTATATTCCTGGCTAACTAACCCACCCTTCGCAGAAAACTGGCTCTGTTATATTGACTACTCATCCTCAAACTCATCCTCAACATGTCTATCCTATATCGATCGATTGTCCTCTGCAATTAAACATCAACTATGCTCACTCCTTCCTAAACAAATTGTAAATAAACTTAAATAAGCACCTTGATATCAAATCCTTTCATGGCATCCCGCGAAGCGTCCACTCCGTATGGATTCATTCCGTGCACTGTGCCTCGCCCCCAGCAGCCATCCCGCCAATCATAGAGAGATAATTCTTCGTGAAAAGGCAATCTTCATTAATCAAACCTTACTTAGAGTCTCTCGTTAGTGTGGGGATTATTTTGGACCCTAAAAAGGGGAGTTTTTAAAGAGGCAAAAGAGAAAATGAGGAGGTTTTCAAGATTAAGTACCAACCAAACATTGTGCCTGTGCCCAATTTAGAAATTTGTATATCCTGACGACCTCCCGCCATCTGGCCGCTTAGTCCCGGCCAGGCAGTTAAACAGTGGGATGGGGTGTTTCTTTGCTACTGCGTTACTCTGGGGTCAATGGGTGGGTTTGGGGAGGCTTGGCAAAGGGTGAATAAAGTCTTCTGGTGATAGTATAAAGGTTAAAGTTTAAAGACTTGGTGGGGGCGTGAAAGGCTTAAGGCTAAAGTTTACTGTGTTCTGGCTGATTCCTTCCTTCTGTTGTCTTTGGCGGCCTTAGCGGACAGGGCGGGTAGTATAACATTCCAATGTTCCGTATTGGCTCTGTAGGAACTCAAGTTCCATCTCGGTAAGTGGCAGGTAGGACCTTTTGTTCCGTATTTGCGGTAAGCCAGCAGTGCCTTCCGTCGGTGTTTAGTCATTTGGCATCGTCCGAAGGACCACCGCTCTCAAAAGACTGGGCATCGATCAAATCAATCAATCCCTTCCCGTCCTACTAAGTGTACGACAATTCATTCTTAAAATTCCCTGGCAATGAGCACTGTCAATGATTGGTCATGATCGGCTCTCTCTGGCAGCAATGACTATTTATCCCTGGTATGACTTGGCTGTAAATGATCGGCTGTAAATGACTGACTATTACTGGCTGTATGGCGACTGGCTATGCCAACTAACTGGGCTATGATCGGCAGCAGCTATAAGCTATGACAATTGGCTATCGGCTTGCAATGACTGGCAATGACTTGTTGACACCACTGGCTATTATATTACCCTCTGGCAATGACCTACCTCCTGGCTATGACTACTTACTATTACTGGTTGGCTACGACTACTGGGCTATGATCATCTATGTATGACTTGGCATATGATCTGTGAATGGTGCAACGTATGAAATTATTGTCATTCCTTCCCCCTAGTCCAGGTAGGAACATTGATTGTTCCGTCCGTAGCGTTCAGCTTTTATCGTCATTTCATTCCAGTGAGGTTCTCTTTGAGGGCTTTCTTTGTTAAGCTCTATTTTGTTAGGTTTGACCGTCTATCAGACCTTCTAGCAAGAACTGGGAATGACCTCCTGGCACTTACTGGGATGATTTGCAAGGACTGCCCGGCGGCTCTCAGCAATGACAACTGGCAATGATCAGCTAGGCCTCCTGTCTCTCGACAATGATCTTTGAGCTATAATAAGCTCTATTGTGGAAATGATAACTGGCTATTGAAACTGCTGACCTTCAGGCAATGATAACAGGTAATGAGTGGTACCTTAAGGCAATGAAAAAGGCAATTTCCAGTAAGTTATCAGCCATATAGAATTTACTTAGTCCTAGCCTTACGGTTGTCTATAGGTTATAGTACAACTAGCCTTATGTACTGCCTTAAGCCGTACACTACTAGCTCTAAAGACTACCAGTACGGTACTAGCTTTATGGTAAGGTCCATGCACTAAGTTCCATAGAGTAAAGCCTGCGGGTAAAGAAAGCTTTGATAGAGGGGCCTTTAAGATATTGCCTTGGCACCTGGCATTAGGTTCGATAGGTCTTGGAAACACCCAAGAGCCTCACACGAACTAAAAGATATAATTTTTTTTATTAGTCTTCCCCTCATACCTCACCTCGTGCATCTGGTTGCTCCTGCTGCGTCTGTCCAGTTGTTTATCTATTTGTGTCCAGGCAATCAACCCCGCCATAATTATTTATTATTTACTCCAAGAGAAACAATTTTATTTGCTGAGAATGGTGAATGATTCCATTTTCTAGAACCGGTAGCGTAGCCCAGCTTGAGTATCCAAGTTGAGTAGGCTTGTATTAGCGGATTATCCTAGCGGATTAGCGCGTATTAGAGCGCCCATTGATTATTTCCACTGTATTATTCTCCTTGATTACGCCTCCCATTGGTTAGACCCCTCCCTATTGGTAGCACCTAATTGTAGCACCTTTGGGAGTAGTACTTGTTAGTAAACCTGTTCCTTATTTCCCTCTCCTCTCCTTGAATGGCGGCTCTAGCTCCTCGCCTCCCGGAATGTATCTATAGCCTCTCTCTTTGGCTCTAGCCCCCCCACTATAAGAAGAATAAAAGGAATACCTGCTCCATTGGTTACCATACGGACAAGACAACATTGCTTCCTGACATGGAGTACCGGCAGGGGAGTACCGGGCATTGAGTGCACTGACACCTGGTATCGATTGCATTGACACCTGGCTGGGATTTACTACCAGCTATTGGAGACCTCCTTTCAAGGACTGATTGTTAATGACTGTTCTGATTGGCGATGACCTCCTTCTTCTTCCTTCTTCCATCCAGCCCAGGTAGGAGCTATTGCTCCGTAGCGGTAATTGAGTTTGAGTGCCAAGGTTATAGGAATAGAAGGTAGATTTATCTGTCTGTATTGTTGGGTGAGGCTATGTCTGGCAGCTATGACTGGCACTGACGTTAAGGCACTTACATTTGGCTCTCGGCTATGACAGCTGGGGGTATCGGCGACACCTGGAATCCCAGGAAACCCCTCTAAAAGGGCATGCTTTCTTAAAGATAAAATATATTTTATTATTTTGATGAAAGATTATGCCACCTACCCTTTCCGTTTCATAATAACTGCAAGCAAATCATTCTGAATCGGTCATATACATACCCCGCTTCCCCTTGAAATAATAAATAGGGCAAGTCCCATATATTTTGGATCGCTCGGTTCAATCCTCATCATCCTATCGGTTGCCTTATGATCATCGTTGGGCATCTCCCACACTTATCACAGTCTTGCACCGACGACTTACAATAGAGCCGTGTCAGTCAGAATGGTGCACGGGCGTTCGGATACAGCATTCACCTGCGTTTAATAGCACTGACTAAATTAATCCCTTAGCTTAGGAGCCACTGCTTTTAACTTCTCACCACCGGATAGAATGGATTTACCACTCGACTGAGGTACGAAGGAGAGGCCCTACGGGTCATCGATCCACGAAACGGGAGAGATTTTAGGAACGCCGTCGTGTTCCGTATTCGTAAGTTAGGTAGAGCATCAGGGTTCGAGGGCCTAGGGTTAGGGTAGAGACTATGGCCTAACCCACCAGTGGTTCTATTTTATGGCCCATAGGTTGGGTAGGAGCAATGCTCATTCAGCTATGCCGGGTGTCTCCGACAGACTATGTGGGAGTGCCGTCCCAGTGGGACCGCCTCGCCTCAAACTAAGTGGGTAGAGCTGTGTCTGTGTAAAGCCGGTCTATATATATTATCCTATATCGCCTATAGTGTCAAGGCTTCCTCACTCAATTATCGTAATTGATGTCGAACCTAATAAATGAATGGGGCGAACCTCTCATAAGAGCCATTGTCCAACCCAACCCCGGCATCCACTAGTCCTTTGGTATGCAAGTATATAAAGCAATCAACCAACTGTTAAGATATAGCAGCAGGTGAGCATTAAGATAAAGTCGCTCTGTATGACTACTACGTATTTTGCTTGCATATATATATGCAATTATGCAAATTGACTCAGTGTATCTTTCGGTGTAGCAGAGTCCCTGTGAGTAGTCCCCTGTAGCGCAAGTTATTATGCTCCTGCGGTATAAGTGAATCTTTCCTTACCGGTGTATTATTACTCCCCCTTAGATTAGCCCCATTTATTAGTCCATTTGAATAGCGCAGCAGCCCCACTAGTTGAATAGCCACCCAGTTTGAGTATCCAAGGCCAGCAAATAATAATCTCCTATGCACAAGTAGTATAGGGGGGGCAGATCTAAGTTGAAGCGAGGCAGCAAGCCGGTTTCTTATTATACCAGGCGGTTTTTTTATCCCAGCCAGTTTCTGAAAAATCCATCCAGTAACTTTTTTTGAAGCAAGTACCGAAAGCAGTTTGGAAAAAAAACTCTTATTGTGTTATATATGTAATTATCCAACCGTGCATAATAAACTTATAAAAACAGGTGCATTGTAAGCATTATCCATAAAATAGAATAACTGGAGTTTCATTAAGTGATTTAAAGGGTCTAAGTATAGTTCTATTCATAGGTTATAGGGTGAAGGGTATAGAACATGGGTACGACCTCCTGGGCACGCGGTATTGAAACTGTCTGTTGGTTTCTTCGATCCTCCTGGGCAGGTGGAAAAGATAACGGGTAGGACACATATCACAACCTTCCTTCCTGGGCGTGGTGGATGAGACTGTTCAAACACGTTCACCTCACATATAAAAACCTGTCCGGCATCTAGTAAATCACCCGACTGCATTAACTCTCGGACTATTGCTCGACTATTGTAAATCCTGTATTGAGTGATCGAGTAACTGGATTTACAGATCGGAACCTATATTATTACCGGCATCAACACCTGGCTACCTCCCTGGATCGACTGCGTCGGGTGAAATAACACCCGGCAATCATAGGTAAACAATCTAAAAGAGTAATGCAATACTAATTCAATGCTCTGTTTTTAATATCACGTAAAAAAACCCCTAGGTCCCCCGCCGGCGCTCATTCAAAAGCAAAGAGGGGGGGATAAGTAGTCCTACCAAGTCTCGACAGCGCAACCTTCCTTATGTGTGTATACTCCGTATGTGCCTAACCCGCCCTATGTGATTTATAAGCCAAAATGAAGAGAATAAATTTCTTTATATCCGCCGTCCCCTTGGAAAAAAGTAATAGTAATTTACTGCGGCCCATAATCTACCATATATAATACAAATATGGATACAACTTATTCTTCGCTTTAGCTCAGCAATGCCTCTTTCTTTGCCAATAATAAGGGGATAATATATTACATATATAATGCATAGCTTCGCTTCTGCTCAGCTAAGTGTATCTCCAGGGTAAGCTCTATTGCCAGTATTGCGTAGGTTGGTTCCTTCTCTGCCCCTTGCCAACGCCAACGCCAATAAACATCGACATCGAACTCGACATCCATATCCACATTGAATCTATCCATTTACATATCCACTGGATCGTTGGGATCAACTGCTAGGGGTTAATTCGCTGCTTCTCCCGGCTGCTGTTGTATCTACCCATGTTACCTTACATTACCAAATTTACCAGCAGTAATCCGTCCGGGATCTTGCGGGAGCCACCATTACTTCCTCATGGGCAAGTAGCAGCAATTATATAGATATGAAGCAAGGTTCTACTACCGCATAAGGGTTGAACCACTATCAGATGAGGTGAGTGAAGCCATTGGACCAGACAACAATTTGCCTTGGTGAGGCAAGCCAGGATAAAAAATAGATAAGGGTTTGTTTCTCTCACACTGGTCCGGTTGTGCCAGTAAGTGCACCCGTATTACCACTAGTAGCTTCTTCCTTCAACCCCAAGCAACATACAATAGGAAGAAATGCAAACCACAGGAAGGATAGGAGTTAAAGCATGCACGTTATGTAAAAGACGTCAAAGACAGACGTTCTGAAAAGGAAGTACAGATACGGGAAGAAGTATCATGATAAAAACTATTTTTATTTTAATACTAAACATATTTAATTATATGACGAAATTAACTTTCAGTGGTACTGGCCGTGTATTTCCAGAATCAGATGATACCACAATTTACAGATTATTAAATAAGTTGTTTCTATGTAATTGGTTAGACCAACAACTTATATATGCTTTTTACAACATAACATATTCTGTATTTAACTAGGAATACTGCTGCCACTAGGTAAACATAATATATATGCAATATTGTTAACTGTTTTAATTTTACTAATTATATTAAAGTTTTTAAACATATATATATGTGCATTAAGAATAACCTATGGAAACATGGACAAGTTCGACATCTATATACTAGTATTAAATTTTAACATGCATACCCTGCACATAAGCTCTGTAGCCTGTAGTAAACGATGAGTAATCTTAGCAAGTAGAACAACAATTTTTTATACTTGCTATATATATAGTATTTTTTTGGGATTTAACATAATTACTATACATTGAATTGTTATGAATTCTTACAAGTTAAAGCTGTTATTACTTATGGTTATACCGCTGATATTGTGATTTAAGCCAATCACTGCATGGCATGAAGAAGCCATGATTGCATTCCACTTGTTGATTGATAGGACAAGTTAAAATACTATATGCAAGTAGAGACAGACATATTACCGACGAACCTTCAATCTCCCTGCGAACAATCCTTACAGCCTACCCCTTCTTGCCCTCGGTTATACCCTTGTAAGTATACCCCTTTACATAAGCTTTCAGTTAGCCATAAGTATTCAGTACAAACAATGCACTAGCATTATACATTGAAGCCCACACAATATAGACATAAGAAATAGGCTCTTTAAACCTACATAGAAGAAATGATAACAGCAGTAACGTAGAGAGGAGCCATATAAGTCTGACAACATCCAATTCTCATATGGTGATGAGAGCAGCCATTACCAATAAGAATCATTGTCTCAAGTACGACTAGATCATCCAGGTTCAATGCTGGTAGTAGACTCAGGTAGGTAGGTAGGTAGGTAGGTAGGTGGTGGTTATCCACTTACAGTACTACTCCATGTCCAGTGTCAATGCAAGGTCTAATCTAAGGCCCCCATTTTCTATACCCTTCGACCCTACAACTCTACCTCGAACTCGACCTTTACCTTCTACCAAATACAGAGCCTTGGTAATTTCCTAACTGGGCTGGGACTACAATAAATAGCCTTAGCACGAGGGAGACATACCCTAGACTTTATGATAGTTTATCCTAATCCATGTTCGGGTAGCAGAAACATCAATACCCACCTGTTGTGGGAAAAGCTTGAATGACTGAGACTTCCCTTGGTGACATACCCTTACCATTTTGTGTTGAGGCTTATTCTTCTTGAATTACCTTCTTATTGATCTTCTTTCTTCAGAACCTTTTTATTAGGCCTCTGCATAACAAACTTTTGCTTGCTATTTTCACTATCTTGGGATTTATTCTGGATCACAATTACTGCTTGCAAAATGTGTTTGAACAAGGTTTATACGTACAGACACAGAAGGAAGGTTGATTCCATCCATCCCCTGAAAGGAAGACCTTATTTTAGAGAATAATCTGAAATGTAAAAATATGCTATTTAGCTCAAATAAATTCGAGTTCGGAAACCCAAAATAGATCATTTAAAGAAGAATCAAATGGGGCCTCCCCCCGTGCTCGCTCCAAACTCCAGCAGCCCCCTACGAGGACAACGACAAACACAACAACGACGAAAGCCACAATACAGCTGGAGGACGAGGGTCGCCGCTCCCAAGCAGGCGGGATAGCAGCACAGATAAAAGCACGCAAACAATGAAAAGTGCTTTCGGCTTTGTCGCCCAATAAGATTTCCTTTTGATAAGAGGTATGGGAATCCCTCTGGGGAATCAAACTAGATTGAATTATAAATGAACATGGCCTTTTCTGATCGTTTACCTATGGAAGGCAGGAAGTATTACGGCCTTGCTTTGGCCTTTTGCGCCTTCATGCTCGCTTTATTTATGGATGGAAGTCACCACGCGGATGGAGGAAGGAATAATTGGCTGACAGGTGGGGTGGCCACAGGGAACTTATTAGTCTTCCGATGAGAGCGGTACCACAGACACGATGAAGACACGATGGATTATGACACGTAGCTAGCTGATGAGGACACAATACATTATGAGGTTACACAACGAGGGTTCCATGATATTAGGTTTGGTTAGGTTCCATGAAGTTCGATGAGATTACACGATGTAGATTAAGTTAATTTTATGTTTATTGGCGTTAGCAAGGGCAGAAAACAATACAACCTACGCGATGGCAAGCTTACCGAGACGGAAACGGAGGTCTAGATTGGACAACAAAAAAACGAGGCATTACTTATAATAATGCACCTGGTGATGAGGATCATGCAATAGACACTTACTTAGTTGCAGTAACGCTCGTCAGTCAGTAAATGCCAGTCAGCGATGGGAAGAAGTAGCACTGGTTAGTGAGACTGATTAATTGATTCAATTGATAACAGAGTTAAAATGAGTATGTGCATTGATGGGTCATAGCCTTTTATCATTTCCGGTTCTCAATGCAACTAATTTATAGTTCATAACCAATGACAGCCGGGAATCCTCCTTGCCAGGGGGCCTTGCCATAAATCGCCAGCCAATAAATGTCGATTTATCTTTGCCCGCTGATAACATACCATTACCAGTCAGTTGCCACAGGGTCATCATCGCCGGTCAGCAGCCCGTAGGAGATCATTCTCCTCCCCAGTAATTTCCAAGCCAATCATACATAGTCGCTAGTCATTGCTTCAAGGTACTTGCCGAGAGAAGTGTTACCCGCCCCAGGACCACGGATGATGCTTACTCTTACTGAACACAGGGTTCTACTTAAACTGGATGCTATCACGATGCATTACTTAGGGATGCACCTGTTTATGAGGATCATCGACAGACACAGTGAGTGTTGCACACGTTAGAATGGGAATGCCAGTAATAGATGGCAGGTGGCTTATGCTTGATAGTGAGTTTATTGTAATTGATATTTTATAGCCCACATCTTCAGAGATAGGCGATCCCACGGACGGTACACGGAATGATATACACTTTAAGGCACATTGCCCGCTGATCGATACAATACAAATTGATGCTTGCCGAAGGTAGGTCTCTTGCTCGATCTTGCTATCCCTGGAGATGATGGAAATAAATTTCCACCAGTTGCCTTTCTAACTTCCCCATTTTCCCAACAGATTAGATAGAAGGCCCCCACCCCCTCTCGATGGTCGGGGGATAGTTCGTACCTCACCCCCATCACACAATATACATTCAACAGCTCCCGTTAAACATAAAAACATGCCAGATACACCCAACACTACGATACGGGTCCGAATCATCAACACTGTGAGTGAGTCACCACTAGCGGCGATACCATTACAATAAGAAAGATTAACAGTGTACATACATATTCTATATACATTTTTTGAATAAAACACAAAGGGGGGGGTATTCAGGGAGGGGCTAGGTTTAGCCATTCAGGGAGGTTATGTAGTGACAGCGTTAGGTGGTAGCACCCCTCACATTCTTACACCCATTCCTAGTTGACACCGAACGATAGAGAGTGAGCGAGTTAGGTTACCAAGTTTGCCACGAGACGAGATAGTGAGTTATTAAGATTAATAAGTTGCCGCCAGACGAGATATCGATTGAGACCCTCGATGTTGTCACCGAGCGAGGCACATCAAACGACACGAAACTTAACGCCAATAATAATACCTAGGCACTTCACCTCACATACAAAGTTTCCATCAAGCCCAGGTTACTCATGTTGCCACGAGACAATATTTTTATATAGTATACCCATCGAACCACGGAATGTAAATTATTTTTTGTTCCCCATATGCCACGATAAGATAAGTTAACTCAAGTTGACACCATATGGGAGATATTTATTTCCCCCATGTTGCCAACGAACGAGACACGACGTTCACCTCAAGTCCTCGGTTCTCTCATCACGCCCAGTTGTTCCCAACAGAGATATATTAGCTGTTCAACGAAAGGACACAGTTATTATCCACCCAAAACAATTGACAACTGCTGCTTGTTATATATGTTGATTCACCATTTTTATCATACGATAAAGACACAGTGGCTATAAAAGTGAAACAAAAGCCTAGAACTACACCTCGGGGAAGGCCTAGAGACATTCATAAGCCTAGAGCTAACAGCCCACCAAGTTCCATTCATTTTATATATTTTAAGAAGAGAATCAGATTGAAATCTAGGGACCTTTAAAACATAGAGATGCAAGTTGAGACCTGCCATATGTTGAATAGACTTGCAGATTCTTCATCGGAAAAGTAAAACTTCTCTATGGCGATATATCATATATAGTAACATGACCACGTAGCACCACCTCGTAATCTGGTGAATCAGACTTAAGCTAAGGCAATAAGGGAATTAAGGGTTAGGCTGTATAAATTTTCATTTCTTAGGCAAGGTGCAAAAGTTATTCATGTCAATTTAATATGTGCAAAACGTGTCAATGCGACTTCATAATTCCCATAATTTTTACAGCCTCCTGTTTTCCCTAGGGAGAGGACCCAAAAACAAAAAGTATAAACTTTTAAGAATCACCATAATTTAAACAGCTTTTATAATTTTACCTATATTGAATAAATGAAATGATGAACTAGTAGAGTAGTATAGAGACCATGGGACTAATCGGGGAAGTGGGCCCTTTAAAGGGGTGCTAGGGCATACCCCGGATAGACACTTCCTTAAATGGTATGCTCCAGGAATGAACAAATATATTTCTGTACCCAAATTGCCCTTATTAACGAGCCCAATGAAATGAGGTTGTGACTAAGGCAAAGCGTCAAATGAATGGAAAAAGGTTTTTCAATCTGTCCCAACAAAAAAGGGGATTATTTGTTCTTACAAGTGGTGTACTTAGGGAATGGTTCATAAGTACTTAAGTGTAACCTATCCTATCGGTTGTGGAACTTCATCAGCAACAAGGGGCTCCCAGCCAGAGATAACCTAAAATGGCATTCTTACTAAAAAAAGAATCTCCATTTTAGATGAGAATAAAATTCATGTGGTAGCGGGTCTCGAGAGCGGTCCTAATCCGGGGGCCGGCGATAGCTCTTATTATCCACTAAATATGGAGGCAGTGATTGAGAGCCCAACACAGAGCCGTTGGTTATTATTACCCCTTTTTAACAATAGAATGGATACTATATTTCTTGTATTCTGGAGAGCAACGTATGGGTTGTATGGGTAGGCAGGTCTGGCTGCTATGAGGTCTACTAGTTAGGTTTCCCTGCTAGGTCTTCTACTATTTTCACAAAGGAAAGGGTCTTTATACGCTCGACCGAGGTACGCCCCCCCACCCAAATGAAAACTTAGGAGCGCACCGGCACTTAATTATATTTATTCACTTGATCAAACACATAGTTTGAGGTGAGGCAGTACAACGGACGACAGACAACAGCCAACATATTTAAGGGGCGGGCGACGGACGGAAAAAGCACACATTGGCAGAGGAGATCAAGGAGGCAGGGAACGAGGAGCTACAATCCAATACTCCCTTATTCCCACCTCCGGTCGAGCATTCTTTCTTTCTTTAGTTAGCCCTCGGTCCAGCTAAGCAATCTAGCTACCCTACCACAATCTCACTACCGGGATCTAAGAAACGAATTTATTCGACGAGCTTCCATCCTTGTTCAACAACCGTAAGTGAGGTAACGGACGAGCTTCATTCTCTTCATCGCCCCACCTGATCGATGCTAACCGGAGGTGTAGGCTAGGCGGCTCCTACTTTCAACCGGAAGTCCAGCGCCAGCAGCAGCACCAACTCGAACCAGTGGCCAAAGCTAAATCACTCGAACCAGTGGCCAAAGCTAAATCAAGTCCAAAGCTAAGGGCAAACGAGCCCATTCATTTTTGGAGGTCTAGGCCACGCGACTCCATCAGTCCTACCTTTTTGTTCTCTGGCCCCAGTCAACCTGATCGATGCTCCCTCCCAGAGAATCTTATTTGGCTATTCGGTAAACTATCTATAGTAGACTAGTTCATTTCATCCGAAGACGGCTGGTGCCTGCCCTAAAGGCGTTCATTATTGGCTCCTAAAGGCAAGTTTTCTCTGCGCGGTGTCTCATCGCTTAGTCCATATCCCCCGGAAAGACCCCTACTTTATTGATAGGTCGATAGCTGTCTTTTTCACTAGTTGGAGGTGGCATGAAAAGGAATGTCTTAACGACGTGTGGGGCAAGTGAGGGGGACCTGCTGGCAAGACCGATTGGCAGCTCTTGTCTGAACTCCCTATCCCCGACTTACCAAAGCAAGGGAGACTAGTCATAGTAAGCTAAGCGAATGAAGAATCTCATTAATGCGAGTGGTAAGTAAGGTAGGCAGGCAAGACAGAAGGGAAGGTAGACTTGAGAGGGAAGCAAGCCATAACTGAAAGCAACCTTTTCTAAGCTCTAAGCTAATTCATGCTAGTACTGATTCCATAGTCTTCTTGATGATAGCTAGTTGTCAGGCTGGCAAGAAAGGGATACCCGAAAGCAAGCAGGCAAGTGGTTCTTGAAGGCTAGTGGTTATGATAAAGTAAGCACTTCCATCCATAAGCAGTGGTCACGCGAATGCCCCGGGGGGTCAGGGTGTGCCAGTTTGCAATCCCTCTTTCCGCTACATGAAATGCAAGTTTCAGAGGCGAGATCGAGTGCACCGAGATAGATTGAATGAGTGAGCTCGTGGCCTGAGGTCCAATTAATGCGAAGAGATGTCCCCCTCTAAATAAGTAAAATGAAACTCTTCTTTTGATTTATTTTAAGACTGAATCACCTTAAGCCATTCACCTTGAGCCTTAAGCCAAGCATACCACATTTACCATATATTACACATAACAATTTATTCATACTTGCTTATATAAGTTCATTTACAATGAAACATAGCGTAGAAAAGACAGTGACTATACGTGTTTTGGGGTAGAGAGAGTTTGGCACGAGAGGCAAGGCGCTAGACAAATACAACGACTATGTGCATGTGACGAGGCTATATGAGCGATACCATCATAACATACCCGAGAGAGAAGGACCCATCACGGGATCACCGAAAAATAGTAGTTACCCCATCCAGACACCAACAATATTGATTATGTCGTTACCACCGGAAGACACTGAGGCAAGTTGGCATGGGGCACATTGAACCAACACGGGGATGGATGGTATGGTACTACGACACGGTATGGAATTATCGACACTGTGAGTTGGCCTGCTGATCAATCGAACTTGCTGCTTGCCGAAGGAAGGAAGGTCCACATCATCACTGGACGAGAGGAAGGGGAAGGAAGGGACACATCACTGGCCGAGAGAAAGGAGATGTCCCCGCCATAAGAGAGAATGGATAGACGTGTTGCTAGAGTGAGTTGAATAGCAGCTCGTGGGTGGGGCTAAGAGCATGCAGTGAATGGCTTCGTGCAGGCAGTGAATGAATAACGGTTGGTTTATCTTTCTTTGAATGGCTCCTATGTGCTGTGAATGGCTCCTGTGAACAGCTTCTATGGGAGTTCCCCATGTTCTCAACAGATGGCCTCGAAGCAGCCCCGGCACGTACGGTATGACACACGGACGGTATGGCACACGGCACTATGATTGATGACACTTTGAATCACAACTACCCGCCTGCTGATCGAACTTGCTGCTTGCCAAAGGGAAGTAAGTCTCTTGCTTTCTCGACCTTGCTATGGAGATGAAGAACTTTACAACATTTGCTTGCTCTGGATAGACATGTGGATAGACCTCACGAGAATGGCACCCATCAAACCCATTCGTCCACCCACCAGATGCGAGAGGAGAGATGATTTTCACCAAGGAGACACCCCAGACGAAGAGAGGGAGTCCAAGTTGTTACCAGACAAGCATAGCGATTGAGCCAGGGTGGCGCCAGACGAGATAATAAGGTAAAGTATCCCATCATACCCGAGAGATTGAGTTTTCCCCATCCCACCAGAAGAGAGTGAGCCAAGCTGTTGTCATACGTTATATCGAGTTAGCCAGGGTGGCACCAGACGATGAGAGAAGAAAAGTCCTTACCGCCAGACCACGGAAGATGGCCCCCATCAATGGCCGAGATAAAAGAAAAGTCCTTACCGACTGACGACGAGAGAAGTACTACCTGTTCAATCATACCTCGTTCAAACATATCCGACAGAGAGATTGAAATAAGCGAATGGCTTCTATTCGCAGTGAGTGAATAATGTCGTGCAGCGGGTGGGCAGCTTCTATTTGAGTTCCCTCCCATCAGAAGAAGGAGATTGATACATGTCGTTCCCATATGAGCTTATCCCCAAATTACACCATTCCATGTTCTCAACAGATGAGAAAGAGAAGGTCCCCATGTTACCAATTGCCAGTCATAGCCCTTGACCCTCGAACTCTACGGAACCATAGGAATGTTATTACATCCGCTGACAACCCTTATCGATACGGAACAATTCAATATGTTACTCACTGCACGGGTTCCTACCCGGCTTAGGATACTCGGCTGATTGACTCGGCTACTCAGCTACTCAACTAGGTAGGCTGGGATACTTGGCTGGGCTTGGATTAATGGTTCGGAACAACGTAAGGAATGATGATGCATTACTTACAATGCACCTGAGGATGGATCATCAACAGACACATGGTTGAATTCACACTAGGAAGGTTGTGCCAGTAAGTGAGGGGTATGGTGAAACGGGTATGCGCTCGATGGGGGTGAGGTACGATCGATGAAAAGAAAAGCGTAATTACATATATAAAGTAATTGCTCTCAGTTAATAGTCAAATTGTGCAAGGCATAATTACATATATAAATAATGACTCTCAGTTAAGAGACAGATCTAGTAGTGAATGGTAATTGCAAGTAAGAAAAGTGCTTGCATAATTACATATATAAATAATGACTGGAAGATCGCTAAGGATTAT
>Ga0233342_1000194_pt1 | contig 18643 bp, 10 predicted proteins | sample GEONDECOMP273_FD_180706 | JGI IMG/M metagenome (GOLD analysis project Ga0233342, IMG submission 180706) | Leaf litter microbial communities from Shasta-Trinity National Forest, California, United States - GEON-DECOMP-273 | ecosystem: Environmental > Terrestrial > Plant litter > Unclassified...
TGGATTACCTTGAAACTCTTGGATTACCTTGATATGATTACACGATGCGATCCGATGGGTCCAGGGGTGTTTTCGTTCGTGCTGTTGTGAGTTCTTTTTCCGATGATTAATGTGGGTCCGGCTGGTTGACTTCTACATGTGGGTGCTGCTCGAATTGAATGAATGGAGGGAGGGCCAAAGAGTAGTTAGTGGACTAAAAACTTCCTCTATTCAGAACATAAAGGCATAACTAACCTGGCAGCATATGTACAATTCATCATGAAATAGTAAACAATAATCAAGGGTATGCGGGGACAACTCGTAGGAGGGGTACAACAGGGTGACCAGGGGGAATGACTGAAATGAGTAAAACTCACGGAAAGTTGTAAACTAAGGTCAATGTGAACCGGGGGCTAACATCAGAAGGTTTCATGGGTGACTCATTACATAATGCTCTGAACAGAGGTGACCAGGGATGCTGCCATAAGAGATCATATATGTTTGGCAACTATGACAGGGAGCACTTTAATGGTTTCCCAAAGAATGAGTGTGTTGGGATATTGATACAACCAAGGAGATAAGTGCCCTGAAATCAACCAAGTGAATCCACAAAGAGTGTGATGACAAATGGAAGTAACCAGGGGGTAGGCACTTATGGAAATATCCTTGAGGGTAAGTGAATGGCCAACAAATTATGCAAATTTCGAAGAAACAGTGGGCTTGTGATATAATGTAAAAGATATAAAATAGTGCCATATGTGTTGAATTTGTTTGTGAGTTTGTTTGGAAGAGTAGGCCAATGATTGTGGTGATAGTACATATGCAGCTAAACTTTTGGTCATGGACTATACAGACTCCTGATCCTAAATAGGAATCAACAACATGGGTGCCATAATGCATAGGGGTACTAATAGGCCGCAACCCATGTAGGTAAGGTACTACTATTGGGCACGGGCGAATGCAAAAGTGGTTGGGCTAGGCTACTTGCCCAAACGGGCGGAGGTGTTCATACAGATAAACAGGGGTTTTACAAAGAGATGAAATGCATAAGATGCAGGAGAGGGATGTTATATATATGCTAGTTTGTCGAGGTCTACCTGTAAGAATACCAGTGTTATATGAATAGTCGGAAAAGTCACGGGCCTTCCCAAAAATGTACCTGCACACATGGAAACAATATCATAGCATAAAAATATTTTTGAAATGAAATCAATAGTGCGTGCAAATGGCATGAAAAGAAGGTATGAGGCTTAAGTTATATGCACTGTCACTTTTGTGATAAAACCGGGGTTTCTTAGCAAAAGGACCTAACCATTCAAAATATTAACGTAATGAGGAAGAGCACAGAACAAGGAATCCAATTACAAAAATTAATGATGCGTCAAATAGGTGATGTATCATTGTTCGTTGTTCAAGTTGCTCGCAGGACAAAAAACTTTCGAGGATTATATCTTTAATTCCAACCATCGGATTTTTCTTTCGTGAGTAGCATGTTAGAGTTCTAACCCTTCTCTTCCCTGCAGTGTTGTCCATGTACTTTTGTAGGTCATAATTTGATGGGCCCAGCAAAAGAGCTGGAAGCTTCCTGGCCGAGCACGTGTATAGAAAATAACCCAGCAGGCCTATGGAGGACTTCCTCAACAATTGTGTGGATGGGGTGAGGTTGCATGAATCAGCCCTCTGCCTCAAGGACATTGAGAGTCTCGAAACTAAGGTAATAGCTACTGGGATCATGCAAGTGATGGGTTCACAGGAGTCCCATCAAGCTTCTGGCAGTCAGATGAGAATGGAGAGGATCATGATTAAGGGCAGTCAGTGGAATTTCCCCCATGCCTAGCATGGGATTTTTTGGACATGTATCAAATTTTTGACAGAGCATGGACTCTGATGTAAACACTCTTAAGATTTAGAATATATATCTACAGATGCAGTTTACAATGATCCTTACTTATAACGAATCCAATGATATGATTGTGTACATGTGATGATGATATCATGCTTAGATACACGCATGCTTTACTCTCGTTTTTATGTTACTCGTTTTTATGTTAAATGAATGAGATGTGAGATGCCAGTCTAGAATTTGATTGGCAATTTGATCTACAAAGCCATTTAGACTCTTGGGAATATGAATGAATGTAACGAATTCTAACTTTATAACCAATTGTCTAACTCACACATATTTTCTAAACAAGGCAGGATTGCGCACCTGATAACGATTGTTTAACTGTGCAATGAGCAACTGAGAATCCAAATGAACGCGAATGTGATGAATGTTACATTGGAGTGCATTGACAAGGAGGCCAATCACTACATTTTATTTCGCTTGGTTATTGGTGGCAGCACCAACACATACACCGCCTACATGGAACAATGAATGCAAAGGGGAATAAATGGCCTAAGCTACTGAAGCGAGATTCTAAGTATATCGATCGACTTGTGCCATCGGCGTAACCGATGTAACATAAAGGATGATGATGTATCCGTGAATACCACGAGAACAAACCATAAATCTCGCAACAAAAAGCTACGATGCAGGGATGTAAAGACTAACTAATTATATAGTTTGAGAGATTCAAAACGGTCCTAAGGATATAACTTCTTCAAGTCTAAGCTATTGCGAGGTTTCTTAAGGTCCGGAGGGCTTGTCCTTTTGAGGGCAAGGAGTTGACCATCTGGATCAAGGATAAAAAAATTCCTCCTTGACAAAACAATGTTTGTTTACATAAGGGCCCTGCCATAAGGATTCAAACTTTCCCCAACCAAGTTTGTCATGGGCTTCATCATAAACAAGGACTAGATCACCTTCACGGAAAGAGCAAGGGTTAATGTGGCGATCGTAATGTGCTTTCAAGCGTCTCTTGACGACAACCTCATTGTGTTGTAAGACAGCACAACAATCTTCATAAGCCTATTCCAAAATGAGTCGTTGTTCCGGAGCAAAGGTGTCCAGTAAAAGTTCGATGGCTAAATGCAAGGACAGGGTTTTACACTCAATAGGTAAAACGGCTTAAACCCCATGCACGGGGTGGCAGGGGGTAAAGCCAGTGTCAATCTTTGTAGATTTACTATAGGCAAAATTCATATGATTATGGTGTGAAAATTCATATGATTATAATTAGATTTGTGCTTGTAAGCCGTCTGTTGGAGTGTTTTTGTTTTAGAATTTTATTAATAGCTTCAACTAGGCCATTATTTCCAAAAGAATATGAGTATGAAAATGCTCAATCTTAGGAGCTTTCTCTGTGGCTCTCTGTGTGCTGATCATGTCTGTCCATAGTGCATACCTGAGCTATGAGTCCCATGCCTTCTTGTTCTTTGCTAAAGTATTATTTATAATATTAATTATATTCTTGTTTGAATCCTCAACTTGGCCATTCCCTTGGGGTAGTATTTAGAGAAATAGTTGAGGATTCTTTTTGCTTTTTTACAGAAAGCTATCATCCTAAGGGAGCTAAAGGCTTTAGTATTGTTAGTTACTATTTTTTGAGGACAACCAAACCTAGACAAGATGTTCTCTTCCAGGAATTTCATGATAATGAGGTCAGTGGCATATTTGGTGGGGATGGCCTATACCCATTTAGTGAAGTAATCAATAGCTGTAAGGATCCATCTATGTTGGCCACTGGAAGGGAGATGTATTTATCCTATGAAGTAAAGGCCCCACTATTGGAAGGGGTAGTAGGGTAACAAGTTCATAGCATACTTCTTTTTTTCCTCTCCCTTTGGTCGAGCGGCCTTACGGCACCTCTGGCTTTTCAAATTGTGTTTTTTTCCTTCCCCTCCTTTGTCGGGAAAGAGCTCCGTTGGTTGCTTCTTCTTTTTTTGGGGCAGGTTTCATCAAAAAAATTGTGGTTGGGTAAATACAGGTAGCACTCCATCTCCTAGGGTGAAGGCAGTAGTAAGTAAAGTATATAACCAGGTGTATCGCCGCATGCTCGTAAGTAAAGGGTTCATAGATATGCTGTACCTCCAAAGATTAATGAAGCAAGTGTGATTCCAGTGAATGCAGTACAGTGAGCTTTATGTAAGCCCCTCCGTCCAACGCAGTAAGTATAGGGCATTCCTCTCTATTCCTGTGAGGCAGGCAGCAGTATTAAGAGGTTGGTAGAACAGGTAGTTGGTAACACTAAAATGAAAGGTAAGTGGGTATATCCTAGCAATGCTGGCTGTCTTCATTCATCAATTGTATTTGGTAAGGTGAAGCCCCGTCCCGGGAACATGTCTGTCTGTCCCTTTATCCCTCTTCTGTATGAAATTGAATCTGTCCCCTTCGCTTCAGGCTCTCTAGACCATGCTTAGAAAAAGATCCGGATAAAGCATCTTAAATCTAAAATCCTACAATCGCATTTATTGGAAACACAGGTGGAGTCGACAAAAAGCTATCGGTAGTCGCATTTTTCGTTGCACCCTCCCCCCCTTTGGGCATGACTAATGGAATATCCCGAACTATTTGACGAAGAAGACCCCACCGTGGTATCACCAATAAGACCACCCCAACCGTAGTGGGCCATAATAGTGGAACAGAGATAGATAGGTTGATCATTGGTCTGATGCTTCAACTGCTCTTGGGGATGCCGGGTTGACTGCTCATGGTACTGCTTATGGTGGAAATGCTATGAAAAATGCTACAGCAAATCTCCTAGGAATAAAGATAGGAGGCTGTTGGTGAAACAACTGGTGCTTAGTTTATTGCTTCTGGGACTGCCGGAACTACTGGTGATGCTTGGGCTGGTGATGCTTATTATAATGATCTTGGAAATGGTCCGTTCTCAGACTCCTCTCGTTATAGACCGTTATCTCTCTCCCCAATCGCTAATAGCACAAAGTAAGCAATCGCTTTTCATCCCATTCTCCTATTGATCACTCCTACCATGCCTACCTTCGGTACCTTGCCCTCCCTTTCCAATTGGCAGGAGCAGGAAAGGTATAACCTTTTTGTATCTCGGTGGAATATCGACGAATGCGGTTCGACCCAGAGTAGCTGGGCCACCCTTGCACTAATAAATTTACCACTTAAAGGCCTATAATGGGAAATAACTCCTGGATATGCCACCTTTAACTAGCTAATTTACCACAAGGTGATCCCTTTATTCCCCTACATATATTCCTCCTCTATAAATGTTCATTCCTTCTGTTACGTTCTGTTAGCTATGACTGACCACGTTCATTGCATCTTTTCTCGATGCATAATAATATATAGGTAAAGTTCACAGTTATAGGTGGATTTCGCTAAGCTAAGCGAAAAGGGGTCTTTCTGTTCTTGCGCCGGCGAATTGAGGGGAATATACTTTCTATTTTACACTCTAACTTAGAACCAACCCTGAGTGATCTATAAGGGTTATGTTTTAACTTACTATTTTAGTCCTTCCCTCAAAGCTAACTCACACTATCTTATTCTCTCAAGACTAACTCAAGTATAACCCCTTTCATTTGAACCCGGTAAGTTCAAACGAAAAACTACACACACAAATTATGGTCCTATTGCCCCTTCCCTATAGTGGAAGGTCTCGGCATAACCTGCCACAATTGAATCAACGATAAGTTTCCCTATTCTTTCCTCGGAGAACAATGAGAGCAGCAGGGCGCTGCATCGGTCTTTAGCTTTGCTCCGCCCAGAAAGGAAAGCAAGGGTCGAAGGAAGAAGCTTAATAGAGGAGAGGTATTTGGTATAAATAAATAGAATTGAAAAATGCACCTGCCCTTATGAACCTTTATAAAGGGGGGGACTAGTTTAAATGAAAAGAATGGAGAGAAAGGCTAGTACTACCACTTAGCACGGCAGGCCAAGAGCACTTACACTATAGGACTAAGGCAAGTAGGATAAACCATTCTTACACAGTAAGCTTAAGACAACTATTAACCTAGCGGAGACCTTACCGGAATAAGGCTAGCTAAGGTAAGTTAAGGCGGAGCACTATGGAAACAACAACCTTCAGGAATGTTAATTAGAGAAAGGCACTAAGAAAAAGAATTTATCACTCTCCCACTAGCACTCCTCCCCGTTGAAATAAAGAGAATTTATAACCCGAATACGGTAGGAAAGGTAAAAATAACCAGGCTTTCAATCAGTGAAATGAAAGAATGAATTAGTTAAGTTCCTGTTAATTACATTAAAAAGGGCAGATCGAAGTCTGCTTTATTAACGCGGTACAACGGACAGACAACAGCCTTAGTTTGGGGTGGGCCCGGACACTGATTGATTGATTCAATTGAGGAATTCGTTTGAGGTGAGGCGGGACAACGGACGGACGAATCACAGCACAGTGTAACCTGCCCAGTACACGTAACCCAGGAAAGAACATATTCCCTTTATAGTTAAGAATTAAATTCTATTTCTCTTAATGCCTTATTTTATCTTTATTTACCCATTATTTAGCTGAACTCTCTATGGCCTTAGGGCATGGGAAAAATAATACTAAGGCTATGGAACAGGCTTTCACTCTATATGAACTGACACTACATATCATTTCTATATAACTATAAATAGAGCCAATTTCTTAGGGTGTGGAACTTTACTTTACTCCTCTCACTCTCTCTTTTTCGTGTTTTTGGTGATCACTCGATCCAGGCAGGGGATTCAAAATCCAAGAGTCGATACAAGAGTTGATGCCAGGTGTGCCACTATATAATCTATAATGGATTTTATTATATTTACTAAAATATACCATTTCTGTAAGAAGGTTAGATGCAGGTCTTAAACAGGTCTTAAACTATGATTCATATCTATAATACATAAAAAATATTATACTTGTCATCATGTAATTAGTGAGATTATAAAGTAAATTGTTAATATATGATATAGCATATATAAGTTTAAAGCAATAAAACAAATAAAATATAAGTGAAAATATAAGGCATTGTCTCATTTGTCTGTTTAATCTTGATCGGGTCGGAGACCTCATCCCCTAATTGGGTATCTCAACTGGATTTTTATGTACTGAATCCATATTTTACTTATCCAAGGAGAAGACCTAGCTGCTAAGCATCGACATCAACAGTTGTATTTAACCTTGCTTAATTACTGGCGTTCATGCACTCAATGATGCTTCTACTCAGGATACCCCACCTTTTTTTATTTTATTTCCCATATCGCATAGGTCCTTTTGGTCTTGCTTGGTCCATAGAAACTAGCCTTTTTATAGAGTCAAAAAGTTCATCAGGTCCAGTCTTAAGCTGTAGATAAATAACTACTATTACTTTTACTACTAGCTTGCCAAGACTGCTTGTTTCCGTCTTACAGGCCCTCAGCTCCCGTCTGATTAGCCTTAGTAAGGTCCACAGTAAGGTCCACTTGATACTTACTTAATCTGTTTCCTAAGTACTACTAGCCTACAAGTCTTACTATCTAGCAGCCTTATAGTTAAAGCCCTAGTCTTAGCGCCTATTGGACTGGACTAGTCCCCCATAGGATAGAATGCCACCCTAGAGTGCCTAGACTAAGAGTAGTCTATTGGAGCTTCGGAGAGTAATATTTGTAGCGCGATTACAACATATATAATGAATGCTTGGAAGAACCTCATTTTCAGCACTCGAAAGGGCGTTAGTTAGCGTGTTACAGCACTAAGACGAGTGGGTAGGTCCTGGGAAGTCCTGACAAATCATGCCTGACCGAGCCTAATACGTTAGTTACGCCTTACCTTACCTCATATTTATTATATAGGCCCCTCCTCAAAGAAAGAGCGAAGGGTTATACCTTTATCATAGCAATAAGGTTATCCCAATATAGGACGACGGAAGGGCATGACTTAGTAAGACCTATCGGGAGTTGTAAGGGTGGAAAGTTTTATAGCTATAAGGTGGGGTGGCTCCCCCAATAAACCTAAGTCATGCACATGGTAAATTATATAAGCAAAGGTAAAATTGTTTGGTTAAAGAAAGCATCATTGAAGGTATGCGCCTTCGTCCCTGCTTCACTCCCTCGTAGCTCTCTGCCCTGCCTTCTACAACCCTACCTGCACTCTTCCTTCTCTCACTTCCTATGCTCTACCCCTCCCCCCTGTCATATGACCTCCAATAAGGAGGTGGGTCTTAAGTCCGCTAATGAGGTGGATGCAAAGAAATATTGGTTCAAAACCACCAACCAGCAGTGGATTTAACATAAATAAAGTACCTCTTCAATTGGCGAAAACACTTCATTTACCTTTGTAGGAGTAGGGGTCAAGACTGCATATAAATACAGGAAATACTCTATGTACAACTAAAATTAGGAACAACTATTCCCCTCTAAAATCATATTCAGCTGGCCCCCCACTAACCAATAAGTAATTAAAGAATCACTCATGTCCCCCTCATTAAATAAGTAGTAGAGAGATCTGTAAAAGAGTTAAATATATGAGGTACTGAGCCAAAAACATATGCTCTTCAAGTTCCATCAGTTCTGCAAGTTGGTGTTGAATTTATTCTTCGTCGAACATCTTGGTAGCTTGCATGATGCACAAGCTCGGTACAATAAACTCAGCAGGCACCACCACTTCCTATCCATAAACCAAGTTGAAGGGCATGTGTTTTGTGAGCTTATTCATGGTTGTCCTATACACCCATAGTACCGCTAGTATTATTTCATCCCAGTCATCCCGGTTTACTGCACATACCTTAGTTAGACAATGTTCCATGATTTTGTTGAATGCTTCTATGGTTTTGTTGGCATGGGGGTGATGGGGGCTACTGGTGTGATGCTTAACCATAAATTCCTTAGTAAGGGTATTTATAGTACAACTCATGAAATGACCACTGTGATAAGTGGTTAAGATTCTAGAGCACCTAAACCGGGATATTCTATTTTAAAAGAGAAATCTGGTTGTTGTCTGGGTACTGCAATCTCTAGTCGGTGTGGCCTCTACCCATCTAATAAGGTAATCAATAGTTCTGATAATGTACCAGGCACCTGAATGCTATGCTGGTAGATTTATGGGTCATTATATTAAATATACTACCTATTTATCAAATGTTTGTAATGCTACCATAGGACAAAGGATAAATGTATCTCTTCTTTAGGGTTTTTCGATCCTCTGGCACACATTGCAAGACTGAGCATAGCGCTTCATGTCTTTGAAGAGAGTTGGCAACAAGAGTCTTTCTTGTAGTATCTTCTGAGTGGTGGCTTTTTCACCAACACCTACAACACCATTGTGGCATTCCCATAGGATACTAGTTTGTTCATGTGCGCACCATCGAATAATCTTGTAGGTCCCCAACTTGTAGAGTTGTCCTACTATGAATTGGTAATCTGGTACTCTTACTACAATTTGCTTCTTTTTTATTGTTGAGTACTCTAGCGGCACTATGCCAGTGGTGAGGAAGATGGTGAGGTCTCTCAAATACAAGATGGTGAGGTCTCTCAAATACTCTGGTATGGCCTTAATTTTGAAAAGGTTTTAATTAGGTAGTTGATCATCTATTGACACCCCAACGTCACTTGTCTCAATTCTTGATAAGTTATCTGGAACAACATTCGATTTCCTTGGCTTTCCTATAACCTAAAAAGAAAGTTCATGCAATAGAAGCAACCACCTAAAAATCCATCCTTCTAGTATTGCTTTGTTTACTAAGTACTTAAGAAAAGAATGGTCTGTTAAAAACAGATTGAAAATGACATCCCAACAAGTAGTGCTTTAAACTTTTTAGTGAGTATACCATGGATATCCGTTATCTTTCTATGGTAGTGTAGTTGTGCTCTACTTAAAGAGTTTCCTGCTAGTGAAGTAGATCAGGTGATCCATCTTTCCCTCCCTAGGTCATGCTAGGATAGTTCCCAACGTGATGCCAGATGCATCCACATGTACATGAAACTCCACTTTCCAATCAGGGAAGATTAGGATAGGGGCACTTACTAACTTTTCCTTTAGTAGATCTAGTTACTTTTGACATTCGAAGTCCCAGTAGAAGTTATTAGGCTTTTTAAAAATTATTTCCATTGGCACCATGATAGATGCATATCCCTTTATATATCTATGGTAGTGTCCTGTATGGCCCAGGGTTGACCAAAGTGTGTGGATGTTGGTCAGAGATTCTAGATTTACAATTACAACTATTTTAGTTTGATTGACCAACATGCCATCTTTACACACCATATGACCCAATAGGGTGTTGAAATAGGTACAGAGGATACATTTTTTTTATATTCAGTGAAATCTGTAGTTGCCTACATCTCTCAAACATCAATTGCAACATGGAAAAATAGTTCTTGAGTAAGTTGTATACTATCCAGTCATCTAGGTACACCTATAGTAACTTATGGATGTATTCTCTAAAATCCACAACTACTATCCAAGATAATACTGCTAGCACATTTTGAAACCCAAAAGGCATTACATTGTATGTGTAGGAACCCCACTCAGTCGCAAAAGCAGTTTTATTTTTATCTGCCTCCACTATTCACACTTGATGATAACCAAAGAATCCATCAATGAAGGAGTATACCTCCTTTCATACTACTTGGTCTAATATTTAATAACTAAAGGGTGTTGGAAAAGTATTGTGCACACAAGTGGCATTCAAGCCTTAAAAGTCTACACACACCCAAATACCAGCCCCTGCTTTCTTTTTTTTAATCACTATCGAACTGATCCATTCTGACTCCTCCACAGGGAATATTAACCTAGATACTAACATTTTGTAGATATCTTCTTTAACATATTATTTTATCTTCAGGTTAAACCTATATGAGCATTTCTTAATAGGTATAGCATCCAGTTTAAGTTCTATCTTCATTTAACCCAAATCGCCTTTGATACCCTTAAATTTGGTGAAGTTCTGAATAAAGAGATCACTATATTGGTAAAACAATGTCACAACTTAAACTATAGTATCATCGTCCTAGTAGTTGCCGATAGATTCCAACTGAGTTTTATCTTTAGTACCAATGTTTCATTTTTTTATCTTTAGCAGCTCTCAATAGATCTGGCCCAAAAGTTCCTTTGTTGTTTTATTAACCGACCTCTCTCCCTCTGATTTATAGAAGGAAAGGTGGTCTAGCCTCTTGGTGTCATCCTCTTCCTTTGGTTCTTTTGTTACTTTGGCGCAACACTTTAATTCTAACAGTTCCCCAGTCCACTCGTACTTCTTCTTTTCTCTTGGTTTTTTTTATTTATGTGTCTCACAAATTTATTATGAAGTTTATTTTATATTAGTCTTCAGTACAATTGTGATGTCGATGGTATTACCTATATAGGATAAGGTTGTGCACCCTTCAATTTTTCCCACCTATGTGTATACCTCCAGGTTTATTTGTGTAGGTACCATGCTTTAGGGATAGGCCCCAAAGTATGTATGAAATCATGTACCTAGAACGGTTTGGGGAAATATTTTAGGGTCCACCTTTTAATAAATCTCTTCATGTTCTTAATAGGATCTATCTTCCCTTAATAATATTTCAGGGGTTCTATGGGATCCTCTGAGGTTGTAGGGATGTAAATTACCTAATAATCGAGCAGGGATGTGAATTATTGATGAAGTGCAGAACACATCTTTTCCCAGTTTTCTAGTATGTCTCTATGAGTAGCCCACCACCTAGAGGGAGTGGACCTCAAAGCTACATCTAGGACTAGGATCCTCTATTATTTAGTAATGGAGAGGCATATATCTTCCATAAATTATTCCACGTCACTGGTACCGTAAAAAATAGGTAGTTTGCTTACTTCTGTCCCAATCTATAGAATTAACTTTACCATGGTGCAATGGTGAGAGGATAACTCATGGTTGCGTTCCTGCCAATCTTGGAAAGCCTCTTTAATATTTGAATCATTGGATCGTATACGATCCTCCAACTAATTGATCCATCATCTATAGGATGGATGTAATCTCCCCTCATACCTGCAGTTATATTATATAATCAATCCAAGGTAGCTCTAGTCATCACATCATCCACGGGCTCAGTGTATCTTTCCCCTTTTATAGGGTCGATGGGTTGTATAACTCTAGCTCTGTTGGCTTCGAATGACATTTATCCTCTCTTCATTTTTATGATAGCATCGTTGTATTGTAATTTTCCCATTCAAAACCTAATAGTGTTGGGTACATATCTTTCTTGTCCACAATCATGATGACCTTGAAATTGGTTATTGTCTTCACCTCTCCCAGATTTGCTTGAATGTTCTCCAGGAATCCTTTCAGATAAATCCTATACTGGTTTGCCAATCGCAGTTGGATGATAGAAAAGACTAGTAAAGGTTTATCCATTATTTCCCAAGACTTGTTTGAGAGGATGTTTATATGGGATCCCAGATCCAACATGACATCCTCTACTTCATAGCCTTGAATTTAAGCATCCATATTGAACTCCCAGTCGGTCTTGGGCTTCTTCTTACGGTTTATCCACTATACTTTCTTCTCTAGAAGTGGGGCATAGATGGATTCCTCATCCCCTCCAGTTATTAGCTCATCTAACAATGATCACAACTTCCTTGTTTCTCACTTATCATCCAAGACTATCATAAAAGTTATAAGGAACTCCTAAATTGAGTCGATGTAGGAGATTCACCCTCGCTTTTCCCGTTCAGGGCCTCGGGTCTGTTCCTTCTCTAGCTGCCCTGGTGTGTTCCAACCAATCGAGTGATTGTTGGTGGTAGCCCCAATGGTGCCATATGCTTATTTTAATGCCTCCAAGGATTCTTTATAGTATATTTTCTATTTGGCCACATAAAATCTAGGCTTTGTAGTGGCCACCTTCCTAATCGGTGGCAATTTTGGTTGTACCCCATCATCTCCTGTCCACATCCCTCCCTAGGTTATCGTGTTGATCCTTTGGTCTCCTGATTCCTCCAGACATCGGGGCTCTAAACTCACTAGGTTCACATTTATCTATCTTGCCTGAGTCTCCCATTTGGCTATAAGGTCGGGGCAATTATCTTTTGCATGTCCAGTCACTCTGAAGTGGATGCATTACAACCTTCTAGGCTGAGGGAAATCCCAGGAAATATCCCCAACTTTGTTGCAATTGTAGCATCTAATGGGGCCTGAGTGAGTGCCATTCCTGTCTTCTCGATAACCTCCTCTGTAGCCTCCTCTATATCCACCTCACCCACCTCCCTTAGTTGTTCCTGGGGTCAGGTCACCTCCTCAACTCGAAAATAACTTCTCTTGAATCATTTTTACATTGTATGTAGGGCACAACAGTTTTATTAGTATTAGTATTTTATCTATAGAAGTAAAAGACCATAGGGGTTGGCGCAGAAATGTATTTCTGCAACATTGAACAAAGTTGGGGGAGGATGGCAACACATTCTACAAATTGAACAGTACTCTGCTGCCACATTGCTTGGGAATTGGGTGGGTGGTCGCAATATCGGGTTAGGGACTTCTATCCCTACCTGCAACATTGAGCCGTCATTAGTGACATGTCCCTCAGTCTTGCACACAATGCACAAAACTTGTTCTTTCCCTATCTTGGCATGACTAATTTATTGAATTTGTTATATTAAGGCTATGATCTACGATTGGAACTGGGCAAGTCCACTCATGCCACTAGTTAATGAGGTAGTTGTGGTAGTCATCCTTGTCAAGCCAGAGTACCCATGCATTGATTCAATTTTAATTGCTTGCACTAGGGCATTGTTCTAGGTATTTCATTGCTGCTACATCAAGGGTACCCTGGTGAGTGGTAGTATCCCATGAATGAACCACTCTTTTTGTTGGGTTTCACGTTATTATATTAAACTTATAAAATCTGCAGAGTCAATGTGAAACCTCATCTTGGCACAGAAACTGGATTTTGTCTTGCACCATGCAATGAGCTTCTATAAATTACCTGTAAGTATCAGGTCATCTACATATAGGACCAAGACAAGCAAATCAGATTTATCATACAAGTAATAATGATTAGATCTGCAACAAATCTAGGTGAAGCCCAAATTGAGTAGGTACTCGTCAATTCTAGAGTACCATGCACGTGGTGCCTGCTTCAGCTCATAAAAGGGCCTTCTTCAACCTATGAATATATCACCCATGCACCTACCTTCCCCTCGACTAACTAATGTATACTTCCTCCTCAATTAGACAATGAAAAAGAGCAGTCTTTACATCCATCTAATATAAAGACCAACCAAAGACTAATGCTAAAGACATAATAGCTCTGATGGAAGTATACCAAAGGTATCCTCATAGTAAACTCCCTCGCTCTAGGATAATCCTCTCGCTATGAACTTGGCCTTGTACTTATCTATGCTGCCATCAGTTACATGCTTTACCTTGTATAGCCACCTAGAATTAATCATTGATTTCCCCTTAGGTCTTGGAACAATCTCCTAGACATCATTCTTCAAAATGGAGTTATACTCCTCTGTCATGGCATCCTACCATACTCTCTCTGTCGTTGCCTCCTCAAACTAGATGGCTCTGAATCAATGATGGAAGACATCACTGCAACATAATTAGGCAACTTCTTAGGGGGATGACTCACCCAAAAAGAAGTCTTTGGTGCTCCTACTTGCTCGTATACCTCCTACAATGTATAGGTAAGCCACCTTGGCTTCTTGGCTATACTGGGTGGTACTAAGGTATATGCTTATGCACTGGAACCTCACTGATCAACATCTGGTTTTGTTGTACTCTAGGGATAAACACTTGGGACAACAATTTGTTCACCCTCCTCTGCCTCTTCTGAGAGCACCTCGGCCCGGTCCATGAGCGTACGCTTAGAGACCAGTGACTTTTCCTCTATAGGCTCAACCTTCGTTGACAACTTGGCTCAAGTAAACCCTCCTGTCCTTGATAAAACCTCGGCTCGAAAACTCATTGGGGCCTGTCAAATTATTACACCAAAAGGATGTTAATTCCTTCTGGGCCTCTATTCTAGCCCAGCACCCAGTTCCTGACACATACCTCTTCCCTGAATTATCTTAACTATGTGCCAGAAACTACAATGCTATATTGTACGCCATCATGACTGTAGATGGTAAAGACCAATTGTTCACCATCAATATTTAATCTATATCCACTATGCTGGGGACCCATAAGGCACCAATCTCATTTCCCTTGAAACAACTTGCTATAATGCCTATGTATCCTGAACTGGATAAAAGAGGAAGGCGGTCTGAGGTAGACTCCTTAAATAGCCTAAACACGACCTTTACCTTTATCCATACCGTTCTAAAGAGTTCCCAGCCTGGATTCAAGAAGCTATATCCATGTTCACACTTATCCTGGGTAGATATGATGACAAAACCATGGATGGCCCTATGCTAGCTCTGATAGACTGGTACACGCCCTGACCCACTCCTTCTTTTAGGTATGATGAGGCAATTGCACAGGGAATGAGGCAGCAGCTGGAAAGTTTTTAAATGAATAAATAATTCAGATACCCTGCCTACTTAGTATACATGTTCATTTACTTTATGAATAATTCTTTGATGCATTTGGGACCCCAGTTAACTAAGGATGGTATTCCCAACAAGGTGACATAATGGTTCCCTTGGATTAGATTAAATGAGCAGGGCTCCTCTTTATTTGACTTTATTAATATATTCATGTTTTATACCTTTGGCATTCTGATGGGGAAGGAAGCGCCTTGCGCTCCTCAGGAAATTCAATCTTATCTTGCCACTAGTTCTCCATATAGAAAGGGATACTAGTTCCTGGGACCTTATTATACTGTGATTATATTGTATGGATATGAAATGGCTCCTTACAGGCCGCCTAAACTGCGAGCCCCCAGAATTTGCATTTTGGAGTGTGTAAGGCATTTATTGCACGTATATGAAGTGTGTATTAATAAGGTTAATAATAATTTTATTTTTTTTTTAATAGGCTGCCAAGATCTTAGAAGAGATTAATTATATATCCAATACCAATTAGTTAGTGAATACGGCTACAGTACAGATTGGATGCGTTGCTAGATCTCTCTCCAAAACCCGCTTACAGTGATCGAAGTACCGCCTACCGCATCTTTTGAATAATCTCTTGTTTAAAGCTATAGGGGCTACTAATCCTACAGATTCCAATCTAATTACTTTTTATCTAGATAGAACCAAGACTTCCTCGTGGAATTACATTTCAAGTTACAGTATCTGTAAAGAGTATGTTAATTCACGATTGCATCATTAATGAGGGAGCTTCATCATGTGACTGTGTGGAAGAGGCTAGGTTCACCTGAACTTGCTCCTTCTCCTATCACCTTGCCCACCTTTGGTGGTCAAAATTTTGAACCACAATGTGTCCTTTAGAACCTTCTTATAGAGTTATCGAATAGTACTATTTTCATGGACATTAAAGTTGTGGATGCATACTTAGATTATAACATTTTATTGGGACGTAACTATATGTATTCCATGAAAGCAATTACTTCATCGGTATTCCGCACCTTGTTCATTTTTTTTTAACGTATATAATCACCCAAAAAGTGAAATTGGTCACCATCGACTGACTAGTTTACATATTGTGAACCCAAGTTACTATTGCATCCAGACAATGTCTTATATTTTTTTCGGAGGCACTCATTCCATTCTCACTTGTACTAGTGTATCCCCTGGTCTATTTAAACAATCATCTTTGCTGGGTACCTTTCATGGTCCTCCACTTAAAGAAACTTACATGGTATCATTCATCATGTACACAATATCCTCTTTACTTGTCGCAAAACCTCAACCATCTTTAAAGCCTTGTTTTCATGCTAGGATGGAGACTTCTCACCGAACTATCCATTCAAAGGTTATGTATTTTAATTCAACTCTATCAACAGATATCCCTCCAATATTTTATAGAATCTTCACCCATGATGAATATATTTTTGAGGCCATGCATGATCTAGATGTTCCTTGGGATCATATCAATCATAGATCTTATTTTATTCCTAAGGATATCCTCCTCCCAGAGATATATGTGGTGGAGTTTAAGGACTTCATTCCCTTTAGAAATTGAAATTAGTTCCAACATACGATTATGGCGCCTAATTTATTTGAAGAAGGTAACTTTGATAACATCTCCAAATTTGTAGCCATCAATATTTTTTGTTAAACCTGGAAATAAAAAAGAAATCCTTTCGGTGCAGATTGTATTGCAGAAGAATGTGAAGCTTACAAAGCCTTATTCCAAGAGTTCTGGGACTTTTTTCCTATCGAATGTGAGATGCCCTCCCTCCAGTTAGTTGTTTCATTTTTTCCCAATACTTCCGCTGTTGCCAATAAAAAGACCTTTCCCGATGCTTTTTTGGCAAGCGGCTTCGCACCTTCCCCTCCTTTGTCGGGAAAGCGACTTCGTCCTCGTTGAACTCTAAAAATTGGATGAGGAATGTAACGATGCCTTTACTTCTCTTGAAGCTTCCCACAAACGAGTTAAGGTACACTATGATCATTCTGTAAAACCTCACTCTTTTAGAGAAGGTTACCTCATTATTGCTTATGATAATGCTAAAAAGAAGCTTGGCCCTGGGAAGTTTTAACCTTTGTAGCATGGACCCTACGAAGTAAAATGATATTGAAAGATCTAAGAGGTATCTCCACAAGGAGGTGTGCCTTTTAATTAGCTAAGCTACCTTACTTTCAATTATTAACATAATGTTATTATTAGTAGCATATTTATTATATAAATTACATTTCATTTATTAGGCTACTTTATATTCATTGCATTGCCCCGCTCTTCAAAAGGCTTCATCCTCTAAGTGTTTATAAAAATAATTACTATGGACGATTCTATGTCATTCACCAGTTGAAACCCAAGTTGAACACCATCATCCATGGGCATCCATTTGTGTAAATGAATCTTTTGGTTGGCTCCAACAAACAATTTTTTGTTAAATATATTTCTTTTTCTTATATGCAGCACCCTTTGTATTCTTATCGAGGACACATTGCAACTTCCCATTGTAATATTCATGAAATGATTTGTATTCTTCATCATCAGACACATAGTTGTCCTTTTAACTATAATTATTTTATCCCTCTCAGATTCATCCTAAAATATAACCACACCTTTGTAAAAACTCCATTTTAATCCCAATGTATTTGACTCCACATCTTGGAGGATTTGCTACCAATCAACATGTTCGCCCATGATATTGAGTAGGTACCTCATATTTCAATAAAGGAATAATATAGGGATCCGCTCTCGTCTCACGCCTTCATACGATAAGGTGCACTGAATGCGATAATAGGTGGGTGAGGGATAGCCATCTATTTCTAGTGAATGGGCTGGATAGCCATATATATTTATATTCCGTACGAAACCTTGGCATGTTCCCGGAGCCCAGAAAGACTAGTTGGAATAGCTAACCTTAGGCTATGCACTTTTTAATGGGCCGGGGTCCGCGCGGGATCTTAATTTGGGCATAGGGGCGTAGTTGGGGCTGCTTTTATGAGCGTAGCTAGGGCTGCTTTTATGAGCGGAAAGGTAGTTGGGTGGTTAACCCGTATCAACTAGAAGGGCAGGCGGTTTACCGGGGTGAGCCCAGAGTTAAAGGTTTACCCGGGAAAGTGAATAGTTGTTATCGTGCTTGGCGCGGGGAGCGGGCAAGGAACGGTGGGCATTGAGTTGATTAGAACACTTCAGCCGTATGTTTACTAAGATTTATATTACCTTCCGTATCGCACGTAGAGCGTATCAACTAACCCGTATCAACTATGGCCAACGCGGAATCTCGTCAATGATCTGGTCAATTCAGCCGTAAAAGCGAGAGCCTTTATAGCGTAACTGGAAAAGGCGTTGAGTCTTCCCTGTATTGGTCTGCCGGCCG
>Ga0233342_1000195_pt1 | contig 18623 bp, 11 predicted proteins | sample GEONDECOMP273_FD_180706 | JGI IMG/M metagenome (GOLD analysis project Ga0233342, IMG submission 180706) | Leaf litter microbial communities from Shasta-Trinity National Forest, California, United States - GEON-DECOMP-273 | ecosystem: Environmental > Terrestrial > Plant litter > Unclassified...
TAGGCCATTGAACCGTCAGGGATATGCTGGTAGATTCAGACCCATACCCATAAGCACGAGTAGCAGCACCACTATCTAATAGGTAGGGAGGCCTCTCTGATGACCGTGAAGTCACCGGAACGAATGTGAATTCAGAATCAAGAGGACAGGAACCAGAAAGTGGAAAAAGCGAGGGTAGTCGAAGCTTAGATACCTTTTATTATGCGGGTCACTATAGTGAGTGGAGATAGGGTAAGCGCTGGAGCGTGTGGTTTCATTCGCGATCCGTAATCACATGATATAAAAAGAATAATTCCTAGTTTAGGGAAGCTGGTTCGAGCCTGAAAGTGGTGCTGCTACTAAATATATTGCTTGCGCCGGACTTATTCCTCTTCCGTGACAGAGGCACTGCCTGCGGAGTTTATTGTGAGCACCGAGGAGGTGCTTTGATTCCTCTGATTCCCCTTCCGGAGCTGCAGCAGCTATGTGAAAGAGGAAGCATTCTATGGCCCCCTTATGTTATGGATGGGGGAAAAAGAACGCGCAATCTATCACTCTTTTTGAACAACTCCTCTATGGAGTAAAGAGGAAAGTAGGGTTGGAATGACCATAAGGAGAAAGCCAACCCCAAGGACTCAAAAAGGAAGCATTGCTTCTTTAGACAGCATCTTAGTTACCCAAAAGAAAGTGGTTTTTTATCCACAAGCTGTCTTCCGCTGCCACAACCTCCACTTTGTTTGTGCTCTCCTCGCAACGTGCAAACACGAACCATTCAAACAAACACCATGTACCATGCTGCAGCCTTTTCTCCAACAACTCGAAAGTGCCCTCTCAACAACGGCTCACATTCATTTTTTTTACTTTGTGATTACCATACAAGCTGCTCGGGGCCCTGGGAAAGTGGGCCGGTAAGACCACTTCTTTACTTTCTATTTCCAACCGCTTCCTCGTTGCTCGATTCCTATTGAAATCATTCCTCGTTGTTCCTATTGCCTAATTCCTATTGTGATGAGTCACTCGACCAATTGATCATATCGGTAGTAATTCCATCGGTAAGCAAGGAAGTGTGATGTATCTATAGCACGCTCCTACTCCTTGAAAAGAAGGCTTATCCTTTTGTTGGACGCTACCGCTAAGGTGTGGAAGAAAAGGCCATATATTCTAACTATATAAAAGAAAGGCTACTAAAAGGATGGATATATATATATATATTTTATTTCACTGTCCATCAAGAAGGCTTGCCAACGATGCATGTCAGGGTGCATCACCCGCACCAACCACCTACCTCCTGTGAATTAACGTATGTAATGCATCTTCATTCCTTCTTCCATCTATCCCAGGTAAGAGCATTCCCAAGGTTCTGTAGCGGTATAGGTTTGAGGTCCATTGTTCCTTATCGGTGGATAAAGAGTTCGAGGTATAGATTGAGGGTATAGGAAGAGTTCGAGGGTTATGGCTGCTATGGGCTAAACTCCAAATACTATAGATCTTTACGGTCATATAGCATATACTGTGAGGCTTTGCCTCTCATTTCCAAGAGGGACTACCTCCATTAGCCCTTAGGAGTTTGAAAGTTGAAATGGAAGGAGTTAAATGCTGTGGTGACAGTAGCACCCAACTTGTATCTATGCCCATCTAGATCGCAGCCAGTGAGTTTATATATTTATCACCTAACTGCATTTTCAGTTGGCAACAGGGTCCATAGACATTAAAGATGGAAAATGTCTTCCCCATATCCAGGGATTGTAAGTCAGTTATAATGGTAGATTGTAGAGTATTAGTTCTTGTCATTTTGTATATTTTATCCCATGCAGTGATGAGTCCCCCAGTTATGCCAGTTGATCAAGATTTAACCCCAGGAGTTTAACTATTTAAAATAAGTGGTTTCATATCCATCAGATCCAATGTAAACAGTTGCATATTGAGAGCCAATAGATAGCCGCCCGTTGACGATACCTAGGAGCCAGGCTCGCCCCTCGCGTTCATGGTATCTACATTCAACTGTGCCCCGGAGACACGGTCGAGTCACTTAACGTACCTCAGGTCTAGTTGAGGGAAGAACGCGCCTATACCGGTTCGGTCAGCGCCGGATAGCCAGCACAGAAGATAATGGTCCAAGCTTGGCAGGGTCTCGTACCTCCTACCCTACCCTTTCTTAGAGGGACTACGATAGCCTCTTTCTTCTCCCGCCAGCCTCGGGTTGGACCAGCTTTCGATTTATTTCTCCAAGCCTGGGGTGGGGTTCTTTCGACAATCTCTCGTCGGGTTGGACCAGCTTCTTTAGTTTCGCCCAGCCCTCGGTGTCAACCAGCCCTGGCGCCAAGCTTCCTTCCTTCGTCGAACGGGTTGTTTCTTTTTTCAAGCCCGTTTTTTCGACCAGGCCATTTCGTTTCTTCTCCTTCCTTCCTAGCCGGTCCGAAATCATCAGTATAGCCAGCCAGCAAGCTGTGCCAAGTTCATAGCCATAAGTTTGCAAGAATCGATATCCATTCGTGTCTCAATCGATATCCGGGAGAGATACGTCCAGTTATCAAGATCGAAACGTATATCAAGATCGAAGATATAAAGTCAATATAGAAACGGTTCTAAATCGAGGTCTAAATCAGTTCGATGAAGGCAGGCGGTAAGATCTATCTCAGCAGGCAGGTCGAAGCATTCAGTCGGCAAGTTCGATCGATCAGCAGGCAGGTTCACTGTGGACTTGAGGTTTTCACATCCCTAGATCTTTCTTGTTGGTGTAAGTTTGATCGCAAGGTATATCGATCAGCATGTCGTCATTGCAGGTAGTCACTTTTGTGTCCCGTACGTTCAGCTTTAATCAGTCCCAGCCTCTCTATCCGCAATCGAGAAGCTAGCTATAAGGTCTCATCTCTCATAAGTCCCAGCTGATCTATCCGGTAAGCAATTGAGAGAAGCAATCAATCAGGTCTCTTTCATCTCTCATCAGGTAGGTGTGACTCACTCACAGTGTCGATCATAGCCCCGTTCCGTGGTTGCACATATTTGTGAGTCTGGTATTCGTCTAGCGCTTTGCCTCACGTTGTCATAGCCCTCTCTAGCCACACACACACGTCTATCCATTCATTGTCTCGGCCGTTCTCGGGTAACAGGTTCGACCAGCCTTTGTGTTCGACCAACTCTGGGTTTCTAGGTTTCTCGCAGCTCTAAGGTTCATTCTTCGTCAAGCCAGCAGGGGTTTTCCCAGGTCTAGTGTTTTCCTTCCTGGGTTTGGGAAGAGATGATTGACCCTTTATTTCTTTGCCCTTATAACTCACCCAATTTACCATATATAATAGGCTACCTTTGAGTACTTAATTTACACGATTGAAAGACGTGGTACGGCTTGCTTGTTTGCTTGTTCGGTCTTCTCATGAACCGATTGCCAACTCCGATAATCCGATTCCCTATCCCCTCCCTATCCCCGATCCAATCCGATCTGGTACTGGTACTGGTCTGATAACAACATTCCCTGTGCAGCACGTGTCTATCTAGGGTCTCCTCTCCTGGTAAGACTTGAAGAAATGGGGATGCTCTCGAAGGTATTGTCTGTGGGTGAGCTAGCTAGGAATGGGTCTAACTGTGAACTGGTAACTGGACCTGCTGATGTTCTAGGGGGCTTATAAATAGAGTATATTTGTAGCAGGTGAAAGAGTAAGCAAAGGGGTTCTAGTTAATAGAAGCGATACCTTCTTCCAGCGACTTGTGTGTTCCTGGCTGATATAGACTCCATCCATCCCCTAGTGCTGCTTCTTCGGTGTTCTATAGGTGCCTCCCTGTAAAAGTGAACTGGAAAGACCTCAAGTTGTAGGGCTGAGACGTAGAAGGTATGGTCGCAACTCTCTCTCGTGTAGTTGGCTGGCTTCATCCCAATGAAAGGGTTGTGGGCTGCATCCCACCACGCACAGGTTCTAGGGTTCCAGGCATAAAGAAATAAAAGGGTAAGACTTGTTCCTCCCATCAACCCGGCCGGGGCTAGTAACAATTCGTTCGTGACTACGTGTATTATTGGGTTTTCATAAATATAAGTCTAGCAGGTGTAAAGAGTAGCTTTGATGAACATATCTGAGGCTACTTGTTAGTGTGTTCCTGGCTTCTAGTCTATCCCAACGCATCCCCTAATCTGGTGCTGCTTAAAAGGTATTCCGACTGACTAAAAACACTAGTGCATTCCTGGTCTAGGGCTCCATATCTAGTTGGTGCAGGTAAAGAGAGTGAACCAAGGGAGTGTTAAATAGCATGGCATACCAGGTACTGTCGTATTCCTTCCTTCTAGGGTTGTTGTGACTCAATCTCTGAGGATTCAGGTCTAAAGAGGTAAGGTCTGATCATAGTGCCGTATTGTACTTCGTTCTATTGCTTTGTGGCTGAATATGTCCACTCGCTCCATAGGTTGTAGGGTTAAAGGCCCCTTTAAATGGTTAATAGATGCCATACTTTCTAGTTCTAAAGGCAAGTGTGTCAAATGCTTTTCCTGGTAGTGCTGGCCGTCCTGGGCCTAATCTATTCTGTCTGAAGCCCATCCAACCTAAGAGGTTCTCTGATGTCCCATAATCCAATTCCATCCAATAAAATCCGGCAGTGAGACGAGTGATCTAAGCTTAAAGGGAAAGGCTATCCTATCGGTACCAGAATCCCCGCAGTCAAATGTACAAGTTGTAAAATGCATCAATCCCATAATCAAACGAGCCATCCATACCTTTACCCTTGACTTTTACATTCAGGCCTAAAGGGTTATACCTTAAATGCTCTCAGTCATCGACTTGCCTAATTTAACATGATAGTTAAACACCGCGGTGGAACATGCCTCGACCCAGTTCAACGACGGGTTTAATAGAGATCAAACCGCATCTCATAACGTTTTCAGAATTCACCGGGCAGACCCGGCATTACTTTCGGAATAAATAGACCTGCCTTAGACCTAGTACCACTTGAATTAATCGCGCTTAGCTTAGTCGGGGGGACTGCTATGAACTCTTTACCTTTATGCCTTGCCTCATTAGAATCATTCTGGGTAACACTCTCTAGGCACCTTGTTTGACAGCCGAGCCTTCTCAATTACTTACCTTTTTCTTAGAAGCACCGGCCGGATGGATAGGGGTGGGGTCAATTAGCAGCCGAGAGAGATATATAAGGTGGTGCCTTAACTATTTATTTTACTAGTAAAATAAATAGTAAGATTAACTAGTGATGCTTATACTCTTATAGTTACAGAGACCATTCCAGCTTTAGCTAATCAGTAATCAATAGTCCAGCTTTAGCTAATCAGTAATCAATAGGTACAGCTCTGATTAGTGTAAGTATTACTGTGATTCCCTATTAAGTAAGCATGTTCTATAGCTATTACATACTTTCACTTACACTATGTATTTAAAAGAAATTGTGCATGAAAGTAATAGTTTTTGCTTATTAAAGGCCCCTAAGAGTTATAAAAGCTGGGTTTTTTATATAGCTTTTTGGTCATTTAGGTACTTTTACCTATTGTAAGGATTTTATAAAGGTTTATAGGTAAAATATTCCATTTTAGCCGGTTTATTCATGACTAAGTGGTTACTTTATAAATCAATTTATCTCCTCAATAGAACTCAATAGCAACAATGATATCCCGATAGACATAAATGGTTGTTTATCTCCTCTTTATTTTACGTGGATATATCATTCAGTAGCTCTAGGTAGAGGAAAAGTATGAATTTCCCTAAGCAAAAGCCCGGCTAAGGTTGATAATTGAGGTTGAGGGTCCAACATTTGACTAAGGAATCTATAAGGTACAGGTTCGGGGCGTAAAGTTGCTAATTTTCCTAACAAATCTCGTATCTATAAATGCTACTAAAAAGGGGCCCGTAAATGAGCTTTGTTGCTTCGACCCGTCCCTGAAAACATGAGCTTGTTTCGCTGAGCCCTAATGCTTGTGTTGCTGGATAAAAAAAGATATCGCTGACGGTGTTCCCTGCTGTCCTATGATGCCCTTACCGCCTCTGTCTCAGTTCCTATTGGTCCTTGCACCTTTACCTTTTCATTTACAGGATAAACTAACCTTGCTTCTCTAGCTCCCTTTGCTTTTACTGTCCCTACTTCTGTGGGGCTCTTTCTACTTCTGCAGGTGAACCCTTAATTTAGGAAAGCAGGTAAGTCTTTAATCTGGCTCTCTACCCCGATCTCGGGCATGAAGGTAAGAACTCCTACCTCGACCACGAACATATGAATCTATACTAGTGTCCAACTTGGTTAGATAGCTCTATTTCTTTCTCTATGTTCCTGGGTATTTATCTGAAACATCCGCATATGGATTTGTATCTACTAATGAGACTACTGCTTGGGGTAATGGATCTGTTCTTAGTGCTATATGAAATGCTTAATCTGTATGTTTTCTGGGGTATGGATCATGCGGAACTGGACTACGAACATTATAAGGAGCTGGAACTACTGAATCTACTGTAAACTACTGAGCCAACTGGATCTCCTGCTACTTTCGGCTATGGGTATCGATCTGGAACAGCATAAACTGGAGCACGATAACTAAGGACTGCATAACGATCATGAAGGTCATATGGATATTTAACTAAGGGAAGGTCAGGGTATGCTACTAACCACGGGTATGCCAGGAATGCCCCTCGGGTTCGGGTCATAATATAAACGTCTGGGTGTTCCTGGGGTATGCTACCAATCCCTAGGGTGCTTATAAGGATGGCGTGGAATAGCTTTCTATACCTATGGACCTACTATGTACGGGTAACATGTAATCATCCCACTGTTTGGGGTGCTCGCTACTAATAGTGATGGGTCACCGGATCTCGGTTTCGATCTGGATATGGGTCTAGGTATAAATCTGTAGTTGGATCATCTGTATCTGTCCCTGCGTATGGATATGCTATGGGCTATTTATTTCGATCTATAACTGGAACTAGTCCTCCTGCTGTCCGTGGTTATGTATTTTCACTTGGTCAACTAATAGGGGTGTTCCTTTCACTCGGTAAACATCTGCATAATCGACTGCTTAGTAAACTGGTTAAACTACTGCTACTAGTGCTGGGTCTCAATTCCTAAGCTCATAATCTATCTTACGAAGGTCCGAATCAACCAACTGAATCAACTACTGAATCACCTGAATCAAGGGCATCGTGTGCTTTGTAGGCTTATTCTACTGGTCCAACTTATTAATTTACTGCCCCTTGCCTCTTGGAGGAAAGTGAGTACCTGCTGTCAAAGGACCTTTTGTTTTGGAACCATCCACCAACACCAGAAGCAAAGACAACAAAGCAAGAGAAAGCAGATAAAAACTTTGATAGAAAAGATAGAGGAAGGGTGGTTTTGTGGGGGTTTGTAATATCCCCCGGCCAAGCTGTTAAAGATAGCAAAAGTAGTAGTTTTAATTGCTAATTGTTGAATTCATAAAAATGGTTTAAATTATTAAATTACTTACTAGGATTGGGTTTGATCTGAATTATAAACATAAGGTTCATTAATAAGCATCATTGGTTTTATCTATTCATTAGCTAGGTTGGATCATTAAATACATCATTAAATTGTCGAGATTGCATCGTATAAAAAGATTTATACATATTTTTACTTACTGCGACGGACTCGTACTTCACGCTATACGGACACATGGCATGCTTTCTAGCAACAAACTAGTTGCACCCCATAAAAGGTACACCGCGATCTCCGCCCCTCAAAAAATGTTTATTTTACGAAAGGCTTGCTTGACCAAAGGGAGGGCAAGGTTAGACAAACACGAAATTGCTGAATACGATGCACCCTTACATCCTTAAAATGCCTAAACCTCACAACATAAAAGCCATTAGGTCGTCACATTGATGTTATTTGACACTTCGTAGATGGCTTTGTAAAAGTTTATCATCCTCTAACTTACAAAGGTACACCCTTTTGGGGGGATGAGGAGTGTAAAAAGGGCTTTAAGCAACTTAAGAGCATGCTCCTTTTACCTCCTATGTTTATTTCTTCTAAATTGGATCATCTCTTCCTGTTATATGTCTGCCTTTAATAAGCCATATCCATTGTCTTTATGCAGAAGAATGATGATCAGAGAGCATGTGCTATTTATTACATAACATCAGTAGGACCCTGGCTAATGAAAATACCTGTTATATACTTATAGAAAAGCTATGCCTTACTATTATGTTTGCCACACAGATACTCTTACACTATCTGTTTAGCTAATAAACCCATAATATTATACCCCTTATAATACTTTACTTCCAAGCCTGCTTTGTCTGGTCATGTTACGAAGTGGATTCTGTTATTTTAGGAGTTCGACATGCATTTGATTGCCTATAAGTCTCTAAAGGGCCAAGTCATACCTTATAAACTCGTTGATTCCTTCCTAAGTGCTCACAAAGTTATTACACCTAGCCTATATAACCCTTAGCCTGTAAGGAACCTCTCACTGAGCCTTCTTTCATTGTGAAACTTGACACCTAGACTCTGTACTTTTATGACACCGGGACAAAATTAGGGGTTGGTACTAGCATCTACTTTATTCCTCCTGAGGAGCAAGCTCCCCTCTATTTAACTTATAGGCTAGACTTTACCTATACCAATAACATCATTGAGTATGAAGCCCTTATCCTCAGCTTGTATAGCCTTAAACTTCGTATAAACCTTTTTTAGGCATTTGGTATCTCCTAGCTTGTTATCAACCAGATCCAAGGAAAGTTTAGAGTGTGTTATCCTACTTTTACTGAGTATTATTAGATTGAAACCTGTTTTCTATGATACTTTAAGACCTTCCATGTTAGTTATGTCCTGCATGAAAAGAACTTCCAAGTCAACTTCCTAGTTTCATCTATAGCCTTAAGTGATATTCCCCCACGTCCCTAACGATCATCTTTTGAGGGAAGTAACCTAGTACCCTAAGAGTATCTCTAAACCTCTTAAACCTGTTCACACACAGTTTTAGCCATTATAGAGGTACCTTCTTATGATCTAGATCACCACGATCTTTATTCACCTACATCTTATTCATACTGAGAGACAAAACTGCCTCCTTATTGGTATCGTAACATTGCGGCTGCTCTTGTTGGAGATGAGCTCCCATCCTCATCTCGCAGGCTTAGAGATCATTAATAATAACAATGTAGCTAATCTATTTTGCTAGCTAGCATTTGTTAATAAAAAGAAAAAGCTTGAATAGTGTCCTTTTTCGCAACATAAACTATCCCAAGGTTTACTCTATCTTGCAAGAAGCACATAGTAGACATTATGGTCACATGCCACCTTAACTAAGATCTTGTACATGGGCTACTACTAGCCACAAATACAAAAAAATGTAGAAAGATATGTTAACAAATGCAAAGTATACTAGCATTATATGAGTTTGTACCATATATAATCCTGTGACTTAATCTAAATAAAAGCCCCTTTACCATTATTACTATGGGGTTTAGGCCTTATCAGAGCTATACATGCAACCTTTATAATGGCCACAAGTTCATCATCATCATCATCATCATGACTAACTATTGAACCAAATGGGTAAAGGCCATGCCCCTTAGTTGTATCATAGGACATGTGATTGCGAAATTCATTAGAAACCAGATTATCTATCATTTGATAGTCCATCATACCTTAGTGGCTTACAATGGAAGCTAGTTCATATCTACATAAATAAAAAGACTCCTAGCTAAGTATAAAATAAAACATAAGTTTTCCACGCCCTACTATATACAGAGAATGGGTAGGTTGAAGCCATAAATATTCAATTACTGGCCATCCTGAAACACACTGTTAATGCTTCAGGTGACCATTAGCACACCAAGCTATATCCTACACTATGGGCTTACCACACTTTCATTATTATTATAAAAGGTCCCACTCAGTGGAAATTACATATCTCCACGACGACCTACTCATTGGTATATAGAGCTAAAGTTATGTTGCCCTAAGAGGTCTTAGTCCCATCACTTAGCATTGCACTACATGATGCTATACCTGATGAAGAGCTTGTCACCACACGTATGGTAGAGTTATAGAGCCTAGATGAAAGGCATCTCAAGCATTGAAGCACATGCAGTAGTACCATAGGTACGTAGTTAGGGTGTGTAAAAAGAAGGTGTTGGCTTAAACCTTTACAAGGGATATACGGTTTTATGTAAGAACTTGAAAGTCACCATGAATCAGGGCAAATTTGAGCCTAATTGGTTGGGCCCGTGGAGATTACAGAATATCCACTTATACCTATGTTATTCTATTTATTTTGGTTTAGGAGGCTTCAGCCTTATAGTGATAGAAGGCAAGCCTTAACAATATATAGTTAATGGCTTGCCTTTTTATAAGTACCAAGCTTAAGTCTCCTACTAAAGATTGGGTATTCCTTGGTCCTTTCACTATCATCATTTGAGTTTACCTCATTTAAGTCATGAGTAAAAAGGTCTTTTTGGAGTCTGCTCATGCCATCACATACTCACTATATTTGTGTTCACATGTTTCCACTCCATTCCACTCTATTGTTTTACTTATCCACATCAACTCACTTTATTACCATCCACCATGACATGTAACACTACTTATGGTCTTGGATTAGTATAATATTTCCCTCTGTATATGATCATATATTAGCATTAAGTGTGTAAGCATCAATTGGGCTATATATAGATAGAGAGGATACCCATAAAGCCCATAAAAACTAGGGTAGGCACTCTCATAATTTTGTGTACTCATGGGACAAAGCTTAGTCCTGGTTTACACATGGATCTATGCTATTAATAATCATTATGTCTCGGGGTGTCAAAAGACTCGACTCAATCATAAAATCCCAAGAGCTACTTGTATATCCTCTAGGCATATGATGAGCCACAATAAATTATCCTAATAGAGATTTATACTCATCTGCCCATCCATTGTATTATGTTTCCACCTTACTGTGTTCCACTTAAATAGCATGAGTTGGTTCTAAGATGACTGTACAATTCTAGCCCACTTATATATATATATATGTATGAAACCAGACTCTCAAAGTCTCAAAAAGATTACATGTTCATCTACCTATCTTTCTACCAATCCCATAGGTATCTATTATTGGTCTTTATGTTGGTTACACTGCACTATTGAGTAGGGTCAAGTGTTTCCTTTTAGTCATGTGAGGTTGAAATGGAGATCCTTATAATTTACACTCTACTAATTACGGCTTTTTCTTCTGCACACTAGCTTCTACTTATATTGCTACGTGTATCCCAAGTTTTTATGTTACTTCTCATCAATTTTGCTTTTGCTTCGTATATAAGTGTATATTACAGAATATCCACTTATACCTTTGCATCATACATTTAGTACATTTAGACAATTGCATCCACATCCTACATATTGTGAATATGCCCCTAGGACCCCCTACACAATCTTCACTATAGGCCTACCTACTAACTTTGCATTCCTATTTGATTGAAAACTATGTATAGATTAAGTGGCCCCTTGATGAAGGGTATCACTTAGTCTCTTTTCTTGGTTTCACTTTCTTCACATGCATTAGCTACTATACTACATGTAGGAGTTCACGCTCTGTTTTGCATAAAAAGAGCCTTTTAACCATCATTCACCTAGCTACACTCTACACTTACACAAGAGTTTACCATTTATAGAATAAAAAGAGCTTTCTACTAGGTTACACACACTTTACTAGGAGCTCACACTCTTCTCCCCATAAAAAGAACCTAGTCATCAGAGTCACTTACTTAGCTACATCTGATATCTACAAACATATACCTGATAGTTCACTTTCTCTTCTATAATTGAAAGAGTTTAATATTTTACAACTATTTTTGTATAGACCTAATGGCCCCTTCGGTAGTACCCCACTTAAGGTATCCCCTATCTATTCCCTTCCTCATTTGCGTAGTATACCTCTTCTTACGTTGACCATGACACTCAAGGCAATGACTACATCGACTTAGATCTCACAGCTATGTAATACTTGGGAGTTATCACTCTCTCCTACAACTAAAATAGTTGGGAGTTTGCTATATCTCTTATATAAAAATAGGATTATCAAAAGAGGATATGCTTGCAAGTGTTCATATCTAGTCTTATTAGCTATTACACTAGGGGCAATTATAACCCAACCTACTCTTCCATAACTCTATAAATCACACCTGAATCACCACTTACATATAGGTCCCTTATTTTACGGAGCCAAAGGTAAAATTAAGCTTTATTACCATTACATTGCTCTCTCTGATTGTCATAATCCTATTTATTAGTTGTCTTACCCGCTACCCCTAACATAAGGGGAATATCTCTATTAGTAATCAGTCATCTATAGTGGAGCCAAGTCTACCCAGTAGCCTACCCATTGTATCGCACACTCTCATATCATGAGGCAATATGCTTTCACTATTTTTTTGTTTCGTTTGATTGATTGTCTTATTTTCTTATGCTCTTGGTGCTCTCGTTCATTCTTTGAGTAAATGAGGATGTCATCTAAGAATACCTGAACGAAGCGGTCCAAGTACTTACAAAACACACTGTTCATCAAATTCATAAAGGCAATTGGGGCATTTTATAGCCCAAAAGGTAGTGCTATGAACTCATAATGGCCATACCTTGTTCGAAACATGGTCTTTTATATATCCTCATCCTTAATCCTCAATTGATGGTACCCTGATCTTAAAGAAATTTTGGAGAACACTGAGACTCCTTTTAGCTGGTCAAACAGGTCGTTTATACGGGGCATTGGGTATCTGTTCCGGTAGCCTTGTTAAAATCTTTGTAGTCGATAAATAATCTAAGAGTCCCATCCTTCTTCTTCACAAAGAGAATTGACGCTCCCTAGGGTGAAACATTGGGCCTTATAAATCCATGATCAATGAGCTTTTTAAGTTGCACCCCCAACTCCTGAAGCTCAGGTACTGTCATACGGTAAGGATATTTCGGTATAGGTTCAGTCCCCAGTTTTAATGGTATAGAAAAAGCAAATTGCCGAACTGGAGGCAAGCCTGGTCATTCCGGGGAATATACCAAATCTTGATAGGGACGGAAGCGGGACGATCCAAGCGTGAATTGGGGAGAGACCAGATGGAACAATCTTTATACTTGCTTTAGCGGGATGGGTACTGTACTTGTAGAGGTGGAGGATGAAACTAGCTCGGTGTCTTATCGGTGTCTTACATGGGAAACAACTATTAGACGAAACTATTAAAAGAAGTGGGGAGGGGTTAGGGATATTTGACCTGTCGAGGTAGAGTAAGTATACACCGTTGATGGAAATACTCCTGATCTAACCCACCCCAGTGTGAAGAATAAATAACTAGCTGGGATGGCTGTATATTCCATGACTGTTTCCTTGGGAGTGAATTGGTAAGCGGTTGTCAGTAGGGCGTTGGTCCTTGCCAGTGGAATGTTTGTGAAGTATGGGCGAAAGCAGGATTGATGAGGTCCGGGGAACTAATCTAATCCACTTATCTAATCCACTTAGGGCGAAGGCACGTTATAGGTCTGTCTAATATTCATTCATGTGGGAAGGAGGAGCTAGGATGGTAAGTACTTTTAGCTGGATCTGGGAGATAGTATATATTGAAATAAAGTGAAAAAAAAAGGTTACATATATCTATGTTACATAAATCCATATTCCTATTGTGTTGCTATTACGGGTGTGTTGAAGCTAGTTTGAATCCTGGATGCGTGTATGTTAACATCCCGGCTCAATTCAATCAATATAAGATCGATGCGGCATCCTTGATGGGCTGAATAGGTAACTGTGGGCGGATGCTGATTGTGAGAGGTGGACAAAGCTGGGTTGTTTGGGATAATGTTGTGTATGGGATGAAAGTTATGGAATATATATATATATAATCTTCAATTTGAAAAACTCACCTTCCGAAAGTGAGGAGTGTAACAGGGCTATAATAGGAGTGGAACAACCCACCTTCCAAGGTTAGTAGTGTTTCAGGGTTTGGATGGTTCCGAAGGAGTTTCTCAGGGTTATGATGGTAGCCCTAGCCCTTAACAGCATTAGACGTTACCTACGTACAATGACCGCCATAACTACCTCCCATTAAAATGCTTCCTCAGCTATTGACCCCACGGGACATAAAGCCCTATTATTTTACACCTTTATTCCTCCGCTCACCCCTACTCTTATGCTGAAATTGAAACAGCTCTAGGGGCTAAAAAGCCAACTTCTATACTTCCCTACTAAACCCATTTATATACTAGTTTAGCTACTAGGGACCATCCTTTGCTGCTGTGATCCCGGGGTTAATTTATGGGGGGTTCCATTACTAAATAAAATCATTCCCAATATATACAGAAATGAGGTGGCGGTTCTTTGTGCGTTACCATTTCGACGTGCACAGTAAGGAGGCGGGGTGCATTGTTACTTAAATACTACGTCCCAGTGGGTGCGAAATGGTGAAAAAACTCAATTATGCTACCCTATTAGATGACACGATGTTGATAACGCGATAAATTATGTTACTCAATGATGTTCATTATTGTGCGCAGTGGGTGAGTGCGCCATTGCCAGTATGATATCCAAGCGTTCAGCCCCACGATGCAGGGAGGTTAGGCGCCGATTTCATTGTTGCACATGGAGCATCCCTATTCTCTGCCACATTGACAAGACACAGTATGCACATAGAGGAAGGAGAGCGCTAGCCAATACACTGGATGGAGGGTGTACCAATAACCCATTGATGATTATACTCGCGAGCACATCACCAGTAAATGCATGCAGGCCGAGACTACTCGTTCAATCGAGAGGTAAGGCAATTGCACTTTAGTAACTACTAGCCTTATAGTGTATAAGTCCCATAGCACTTATTAATACTATCTTAGTCCATGTATTGCATTAAGTTCCATTGCCATTTATTGAAGTTGGATGACAGGCAGGACAGCTTTTTCTTCATAGTATGTAACAATTAGTCGATCCTAGTTGTTGAAAGCCAGTAGTCACCAACAAGAGACCATTGTCATTGCCGAGAGAGTACCTAGTTACAGTGTACCAGTCGTCATATCCTAATAGCTAATAAGGGGATATATTCCCTACAGATCCCTACAGAGATAGTTCCTTGGCATAAGTCAAAGTACCCAGTTATATTTAGGATTCAACGGACATACTGTAGCCAATACCCGGGATACCTTCATAGTCAATGTGCCTATGGGGACCTCGGGGAGAGTAAGGCTTTAGAGACTGCCTTATTAAGTCCATACTGGAATAAACTGCTGGTGGGGGACTAATAACAACCCCCCTATTGAGGACGGTGTATCGAGAACAGTTGTTCACTTCGAACTGGACATGGTGGGTCACACTTGTAACATCTCCTGGGCAGATTATAAATAAAACAGTAGTAAAAACCGCCTCCTGTGAACATATGGCTCCAATGGATACTGGCTAGCTATTCTTGGCTTACCCGCTAGCAAAGACCTCCTGGGAACTTATTATGGCAGATTTCATTTTAATATTTTTTTTTACCACTGGGAATGAAACCTTCTGTAAATGCTCGGCTATTGGGTATACCCCTATGGCGGCTGCATGGCTAAATAAATATGTTTTTGTGGCAAGGACGAGTTATAAGAAGGTGAAACCAATACAACCTCAAATGAGTTACACCCTTCGTTCATACATCATACTCGAGTATATGTCTCCCATGTTCTCAACAGACAATGAGAGAATAGGTGTCCCCAAAGTTCACAACAGATGAAAGAAACGAACCCATTCAATCATACCCGAGATAGAAGTTACCTATCACGCCAGAGGACATAAGCCTTTCAAAGTTAGCCTTACTCACTATAAAGGCCATCTCCCAGCTGCATGAAATGCTTAAAGTAAGAAAGCCATCTTAGGACCTCGGTCTTTGGTACAAGCAATTAAGGTACCTGAATGTATTGTCATATAAATATACTCTCTCATCACCTTGTTCAACACTTGTTTGGAAGGTAAGAGGACGAGGTACGATCGCTTTGCGATCCGTTTTTCCTTTATTTATATATATCTCTTTCAACCGGGGCCTAATTGGAAGGAAGCAAGGCAGTGATAGATTGGTCCAACAGATGTGTATTCGGTTGATCGAAAGCGAGCGAGGCCTGTGCCACAAGCTGAGCTCTAACCCTAGGACCTCGAAGCCGTTGTTGCAGTCAACAAGATTGGATTCAAAGGTTAAACCAGTCTGGTGTTATAGTTCGTAAAGCTTCGTTTAAAACCAGCTCTTGGGTTGGCTCTTTCGTAAAGCCTGGGTTCTTTATACTAGCCCTTGGATAGACAATACAACCTGAGGATGGCGCCCATCACCACCTTAGTTAACAAAAAAGGCACAGTTTGTCTGAAAGCGTTAACCCGTCATATCCTGCACCCATTGAACCCATCGAGACACGGAACTAGATATATTTGTTGTTGCCACCGAACGAGACACGATGTACACGGTGAAACCTCGCATAACCAATATGATGCTTAGATCGACCTTGCTTTCTTACCTTACACCAACTAGACCAGGGGCATATATATATAATATAGTATATAAAACGTTTATTAACCTTTATGTTCACTTGATATTAGATCAAGTATAACTGACTGATAGCGGTCTCTCTAGAACCGATTTATTATATTAACCTTGAACCTCCAACATACCCTACAGAATAGGAGTTTATACCTTGATTTAATGGATAATGCTTTTTACAATGCTGGGATCATGCAAGCCTCGAACCTATAACCTTTTGCTATAAGCCACAAGACACAAGTCAAGCACACTTAGGGAGGTATTTGGCGGATCGACTCCTGCGACTAGCAGAATCTACTACCGGTACCGGCGACTATTATCATTCTTGGCATCGACTTATTAAGTAGCACGATTCCTGGCATCAACTCCTGTATGACTACTTGGCACAGACTACAACTTGGCACGAACAATTGGGTACGTACAACTGGGCACTGAGTATAGGTTGTAGAGCGCTGACCTTATAGCACAGACTGGCACTAAGCTTGTAGCACGTAGTAGAACTTCCTGAGGAGTATAGGTAGCATGGAGTAGAGTAGCATTGAGAAGAGTTATAGCAGTTATAAGAGCTTATAGGCACTTACTGTTTCTGGCCCAGCAGTCGAATAGCGCACCCCATATGAGTTCAATAACTTATGTTTTCATTAGTCACTACCTCCCTAATGAGTATTAGTTTTCCCGCCCCAAGGCAATATGTCTGCGCTTAATCTGGTTCTCCAATAAGGGTATGCAGTTCGCTAGGTTTTGGGCCCTTTTTAGCAGATATGATGGGTTTTCCCCTTTAGCCCTGAAGCCAATTGGAAGAGAGGAATCACAGGAAGAACCAAACCTAGTTATAAGAGCTTTCACTTTAAGCCCACAGGAGCTTAAAAGAAGGACTCACTGAACCAAGCATTGTAAGTTAAAAGAGGGAAGGAAGGATCTTGCGCCCCCCCTGGAACCACTAAAAGGTAAGGAAAAGGAAGCAGTCTAAACAGGGGAAAGGAGCCCGGCAGAAGGACAGGGAAAGCAAGCAAAATGACCACTTAGGCCAGTTGGCTAGTCAGCAGGCAGTGGAAGGAAGACAGAGGACCAGGACACCCGAGAGGCAGATGAAGAAACAGGCACGCAGAGATGGATCCTTAGAACTAACCGAACAAAGCCAAAGACACACAAAACTGAAACCACCAACTAAGCCAACTAACCAGCAGACAGCAGGGAGGAGCGAGGCAGAAAGGCAGGGGTGGAGCAATTGGATTGAGCAGATGAAAGCAATGAACGGAACAACCTAATTTGACTAAAAAACCCACAGGCAAAAAAGAACATACGAAAAAAATTGAACCAACCTTCGGGGTACGGGCATAAGACAAACAGACAGATGGATAGACGGACTGGGTTACAGGCAAACCAACCAAAGATCCAGATGCAGAGGTATAGTCAAAGGCAGTAGTTCCGGTTGTTGTTGTTGACCCAGTGAGAGATACAGATTCAACCAATTGATCCCGCAGCAGAAGAGCAAGCTCTATTATTAATACCAAATTGAAGGAAGAGAATAAACGGCTGAGCACTCCATGCATGGAGAAGAAAGAATAGCTCAATCGTTCTCCTCCTATGACGCCAGGATCCGGGACAGACACCGATACAGATAATCTGACATAGTCCGCTATTCGTCACCCAGCCACTTAAGGTCGAAAGCCAGGTTCGGATCAAGGTAAATATTAAGTTTCATTGCTAGTGATTGGAAATAAAGACCCAGCCCCTGTGTGAGTGGATTTCATTCCAATCTCACCGTAAGTGGCATATCCAATAAATATTACGGGAGGGGAGGGCCTTTCTCCGATGATGGCAGTTATAGTTCCCTGGGGAGGCCGAAGACCCCTATCTATACTTAAATGGGGCACTTAATTAATAAGATTCAATTTATAAGGCATACTCAGTAGGCCGAGCCATATATCTAGTCTAGATTGCGCTCACTCGACCGATGACTGGACATGCACTCAACTGGGCACCTATATATCTATATGGCGGGCCTTTCCCCCTATCTATATATTGCGCTGGTTATGTGGTTATGCGCTTACCCCTATCTACGCCCTATCCCTATATGGGGCCCAACAGTTTTAGTCATGCTCGGGAAGCCAAGGAGTATACATAGATAGGCGCCCCCCCAGATATATAGGGGGACTTCTTATAAATTGAAGGGTGGAAATTGAGGGGTAGCGGACCGCTCGG
>Ga0233342_1000196_pt1 | contig 18585 bp, 13 predicted proteins | sample GEONDECOMP273_FD_180706 | JGI IMG/M metagenome (GOLD analysis project Ga0233342, IMG submission 180706) | Leaf litter microbial communities from Shasta-Trinity National Forest, California, United States - GEON-DECOMP-273 | ecosystem: Environmental > Terrestrial > Plant litter > Unclassified...
CCCGCCCCTCTTTGGCTGGCTCAAAAGCTTAGGCTTTGAGGTCATTTGGATAGGTCCTGCTGCAGCTAGACTGTTGCTAGGCAGCAGGCTTACTATCCTTGTATCTCTCAGCAAGGCTCTCGAACCGAGTGGGTCCCATACATAATAAGTATACCCCGTCAAAGTTCCCTCACGGTTTATCACCGATTGATCCCAGTTACGCTCGCCATACTGGAATAGATCTGTCCCCTATCTCTGAGTAAACTCGTCGATGCGTGTTCGGAAAACATTACTATGAATGGCACAGTCGTTCGTGACTGGAGGTAATTATCTGGAGGAGGGCCAGGTTAACATAGTAGGAAGGATAGCTTGATAGGCCACGAATAAATACAAATCCCAACTACGGATACATAAGGGCCAAAACTGCTAAGGGCATTCCATCCAGCGTAAGCATCTGGATAATCTGGAATGCGGGCATACCTGAAAAACCCCAATAAATTAATGGGAAAGAAAGAAGGTCGAATTCACCCCGATCCGTGGATTTTACCTCGAGTGTAAGTAAGGGTTCGGTATTTTTACCACCCGGAAGTTAAATCCTGCATATGAGGCAGGGCGGGCTCCCATCCATAGTAAGTACATAATGGGAATGTGCAACCACATAATGAGTATAATGCTCCTAAATGTCTAGCCCATGGCCAGTCCTATTCCACCTCTCGATGGTGGACGGAAAGACCCTGTAGCAGATAAAATGGGTGTAAGGAATGAGATTAGAGGTAAGTACTTCTCAGGCGTTCGAAACAGATGGATTAGATACGTGTTTTTTTCTCCATTCATCTATTTCGTTATTCTTCGGTATCTCTAGTAAAACTGATCTGCTGCCCTGATCTTTCATGGGAAATTCCCCAAGCTGCTAGTACCAGGTAAACTCAGGCGTGGAAGAAAAGATAGGGAAATTTGTTCACTTCCCTTCCATATAAGGTCCATGTAAATTCGGATTTCTTAATTGGGAAAACCCAAATGAAACCCTTTCAATTAGGAGATCTCCCTCCCTAAATTAATATAATGCCTTATATATTATCTAATCTATTATTTCATTTGAAAACAGGGCTCCTCCTCTTTCTTTCAACAGCTGCTGTTCTAAGCAAAGGGTTAAAAGGCTGATATCCTGCAGTGTTGCCCTACTGGTCCTTTTTTTTTCAAAGCGGTAGAATGGGTTTAATTGGGAATAAGGCAATGCTAGAATGCGGGGGGAATCGCGGGTATGCGGGGCGTGGATGGGGAATGCGTGAATGCATATTGAACTAAAAGGGTACTTATTAATATGTAGAATGCGGACTGAAACCTTCCTGGGCATGGTTTTATGTGGCCTAGGTAGGTGCCTTAAGCGAATTGGAGATAATGCGGGGGGGATAATTGGTCCTTCCATCCAATCAGGCGGGTGGGGAGATAATTTTAGAAGGAGGGGGGAGATCTTATTTTATGCTTTCTTTCACCTAACAATGCCACCTTTCTTTAGTTAATTTCCCATTAAGTAATTAATTATATATATAATGCGTTCCCACACTATGGCGGGGTAGCTACCTCTTCACTAGAGACAGAGGCTTTCCTTCCAATAAGCATAATTCCTAGCATTCATTCCCATCAGCATTCGAAAAGGTCATTACATGGGCATTTCCATTATAAGTCGAGCACGGTATTTCAATAATTGATTGAAAACTGGCTGGCATCAATTTAATCAGACCCTGTGATCAAAACCTGTATTGACAGCATCAAGTACCAACATATAGTGGATTGCCTCTTGATTGGCATCGAGTACCATATATTGTCTAACCTGCTGTGCCTCACTCACTAACCAGGCCCCGTCCAATGTGGTGTATGTTTTATGTTTTAAGGTGACGCGAGTATGTTACTCCGGTATACAACATGGCCTTATCCTATAGGCTAGCGGTAATTGGCACCTCCTGAGGATCAACTCTTGGTGGATTACCAACATATAGCCACCTCCCTGGATTGAGTAGCGGCAAAGAGCCCTGGCATAAGTGGTATCACGGGTGTTTGTCAATGAGGCGTATGACCCATATAATTTGTTCCACACATGCCCAGAATAGATAATAAATAATGTAAGTAGTACCAGTACCCCACCAGGTGAGTAAGAGCAAAGTGCGGTGCTTTCGCGGGATAGCTAGTGGTTTCCCAGTAAGTTACTCGGGGGACTAAACACCACGGGATACTTGGACAAAACCAGGATAAATACGGGGGAATACACCGGTGCTAAAACTATATCCGAGGTCATCAATAATGGAGTTAAATTAGTCTGTAGAGTAAGTACTTGTACTTGCTTTATACTACTCTTGCTTGCCGTCTTAGCTTTAAGTTATCCATAATATAGATGTCCTACTACTAAGTGCATAGAATAAGAATGAGCGACAGCCTGCCTGGATACCTAACCTGGGAGACCTTGCCATTGCAGCCAGACCTACAATGTCTAACAATGTAAGAAGGATAAAATAATAGGGTTTAGAAGACAGACATTGGTACCATATATACTTATATACTCGCATATCTACGTTGACCTTGTCCGTTTCATTTTAAGTTGTTCAACAATATTTATCTTTTGAAAGATTTGGAGACATAATAGTTTCTTTCTTATTTTAGTACCGGAGTGGGCCTATTCATTCTGAACTAAAGTTCCAATAGAGCTAAGGCATTTCAAGAGCAGTAACTACAGCAGAACTTGCAACCTACCTCAGAGTTGGAGACGGCAGGCGAGAGGGTAGCCGCCCCGGGCCTGTAGTCGTTATAGAAATAAGATCAAGAGTTAAATAAAGAGTAGTATATATTGAACTCGCACTACATAGAGGAGTCCCGCACTACAGCTGCTCCGGCGGCAGCACAGCTCCTCCATAGAGCTAGTGGGGCTAGATTCTAGGAAAATGCCAATCTAGGAGCCAAGTCTATACGCGATATCACCATATGTGAACATGCTCACGTAGGCATCACCACTGGTGAAGATCCTCAGAGAACCAGGTGACACTGTAACTGGCATAGCATAAACTCTAGGTGTAGTAGGAGCGTAGTCCCAACAAATAGGCCCCATATAAATAAGTAGAATTGAAAAGATGTGGTTCTAGGACAGCTTTTCTATGCCAACATCATATATTAACCAAATAGTAAAAGTAACACATATTTATGGTGATATCAATCATAGGTTAACAATTATAGTTCATAAAATATCCATTTTAGATTCCAGATGAGAGGAGGAGAATGTATCCTCGGACCGATCAAAATGAGGATGTTAAAAAGCAAAATGAAAAATGACAGGATCTTTGAATCCCAACCCAACCAAATGGGGAACTTAGTTCTCCTTCCTCTAAGCAAAACGGGAAAGGGTCTAGCAACGTCTCGATGCGATCTTGTATATTTGGATCTCTTTTTCTTTTTATTTCCCTTGTCAATTCCCCTAGAGTGCATGCCAAAGCATATTTCAGAGATAGCAGTAGTTTAACCTCATGGTGATGCCCCCTATTATTCGGCGGTTCTAATAGTGTTGACCCTATTAGGCGGGTTGTAGATCATGGTCTATCTCTATGCGGTAGGTAGTGGGCGGTAGGTAATGGGACAGACCAATCCCTATATTGGTACGGAGTGGAACCTACTCATGGTGCCATATCGGGTTTCACCTCGTTAGTGCCAGACATATCGTTGAACCTCATCAGTCCTATCCACTAGCTATATGGACATGGTAAAGGGTGGGGCATACCCTAGCCAGATATAAACTTCCTGAAATGCCATTATAACTAAATAGAATATCCATTTTATATCCCTGGGGGGATTCATCGGACCTATAAATAAGAGGTAAAGCTTCTCTACATACAATTATAAGACCGCCATGCTCCATCACACACCTCACCTGCACACTCATGCGGAAGGTTGAGCACCCCAGGTGCTTTATTTAATTCATGCAAGTGTTGATTCTATCTATCTTCATGCTCAATAGAATGGGTACACCATAAGCATAGATTCGCTATAGCTGCTAAGCTCATACAATGGGAGTGGGGTATGCCAGCGATACAAGCCCCAGATTCAAATAGTTGGCTTTACTCACATAAACACCAGACCTCATTGGGGAGAATACTACCGAACCCACCAGCTACGAGAGAGACCTCTTCGCCACGCCAAGACTAGGAGATTATGGAGATCCTGAATTCCCTAGTTATTTGCGCTATCCCAATGACTTACTCATCACTAAAGGAATAGGAATCATGGCGGAGAGAATAAACGAGATGTAATTTGGAAATATGGATGGGTGTACAACAACGGGTATGCGCTTTCCCAGAGAAGAGTCCCATATAATAACCAGGAGGGACTAAGGCTTACCTTATTTAGTGGCATTCCCTTGAGCAGTTGAACCAGCTGCATTCCCATCATCATTAAGACACGGGCTTCCATCCTAAGTAGGCCAAGCAGCAAACGAACGGAGTATGGTTCAAGCGCAGTATTATGGCACAGCTTCACGGCAAGAACGTAGATATGGTGATATCATCATGGAGAGCTGGGAACACACAAGGACAAAGTAAACGTCTACATAGCGGCTATATCTGCTAAGGCAAGAGTCATTGTGGTCTTGATTTTATTAAGCTTTGACGCATTGGGATCACAGGAGTAACCTATTGGGATTGGATTTATGGATATTGAAGAGTATGCCCCAACAGCAGTGGCTTATCAACAATCCATGAGAGACCGGGCTAGACCTCTCTATTTAATAATAATGGGGAAACCATATCGAGACCAGGAATTATTATTCCCCATTGGCTTGCTTATTCCAGAACGAGAACAGGGGAATAAGACTCATTGTTCATCGGGGTGGCATCAATCAAGCTCCGTAGAGCAGCAATAGATAATAGATCTAAAATAGAGAGAGACTCTAGGGAGTAGAACATGGGACCAGGAAGGGACTAGAGCGGAAGTCCAAACCGTCCGTATAAGTGTAGGGCGAAGACTGATGAGACCGGCTAATACCAGGGAGTAAAGCAAGTGTATCTCAAGGCGGGGCCTATGGCAGGAGGCTGCTAGTCCAGAATAAGAAGGCTAATTTGCACACGGTCATTCGAGCATGGTCATTACCAGTAGCAGCAATCAAGGCATAATTCCCGGCATCATTCGAACCAGCAGCATTATCAGCACAAGCATAAGCAAAGTTAGCTAGAGAAGCAGCACGAGCAGCATACCTAGGAGAATTAGTTCCTAGAGGATCCACCACATGGAGAACAAAGAAAATATGGGGAACGACCACCGCATGAGGAATTCCTTGGATAAGAACTTGGAAAGTGTAGAATTCATATAGGAATACCTAGCCCTCCTTATGTCTTTAGATCCCTCCGTCCTAACTTGTGATATTTATTTGCTGAATCTCTTGATTAACCCAGAAAGAAATACTGGACGCCGTGATGATGCATGCTCATTGGGTTTATGCCTATAAATCGCCGAGAGTGACTAGGGTTGACCTTGCAAGGTGTTACTCAGATGGCTATAATTTTATAACTTTTCTAATAATTGCTCCGTCAGTTAACCCAGCTTTAGTAAGGTGCTTTCCTATAAGCTATCTCACTCAACTTGAAGTGGTGTTTTAAGCTGTTCCCTTTCAACAGCTATTCTACTTAGCTACCGAGCCACATCGCGCATCCAAATTTCTTTTTAAGTTAGCTCAACCCAGCCCAAATAAACGAAAACCACCAGAATAACCATAATATGAACTCCCCACAGCGAACGAACAAACACACCCAATCCCTGGGTTACTCGGATCACATCGTGTCAAGTCAAAGTAAAGGAGCAAGGTAAAGGAATAAAGGTAAAGGTCAGGAAGTTCAAAGTATCAACATCCCCCCGCCGGTCAAAAATAAGAAACAATTAATAATAAGAAAGAATAAAAAGAAATGAATAGAGCGAAGAATTAATATTAAGTGAAGAATGGATGAATATAGGAATAAAGGCAAAGTACACAATGAATTAAGGGAATACAAATAAACAAAGTACTAGATAAGAATGAATGGAAGGGCAAAAAGGGGGACAAGGGAAGAGCGAGAACACCAGTCGAGAGCAATGATTGATTACTAGCGATGAGACGAAGAATAGGTTGTGGGTAAAGCAATAATTAGGTAAATAGGTAGGTAACCAGATATGTTACGATATAGGTTCCTCCATCTGAGAGCAGTAAGTGGGTAAAAGCCTGCTTATAAGATGAAGGAGTATAGGATGAATAGAGTGGAGAGCGGAGTGAAGGGAGGGCAAGCAGCGAGCGGTGTGTGGATTGTCTTTTCTGTTATGCGGGATATATTAAGTATGCTATGATAAATGAGTCTACTTGAGGGAGCTGCTGTTGGTGGGGATGTTTCGATATACGTATCCTCAGAGTTCCTCGTTTTAAACCCTGGTTAGGATGTTTGGGATAATCACATTTTCGATCGGCCGTGGTACGGTACCTTTAATTACATGTAAGCTTATCCGAAGTAGGGTGGTTTGTAGGTCGAGTGGTAAGTGGAATCAAGATTATGGATGATTCTCGGGACTTAGAGGGAAAGGAATAGGTTTTTTTTGGGGGGGGGTTGCTATGATCCAATCTTCATAATAGATAGGGAGGTTTATTTACTCATAAGTAAGATATATCTTTGTATACAATATTAGAAATTATCTATCTATATAGAATCTAAAAAGGAAGAGCTATACAATAGTAATGCGAGACCGGCAGGAAGCAGTTAGATAATTACTTAAGGAATTAAGCACTTAATAAAGAACTGACAGCGATATCTTTCACTATCGGGTACCCAATCTATAGGACTAGCAGTAATACCCAAGCAGTAATACCCAAGCTGGAAGGATATTTTCTATTGCAGGAAGACCTTGGTTAGGTTGTGGGGTTGGTAGGACTTAGCTTTAGAGCCAGGTTATGGGTTTAAGGGTTGAGGGGGGCTTATATCAATAATGTTTTGTGACGGGCACAAGTCTAAAGTCCAGAAGGAGTGGAAGAGTGAAGGTCATTCGCCCGACAGGCAGATGGCGGCGCGGGTTCGGAAGGCTTGAGAGTTAAATGAGGCAGATGAATTTACAGGCTTTTAAGTAAGCAGCGATTATGCGAAACCTTCAAACGAAGGTATAACCGGAGAAACACCAAACGCTTGCTAACCAGGTTTGTTGAACGAAACTCTTTTGTCCTCTATTTGTTTAGGGCCCAGTTGGGTGGGAATAGATAATAAGGGAAAATAAAAAGCTAATTGCACCTTCGAAAAAAAAGGAGTACTGCATCGTAAGTAATGAGAACTTATCTAATTGACTGTAGACTAGTGATCGGGTCTGAGTCTGAGGGGGGAAAAAGGCCGCCATCTTTAAGGGGGATTTTATTGGAACGGCAGCTTTAAATAAGAAATAAGGTTGTATTTGCACCTATCCTTAACAAAGGTTGGCCCTACCTACCCTACATCAAAGGCTGTTTAGGGGTAATCTCCTCCGTCTCAAGACAGAAAACCTAGTATACATAGTTTTTTAATAAAATGACAAAAGAAAAGGGAAGGTTAAAGAGATCCCTTGTAAAAACAGAGACTATTGAAAGACTTACCAGGGTTATGTTTTCTCTTTATTATTATATCTCTGGTTACCGACGGCATACGAGCTCGCGGCTAAGTCCTACCAGATAATTTACTTAGAATAAAGTGTCAGCCTTGATAACTTATTTCCTTCTCTATGTAATGACACATATAAAGAATGACCAGAACCATTGCCAGTGGAACCATAAAAAGCCATACCACCAGCGTACTATACCCATATTATCCAGTACCAGTAGATCCAGCACCCCTGGCAGATTATGCACAATTGATCCTGTTGATCCAGCACCATCTACAGCGTATACAATAGCATATCTAGCAGCATATTAACCAGTCCAGTTGGAGTTGATCTAGTCGATTAAGCAAGTGATCCTGTTGATCCATTCAAAAAAACCACTAGTAGATCATATATAGAAGCATATCCAGCAGCATATCCATATACCAGTACCATATCCAGTATCACCTGGAGCACCTAAGTAAGCATCCGTAGTAAAAACCACCTGCATAGGCATAGCCATATGCTTCCTTATAAGGTTCAAGATCCCGCCATTGAAGCAGTTGGTTAAGCAAAGGCAAAGGTGCCTAAAGCAAAGGTAGAACCACCATATTTATACCCAGAAGCAGCGTAGCTAGTTGTGGATCCTTTTTATCCATATCTGGACCTATAGCCGGTAGCATCCCTTCCTATCCCAACTTATCCACCTAAAGTAGTTATACACCATCTGTCTTTCCTTCATGCCTCCTCCTTCTTTCCATCATCCCTCCATTCTCCAATAAAATTGACCCATCCATCCGCAAGCAATCAAGTAATGCTAGATCATATATCTTGTCATAGCCGGCTGTCACGGAGAGGAAGGAACTCGCGAACCTGGTAATGAAAATACTTATTAAACGTGGCCTCATACGACCACTTCATCGAAAGTAAAGCAAGGCAGAAAGCATACAGGCAGGGTAGTCGGATGGTTCGATCGGTGGGTCCGTCCCTGCAAGTGTAGTATAGTTGGGCCCGCCGGACACGAAACCCTCGCAGGACTCTATCCGTGGGCTTAAAATTGTATAAAGATCCATCCCAATAAAGTTCATCGTCGGAAGGGGTAGCAAGAATAGAGATACAGGTTTCAAGATAGATCGATCAGTTCGAAGGTTCGGTTTATTTCATTTTCCCACCACGTCCCCGTTAGGGCATAAAATTTGTTTGTTGGCCGTCGTCCTTTGGGCAACCCGGCACCCCAAAGATGTAGGCCGTCAATAAAGAAATCTCTCATCAATCAATCGTTCTCGCTCTATTCCTACTCCGGCGGCACCCCTGCTGGATCCGAACTTACCATTCTATCTCTCTCGGCAATCATAATGATCATGTCTAATCTAAAGAAAGAGAACCAAATCGATATTGAATCGATGCGAATGAAATTAATTTCATTTAGTTATGTGTATTTAGTGATGTGATCGGTCACTACTTTAAATCATATACAAGGTCAATCCTGGCTGCTGGTCATTCTTTCTCTATGTAATTACGTTTTTTTTTCTTTTTAGAGCCCTAAGGCCATTTTTTATCCACCTGGCTTGACATCCCACCAAGACCTAGGGACGTTCACCAAAAGTACACTTTTACCATCACCAATGATGCCAGCACACACTGAACAGGGAACGTTTGGCTTCTTTAACGCGATCTAACCCCCTAGAAAGAAGGGGAAGCCTGCTAGGAAGGAGACTGAAGGAGGAAACTGATACACCCGAGATATGATTGATTTATAACTGCCCGATTGCTTCTATCCCGATATATTATCTCTAGACCTATTTTGTTGATTGATTTGAGTGATGTAATTTATTTATGAGTCTGCCTCCCCAAAGAGGAAACCGATCGAGTAGGAGTTGGAGGAGGAACTGGAGGAGTCTTCCCCAGCCAATGAGCCCAGCAATGACTGGCAATTTAAAACGTGTCTATAACAACTGCTCTGATCAACCTACTTTCGGCAATGAACTGGGCTATGACTAGCGGCTATCAGCAATGAGGCTATTGGCTATGTAACTTTGTTACAATGATGGGCACTTACTAGGGCTATCGGCATGGACCTTCTGGCAATGGACTGTGGCTATGCGGCGTATGATATCTCATGTGTGGAGCAGTAAGGCTATGTGAGATGCTCTATGCGCAGCTATATAAGTGACTGTTATATGGTCAGTATATATTTCAATGTATAGGTACTATGCCAGGTGCTCTATGTGCTGTTGCTGTAGGAGCGTATGTTCTACATATGTCAGTGCTGCAGTAACCCTTTATTCCGTATACGTAAGCAAGGGTATGTGATCCATCTCTGATCATCTGTGGTAATTGGAATGTGTGGAGTAGTTAGGGGGAATGAGTACACCTCACGCTGGGGGCTACTTCATCCGTCCCCTCTGGCCGCACCTTTCCGGCCAGCAGCATCAGCAGAAGGATTCATTGTAAGCACAAAAACCGTTGCAGTTCGCTTGCCAGAAACATTTATTGTCCCCCTCTTCCTCTCGGTCGAGTCCCTCCGGGAAACCATCGCAGTTCAGTGCCTTTCAGCCATTCTTATTCTTTCTTCCGGCCTGACCCGTCGTAGCACAGTGTGTTCCTATTAAATAAGGACCCTCCATCTCATCTTGATAGGCAACCCTTTCCTTTCACTAGCTAATTTACCAGGTACGAGCAAGCGCTCTATGAAGGGGTAGTAATTTGACCTTAACTTAGATTTAACCTTTCAGTATTTAAATTACCACTTTTATACGCGTTTGAACTCTAACTATTACTACCTGGATAAGGCCACTATAGGCTACCCTTATGTACTTAATTTCCCATCCATCTATTGGGCCATTTCAATTGATGACTAGCTAGATGGGAAAGACCTATACCTTAGCTTACCGCTTACACCTTCCTGCCTGCTGATCGATCTCTTTATGCTTGCCTGAGGAGATCTATCTCGCTTATATTTACTTCCTGCCTTCCTGGTGGATGCCGCCGGGAAAAAGAAATTGGATCGCTATTTTAGCGCTCTGGAAACACTGCCAAGCATTGCTTCCAATCATAGTCCCCACCTTATGACATAGGATGAGTCATGTCGGTTATGGGCATACCCATTTAGCCTTCCTTATCGCCAGACGATTTTGATTAATAATTTGAATACCTGGTTTAGAGCAGGCACTCAGTCCGGGTATACCATATATTACTTAGTGCCTGCCCCCAACGGAGGGGCTTTAGATGGTAGTCATTAGCGGGCGGATCCACCGGAATAAAGCGCCTTTATAGGTGCGGTAACTTGTTTGCATTATATATGAGCTTATCCATTTTATTTCTTTATTTGTTCCCCACGTCTCTTATGGATCTAAATCTATCATCAGTTAGCTTTTGTTAATCATACCAGTCCCTTTTCCCACGAGATTTACCGGTTTTCAAATTCCTATATGTTTGGAAGATCCAGTATCCATCTCGAAACCTAGATACGCCCCGATCTGTTGTCGAGCGAAAATATATGTATTATAGAAGTAAATCGTTGATTTCTCTCTGTTTATATGCAGGCCAGAATCCGATGATAATCTGTTAAGGGCTTCTTCTTTGAAGTAATGCGCTTAAGAAAGAGAGCCTTTGCCTAACAATACAATGCGGAGCCCCCCGCAAATCGGAGATGAGTGATGCTTTCTACATCCCTGGCTAACGAGATACCTGAGATAAGGCCCTCTTCCTTTCACTTCTTGATCGTTCTCCCTTAAATAATAGTAGGCCTTCGGCAGCTAAAATGAATAGAAAGGGAGGGGTCAGAAGGAGAGGGACCGGATAGCACCAATGAGTAGTAGGAACGACGAGGAAGTACGCTCTACGCTCATAGTAGTTGGGGTAAACCCACTCTAGCATGTTCTGGGATAAGCCCTGTACGTATGCCGATAAGGATCAGCTGGAGGATCTAGCTATTGCGCCTCTTCAAGCAATCGCCAGTACCAGGATCAGTTGTGTAGATGCGTAGGCAGATCATTCAGTAATACCTCGTGCTTTCGGTGCAGTCTCCTCCTATGCACCTCTTGCACTCACAATCGTTACCAAGCCCGGAACGGAGAACAAATAGGACATTCTAAAGGGAACTCCGTCCCACACATTTTATTACCTCTTAAGTCACTCTCATGGTTGGTTAAGAAGCTGGCCGGTCGAACTTGAGAGGTTGCAACCTAGTTACTAAGGTATAGCGAGTGGGTGAACAGGGTACGCCTACGCTGCTTGCTCGCATTAATAGATTTCGTCCTATATATCATCCCGAAAGAAAAACAACCGAATTGGTTGTATAGTGGTTTTGCTTAAGCACCATCGATCCTTTCTCCTATGCGTGAAAGGAAATGACATGATGTTTTGTAGAATAAGCCAAATGATCTTGGGGACGGGAACAAAAGGGATCTGCTCTTCTTATTATAAGGGCGAGGTTGGGCTGGGTGCGTTAAGACACACTAGGGGCGGCGTTTCAGTGGGATTGGACAAAGTGGGCGGAGCAGCAAATTGGTTTAGATCGACCGATTCCTGTAATTAATGATTTGTTTCTATGGGGGAAGATCTACAGAATTTATAGCAAGCGGAATTTTCATATATATAATAAAGGAACTCAATCAAGTTTTCAGAGTTACTATAATATGATAGACCTTAGTTGGTAAGTGAGCACAATCAATGATCTCTGAAGAAACAAATCTACCTGCTATCAATCGACTACCTACCACCATTAATACTACCTACCTACTCGCTAGAAAGGCTAGCCTCCTACCTATAAATCATACTACTACCTACTATTCATACCAATGCTAACATTATCTACTACTCCTATAAACTACACTCTACTTTTTATAAAAATTAGTCTCATCACAGGATCATACCAATAAAATGCTACCCACTATTAGCTACTAGTATTGGACGATGGGTCGTTATTACATACGTGATATGAATGGCAACAAGGGATATTTTGGAGTTAGCGTTGACGCACTCAACTTATCAGTTGATAGGGATAAGAAGGTTGAGGACTTGTTATTATTATTTAGGGTTAAAGTGCTACCTTAAATCATAAGAGGGCCTGGAGAGCAACGGAGATTGACCATTTAAACCATATAATTACTATAGATATGGGGGGGGCGACAACAAACAATTATTCTATTCTGTTTCGACAGTAAGCAATGTGTGAGAGTAATCCATCCCGGCGGCTATCTCTCGAATGACCGCCCCTACTATTATGATAAGGACCCGGTTTATACCCGTAAGCGTGATTCCAGTTTATAAGTTCCGATTCGCCTATTAATTATAAAAGAAAAGTCATGGTTTTCATCATGAGCACGCCCCAATTTATTTCAACAAGTCTTAAAAAATGTCTTTGTAAAAAAAAAAGAAGCTTAAATCATTGAAGGTAGTCATGAGCAATGGCTCTGTTTGGTCGTCCCTTGGCACTTTCCAAGAAGTGCTCACTTATAGAGACCTTATTTTCCTCACAGTCGAGTAAGAAGACTCCATCACGTCACTAGTTATCACTCGTTGTCAGCGGTTAGATACGAGACTCAGCGATCATGTGGAGTTCGAGGTTCTGTGGGGTGTTACTTGACTCGTCCAAGACACCATCCGGACGAGAGTCTAAGTTATTGCCTCATAGGAGCATTCAAGGTATATGTGGGTTTGGATTCTCAGAGGCTCTCCCACTCCCAAAGAAACTTCTTTAGCAGTTTGTTACTTTCCTTCCACTACCTCGAGCTTTGTAGTACACTTGGATGGTCGACCCCTTCCTGGAACTATATCCGAACAATCCGAAGTACTCCTCTATGGGGATTGTAATACTTTTGGGCGACTTCAATGCTTGGAACAAGACAATGCAGACACCCATTAATAATCTTTTTTTGTTTAGGATAGCCCTTGTCTAGAGGAGCTCGACCGTGGTGATATAGGAGGCCTTCAAAGGAGTTCAGTAGACGCAGTCGGCCTATTACAACTTATGGGCGACATCTTCTTAAGTTGGGAGAAGCCCGTGAACTTTGACTTATTGATGGCCTACCGTGCTATCGAGATTCTAGCAGGTTCATTTTTGTTCCACACGGTGATGATGCTAGCATGGTGGATTATGTGTTGGTAGGTCCATCTCTCCTTCCGTGGATCAAAGATATTTTTGTAAATCCCCCACTCCCTGTGGCCAACCACACTTACATCATTTTCATTTTATCCTTAATTATTCTCTCCTATCGGCTCTCGGCCACTCCCCCAAAGCTTTATAGCATACTCTCCTTCCCAAGGAACACAACCCTCCTCTTTTCAATATTGATCCAAACACCTACCTTGTTTTAGCGTACCACTTTGCTTTATGATGTTCTGGGCCAATCTCCTACCATTAGCCCCTCCTCCCCTCCCTCTTCCTACTATCTTTTTAACCTGGTAATATCATAAGATAGGTCCGTATCCTCAACTCTAGCAAAGCAGCCGGTGAGGAAGGTTTCCAAACTCACTTTTTGAAACATGGTATTCATTTCCTTCTTTTTTCATGTTGTTTCTCTTTTTAACCATGGCGTTTGCACGAGTTTTCCTTCTTCATTGTCTCAACATATTATCCACCCCATTCTCAAGTCCCGGGACGGTTCAAATCCTAAGAACTACAGGAGCATCATGATTGGTCACACCTTCGCCAAACTTTATGCCGTTGTTCTTTACATATGGTTATCCCACCACTTAAAGATGTGGAGACTGAGGGCTAAGTGACAAGTAAGTTTTCGTGGAGAGCATAAAACTGTTAGTGTTATTAATAATAATGGTCATTCTTTATTAATTAGAATTTACTTTACATTAATATAGTACATTAAAGTACTTTAGTATTCATAATTAATAAAAAAAAATTGGAAGAGGTTATGTCACGTCGTTCCCTCTCCACTTGTATAAATGTAAGAGGACATATTGTTATTTTTATTTAATGCAAACTTGATGGTTATCTCCTAATGTGTATGGTTCCTTCTCTATAGAGACTATTTATTATCTTATTACTCTTCAGGCCATCATCAAAGAGGCGCAGCATCATTCTTCGAAGATCGTTTGTTGCCTTGTTGACTTCAGTAAGGCTTTTGACTCACTTCTGAGTGTGATGCTTTTTACAAAGGGTGCAAGACATTGGTATATCTGAGATCCTGCTAGCTGCTACCATGAGACTCGTAGACTTAGTCGTTGGTATACCCCGTTTATTCCATTCGCAATTGATCCGGAGCCGGAGCCAGCTTCCCTTCGCGTGGTTCCAGACCCATAACCCACAGTATCAGGGACGGAGGTAGAAACAACGGAAGAAGCAAGGGAGGTAGCACCCCGCCCAGATAAAGATCCATAGCGAACAGTTCCCGCTTTTGGCTTTGAACCAGTCAATCTATCTAGTTCCGAGTCCTTGTCGTCCGGTTCCATATATTTCTCCATAGCCTTTGGCATTCCTTCTAGGTAAATAGCCGGTTAGAGAGTTAGTACCTTCTTTTGTTAAAGCAGTTGAATCAGCAAGCACCGGCAAAGGCAGTTTACCTCATATCAGTGGGTGCGCATAGAGATCTCAATATCATTTGATCAATGCCCTAATCAAAATGTGCTTATAGGCTTAGCCGGAGATGGTGCCAGTTTCGAATCTAGGTGCACATACTGATCGAGATGGAGATGTCACTCCAGTACCAGATAGGGCAGCGGAACCATCATCTCGCCCAGCATACTTACCACCATACTTCATTTTAATACACTGGAGGAGGTACCCTAATAAACTCTCGGAGAGAATTTGGAGCTTCTTCCTAAAATGCCTAATAAAATCGGTTTTGATTTCATGTGCTTCGCGTGCTTTTTCAAGCAGACAAGCGAGAAGGTTATCCCTTCCTTCTTCCTCGCCTTACTTAAAGTGGGGAAATTAACGAGTGAGAGGGTAGCGTCTAGAATGCTTTTCTTTGACTGTTCCACTTAGCAATCCAAACTGGGAATTTCAGTAACAAAAGGTGGGGTGGGCTATAAAGCCTTGGCACGAAAATGTGTCTTCGACGATCCACCTTCTTAAGGAAAAATGTTGTTTTCGCCGGAGCCTGTTGCTCTAAAATGAAAATAGTATAGCTTGGTTTGAATACCGAGTTACAGTTATAAGGGAAAAAGAGTACAAGACCTGGCATGTGTGCATGGACTTATTTTGAATAACTCGGGACGCCGTCTTCTGATTCTGGGGACATATCCATTCAACTAAACTTCAGTTTTTTTGCACCTTGTCATGCATGGAGAAGTTGTCTGATCACACTTCTTCGGAACCTTTATCACAAGGCTTAAGCTATTATTTTTTTCTCTTCATCTTTCAGATTTAATAGCCCAGTCCTTCTTTATCCAGCCCCTGACCCAAACGGAATATATTACAGAATCAAAGCAAATTGTTTCACTCACTCACCAGTAGTTGATCCCAGAAAGCAATGCCTGTTGTTTCATAGCTGGGATGGGAACGGTTCGGAACAATCGGAACAATGGATGCGTTACTTTCAATGTACCCGTTTCAAACTTATCACAGATAGGCTACGTTTTCACTTTACAATTTACCGCTTTTACCCTTACGGCCACCTTCAAACGACAAGGCCACCTTACCAGAGGATAATTTGACATAAAAAGACTAGGCTCATGCTCTCGTTCCCCGCATGATTCCCCCAGCGTTCAGTTCCTTCTTTTAAGTCTTCATAAACTTATTAACAACAGTCTGTAAGTCACCCTTGCAATATATCCCCCCCGTAGCCCGGTAGGAATAGTTAATGTTCCCCGAATTTGCCTGCTTATAGTCGTTTTGATAAGCCGGACAAGATTTATTGTTCTTATACGTTGCAGTTGAAGTCCACTGCTTTAAATTACACTGCTTGTGAGCAGCCGGACAAGGCTCGCTCATAGGTCTACTTATTGTTGGCCTTCAAAGTTTCATTGGCAGTGGTCCACTTCACCCTTCCTTCCAAATTAGCTCTTCAAGGTTCATGCCAATCAATCCTTATATGGATATTACTGGGATCCGACAGTGCTGTTCAAATAGTAAACAGGGGGAGCAGAGACCAACATGAAACTTTCCCGTTCGTGGACGGAGCAGCGAAAAAAAATAGCTATAAGAGTAAGGGAAGGAGGATGATGAACCGAAGCCGACCCCCTACCCGCAAGAGAGATAAAGCTTAGGTGGCTAATAGATAATTCCAATACGAACGAAGAACAAGGCACATGACACATCAAAAGTATTTCTTTGTCTCGTCCCTATGTCATAGCTAAGGTACGAGTGAAAGCCATAATGAAAAAGATATTGATCAACGCATGCATGTACAGTATTTTGTCTAAATACGAAGCTTCCTTCACTTGGATGGATAGATCGAGTGATTGATGGATAGATGGAGAGGGGGTATAGTAAGGGAGGATAGCTTAAAAGCATGAAATGTAGCACTTTGTTTTGCGTCATGCCTGCCTCTTGGTTTCGATTCCCAAAATGCGAGTTATCCCTATCCTATCTATCAGACGACCCATGCGGCTAACTCACCTAATTTCCCTCCCATACGGCTACACACTTTACTGGATAATGTGCTTCTATCCTTGATACCACTCTCTCTGAAAATATGGATGTGAAATAAAGCAAAATAGATTTGGTTTAAATCATAGCGAAAAAAAAGAATGAAATTGAGGTACGACACTATAGTTGTGCTACCGACCTTCACCTTTTTTATACTCTGTGCCTTACCCAAAATGCCCCCAACTTCGTCCCTTGTAAGGTAAGGGCTTCCCATAGAGATAGAGATAGAGAGGACCCTCCCTTTTTTTAGTAATGAGTGCTACACCTAAATAACCTCCCCCTGGTGGCCATTATTCCTTCCGTCCGGCAGCATCATAATAAGTTTCAATACTTTTTCAATTCCACAACAAAGTATAATCTTCCTTTCAATCGGTGTAACCCGCCTTTTGTTTATTATTCTTGCTTGACTCTGTTCCGGAACCTTCTTTTTATCCTTCTTGGTCGTTCTTCCCACCTTACATTGAGTGTTATAGCTGACGGGACTATTTTTGTAGGACCTTCCTATGTACAAGTAATACTGGCTGTGCATGTATAGTAAGTGTGCCCAGGTTGTTACTTCTGCTAGGGGGTAGAATGATTGTTTTCAAGGCTGTTCCAGGGGGAGTGGTCGTCTTCCCGCCAAGGCTCGATAGGCTGGCCCGGCCACCTTGAAGTAGTGAATGAGGCAGGGTAGTTATAAGTTTAATATCTCCACGTAAAAAAGGCACTCGGTGGGGAGTTTGTGGAGTGGTTCCGATCAAGATATATAAAAACCTTACCAAACGGGGCGACGTAAGGAGCCTACTCACTATTCATATGGTGAGGCGCGTTTTATAATAAAAATTGTGTGTATCTGGTTTTCGAGACATAATCATACCGGGTTCGATAACTCAACTTTTTAATAGTCAACTTTATTTATTTACTAATTCCCACCCTCCGCCTTGGTCTTGTGGGTGCCAGAATTAAAAAGTAAAGGACGAACAGCGTGCTTATAACTGCTAGGGTACGCTCGATTCTGAGAGCCTAAAGCGTAATTACATCTATAATGACCGGAAAACAAGGTGCGTAGCTCTTTCCCGACAGGGGAAGGAAATAAATCCCTTAGATGTTCTGATGATGGAGCTTACTTCGCTGAGCCAACTGTTACCCCTCTCTCTCCTCAAATTAATTAAACACTTTCGTGCCTCGATAAACACCCTCCACTCAACTTATCACCCTAACCTCTACCTTGTCTCCTGTCTAGTATCTATACTCTCCTATATATTTGTCCCGTTCCTTTGACCCATTATTCGTTTGCTCCATGACTTACTTCTATTATTTCCATCTCTCTTGCTCATGCGGAGCGTTACGCTTTTATATTTTTGCACTCTATCAGAAGGGAAATAGGAGTATAGAAAGGAACCAGCTAGATAAATCAGAAAGGGAGGAGCGGGCCGGTGCTTCGTTCGTTCTATCCATTTTTTAGTAAAAGGAAGCAGTCCGAA
>Ga0233342_1000197_pt1 | contig 18552 bp, 17 predicted proteins | sample GEONDECOMP273_FD_180706 | JGI IMG/M metagenome (GOLD analysis project Ga0233342, IMG submission 180706) | Leaf litter microbial communities from Shasta-Trinity National Forest, California, United States - GEON-DECOMP-273 | ecosystem: Environmental > Terrestrial > Plant litter > Unclassified...
ATCAGAACTATACACCAGGGAGGGGATATAAACAGTCTTTCGAGAGGGGCTAGAGGAGAGAGGCATTCGTTTATTGTCCTCATTCGTTGGTCGAGTCCTTAGTACTACTCCTTACTCTACTTACTTACCAGATGAAAATGATAGGGTTCGAATAATCTTTTTTTATCCTCAAAACTTATAAGGCCGGCACAGGACGCATCGTTTCAAGCGGGACCAGGACTTGACTTGATTTGTTTTTCAAGAAAAATAACTATACATCATTTCATAATCAGAATATAACTAATCTTTATTCATTCCGGGTTATACCTAATATATCTTATTTGGGGATCTTATTCGGGATTAGTAACTACCTAGGAATTAAGGGTAGGATAAGTTTGAAAGGTATATCTATACGTAGATAGGGCCTTGTGTTTTTAACAGCTTTCAATTTTCTCTTCAAAAGTAAACCAAAAAAGTGTTCGATTAGCGGTTTCCCATATTTTGAGCAGCTTTCAATTTTTAACAGAGAATTCGCTAGTGAAACGACCATTGCGTTCTTACATTTCTATTCTCTTGTCTTTGATCGAGTGGCACCACCTGGTAGGAATAATAGGTGTGAAGCCGTTCACAGAGCATCACCTAGAAGAGCTACTATGGCAGAGCAGGGCTGTATGTGTACCCGCATGCCTACTAATGCCTCAATCACTAAGGAGAGCCTAACGGGTATATATGCTAGTGAAAGTGTAAACGTACCCATGTTAACATAATATAAGGGCCAAAGTAGAGTCAACCAACAATTATATTAACCCAGCAGTGGCATAAGCACCTTTGACTAGCGGCTTTAGGCAGGCGGCGGATTCAACGTATCCATGGCGGCGAGATAATATAGTAGAGTAACAAGATGCTTACATAATATAGTAACCTGTATAGTAGATATGCTTGTGGTCTAAGGGGTTAACACATCTCTATGGCGATATCATAATATATGAACCACGTAGAAGGGTTAGATGTTCATTGCCAGGTAGAGATTCCAATATAATAGATATGAACAACAAAGAAATATGTGAGATAATATAGTAATAGGTCATAGTATGACGATATGGCTAAGATATAGCCTAACTCACCTCACCTGATGATGGTGTGCCCTCTACCACCCTATGTGTGCGGTAGTGTAACTTCCTTATAAGAGCGTAGTATCGCTCCATGCGGTTTTGGAACCTTATCAGCAGCAGTTGTAATATAGTATTGCCCCATCATCCTCAAGGTAAACTATCACAATGAATTGGAAAAATGAATCGGAAAACGTCTCTATAACTATAAGGGGTATATGAACAATAATTATATATGGCATATGAACACGTCTCTATGGCCATATCCTATATAGACGTCTCGGACTGGGCCTGGACAAGGTCTTTGTAGTAGATCCGGTTGTTCATGGCAATGGCAATTACAACTTCTCTATGCGTGATCATAATATTAATATTTCATTGTTGCTTCTTATTAGGACAAGTTATAGACTATGTATAAAGTCCAGGTGAAACGTCTCTATGCAACTATGAACACGTATTTATGGCTGTATAAATTTTATACTATATAAAAAAAATGTTAAATATATTTATTCTATGTAGATATGGAAGTCTAGTATGTAAAACGTATACTATATGCAATTCTAAAAACGTATAGCCAGTCTCAATAGTTATTATTTCTTTGTAAACGTCTGTATGTATGCGCTGACAAACCTGTGGCAAAGACGTAGATATGCGAGTATATATGTATATCTATTCTCTTTGGCTACTCCTCCTGGCCAACAGCATCTGTTAAGCGAAAGGAGAGAAGGAGGCAACCTATAGCTTCTTCGCTGGAGCTATTTGAAGTAGTTATGATTAAAAAAAAATATATATATATATAAGTCGGTTCGAAGGTGTTCTATCAAAGCGTTTATAACTGAGTCTGTTCCTAGTAAGTACTGCCCTCGTAGGTTGAATGGACAAAGTACGTTTAATAGGCGAGATGCATTTATGGTAATTACATATATAATATAATAATAGCATTAAGGAGAATTAAGTGTCTTGTCTAGCTATGCTTTCAACCTTCGACAATGCCGCTGGTAATTATGGGACAAGCAGCCTATTGATTCGATTGATTCGATAAAAGATGCTGTAGCAAGCGAGATTGCATCCCTTTCCCTCGAGAATCTATATGCCCCTCCCTCGCCCGATCCAGCAATAAGTAAGACCACCTTCCATGCCCTGAAGCACTAAATAATGAGTAGCTTGGAGCTCTCTCTGGTTCGATAAACCCCAACTAAACGCTTCATGGGGAGCAAGGGGCTATCTATGGTTCGATCAAGCAAACGGAATGATTCCCGGACGACGAGGCGGGGCGAAATGATCGACTCTGTGAGTCACACCTACCTGCTTTTATCGAGCTAGACCATCACACCAAGATGCTGATATCACATCCATTATATATGTTGCTACACCCCAAAGTTATAGATGCTCTTTTTATTTACAAGATCAATTGATTGGCTTGATATTCCCCATATCGCCTTGGAGCGGGAGAGATGATGTTCCCCATGGTGGGTTAACCAGGAACAGGGCGGCGGGAAGGTAAACACATAACTTGATCACAGGCGTAAATTCGATGCAAAGTGTCCGTGACAGGTGTTGATCCAAGTGGAGATCAATCGGAAAATCCAAGGCATTCTACTAAGAACCTGGTCTCGGAAAATCCCGTTAGTGCGAGCTTGTTCTAGGCCACCCTAACTTTTACCATAAGAAACAACTACCGGAAAATATGAGTCATTCTCCTCTCCCTTTCGGTCGAGCGTGCTTACGCACCCTCTTAAGCAGCTTTCGGAAAAAACCATAAGTGCCAGAGTATTCTTTTCACCCTCGGTTTGACCATAAGAAACAAAGCTCGGAAAATAGTTGATATCCTTATCAATGTTGACGCAGAGTGAAATTAGGAGCAAATTATAAGGAAACAATAGGTCCTTATCCTTCCTTGATCTTTCCTCACTTCATTCGGGCCGCCTCCTGGGCTGGCTCTCTGATCTCTGGCTTTGCTTGCCTCAATCTTCTTGGCTTCCAGGCTTATTCTATTGTGGCTTAGCTCTAGCCTTTTCCAGCTTAGCTGGCTTCTATCTGGCTGGTATCTCTGACCTCGGAATATGTCCACCTGTTATTGGCTTCATACCGGTATAAGAAGCTCCCTAATTGATCACATGTCTAACTTGTCTCGTTGTGTTCATCAGCTTATAATGATCGAATACCATTACTTCTATCTATGTAACTAGCGGTGTTATAATGTATAGATAAGTATGGTATTGATACACTATTCATACGTGCTTATTTCCATAATATATCTGTACCTGTTCTAATGCTTACTTAATCTGTAACCTTTCTTTCTCACCAAAGCAATGGTAATCATATAGGGATAAGATTAGGGAAATACTTATATAGGGTTGTCAGTAGTAAGCTCTTCTCAAGGATTGTGAACTTCAAGTAATGGTCAGATTAGTGTTCTATATTATGGATTTACCACTTAAAAGAAGGAAGGCCAGGGTCAGGAAATAAAAATTCCCGGCTACTTACCATACGCCACCTTTCACTATTGAATTTACCAGTTTAATTTGCTAAGTCCAATGGCTCCTTTATTGTAAGCCCTTCCATCCGATCCGATTAAATGCTGTAAGTTTGGTGCATTCCTTCCCCTTCCTAAGTGGGGTAAGTGAGGCAGTATGTCTAAGTGGGTAAATCTAACAGGTGGTTGGTAGGACTAACATGAAAGGGAAGTAGGGCTCCTCCTCTCAAGCAGTTAGGAAGAATTCCAGACTCGTATCCTGGGCAACGCTCGGTCGGAATAGCCATAGTGGTACCAAACAAAGAAGCATCCATTATCTTAAAGCAAGTATGATTCCAGTAACTGCTGTCTGTATGCCTACCCCACCCGTCCAACAGCTCTGCTCTATTTGAAGCCCTTACTTTCATTCAATGCAGTGAGGTTGGGGCATCATCAATCAGTAAGTTGGGTGAGGTATTATTCTGGTTGGTAAAGCGGGTAGTTGGTAACTATAAAGTGAAAAGGTTAAGCAGGGTCAAGGTGAATAGCGCTAGTGTGTACCCACTTTGTATTCCTGGCTGAAAGAATGGTCAACCAACAGGCGAGGATAAGATCATCAATCAAGGCTTCCAATGTCCAATCGGCAAGAAAGAAGAGTTGTTTAATCCAGGGCTAGCAAAAAGAAGCTGTCAGTCACATCATCCCTATCGGTCGGTCTACCTATCAGAGTGCTCGGTTAGTGGAACAGTAGGAGTTGACTCAGGTTTGAGCTGCTTCACCAGAAGGACGGCCTAGGTAGCTTCATCGCTATGGAATGTAAATCAGTCATTCAATTCCATGACAAAGAAAACCAAAACTGTGCAACTATCCATATGCAACAGGATAACAATAAACAGAGCCAGCGAGGCCCTCGAAGTAAAGTACATCGATATCGGCGGGTTAAGGGTAAACACGTTGAGTCTCGCTCCCGTCAACAAAAATGACCTCTTCCTGTACCAGACTGGGTTAAGTGGTTTGCAAAGCGTAACTATGTTAAGATCAGCACTAGGCCAACATTGCTCCTTTAAGTCGGCATAAAGAGGGAGTACACAAAAAAGCAATGTAAACGGAATGTGCCAAACAGGCATTTTCTGGCCTAGAGTCAGATGACGTAAACCTTAGGCTATGCCAGACATAAAGAGTGCTTTGATTCGGTTGGTTCTCTTTCTCATTCTGCAGAGAATACTAGAATCTGGGCTTAGGCCGATCAATAGTTCATAAAGACATCATTAGTTTTATTCATTGAGCACTTAAAATAAGGCCATCAAGCAAAAAAAAAAGATGGAGAGAGCAATTACGTACGTTTCATTTTCACATGTAAACGACCAAACAAAGGGTTAGAAGTCATATACACGGAATAGGGATATCCCCGTCGAAGCTTTCGGTATCAGGTTAGTTAGCACAGATCGGGGGCTGGATCAAGACTAGAGACAGTCTCCTCTCTCAGCCAAATACTTGGAATCCTTCCTGTCTAATGAAACAGACGAGCAAGGCTCGCATCCGGTTAACCAAGAATAAAATAAGGTAGAATATAAAAAAGCCAACAAACATATTTTCAAGTCAACGTCGATATGTTCAGCAAAAAAAGACAAAAATGCCATGTACCATAAAAAGGAAACAAAGTTTACCATCATTTCCGAATCGGATAGCTAGTTCAGTCCTTTTTTATTCCCTCGTTTTTGGGTTCACCTAAGCTAGTTCAGTTCGATATGGGGGATGAGTCATCACGTCGCCAGGATATAGAGTTCAAGCTTCCTCTCGGCTATTGAAAGTCGGCTAATGCATAAAGGGATAGACCCGTTCATCCCATTTCATTTCACTAAAGGAGAGAAAGCCGATAACAGTTCCGTATTGGGAAAGATAAGACTGTGGTAAATTCACAATTGCTTCTTTAGCTCTGGTTGGCATTGAGGAGTAGTGTGCTCTAATTGGCTTTGGGCTAGACTATGACGTTGAACTTTAGTTAGCTATGCCAACAAGAGGGAGCCTCGATTCAGGCAGTTCCGTTTCACTTTGTGTAGGAAAGCTAGGAATAACGGTTGGGCAATCAATAGTTCAGAGCATTACTATTAGTGATATCAAAATTGGATAGGGCATATCTGGATTAAGTTATTCTCTTTCTGTAGGCCTATAAACCATCGTCTCTTTCCTCCCCGCCTTGCCTGTATTCTCCTTTCGGGTTGGTGGACGAGTTGGAAGAGCAAGAGAATGCAATGCCGTAGATTCCCAGGTAGACAGCTAAACAAAAAGTTAGGGGCCATTCGCACGGGATAGAGGCTATCAGTATCAATCAAGGCTTTCGATATCAGGGGTTAGCAAAGGTTATAGAGCTAGACCAACGCTAAATAAACATCTTCCTCTCAGCACGCCGCTTAGAATCCTTCCTTGTATATAGAAGTAGGTGTGCAAGCCTCGCTTCCAGTTTGCCAGGAGAAGAAAGGAGGCCTACCAACGAGCCAGCACTCGAAATTACCACGTCAACTTCAATGTATTAAAAGCAACAAAAGATTGTACGGAGAGTCGTGGACCAAAAAAAGGCTACCAACTATGCCATCAGGAATCGAGTCAGGGCGCCGTGGCTAGAAGATCATCATTGTACACGCCTCTAAACCGTTGTCACAGCCCTCTTTTTTCGGCTAGCGGGAAGTTTCACCTCAGCTAGTGAAACGGTGAGCCATCACCTTGCCAGGAAAGACTTAAGGCTTTCTCGAGACCAAAATAAGTAAGTGCCTAAAATAAGGGGGAGGGTACATCACTTTACGCCCTTTGCGCTAACAGAGAGAGAACTGTCAAATAGCTCCATGCCGGAAAGGTTGGATGCAGTGCGAGGAATTGTCCCTTAAGCAACTAAGTAAGCGGATGCAGTGAAGGCTCGTGAAATGGGGTTTAGGGGGTGTCCCCATTCCGTGTGTCAACGGGCTTCTATCCGTTGATGAGGAAGGTGTAATACACTTCTTCGAGAAAGAGGAAGAAGATGGGAATCAGTAAAGAAAGAGAAAATGGATTCCTGAGGACAACTAATATGAATTCTTGAGCTTTGTGCGGGACACTAAACTATGAAACCGAAGAGAGAAGGATCTGGTTTATCATATAAGAATGATACAAGAGTAGATATAGGTTTCATGAGGAATAGAGAAGGAAAAAGAGTGACAAAAGACCTATTGCTGGCTTGACTATTCAATAAATACTTTCTACTTTCAAAAAGAGGGTAAAGAAGAGTTCAAAAGCCAATACGCCTATTCCGATTCCTAAGAAGAGAAGGAGCGAGGAGTACGAGAGCCGGTTGCTTGCTTTTGGAGTGAGGGGATAAGGTTGCTTGCTTTCCTTCTGGTGTAGCTGTTGCTGTTGTTTATGCCGGTTCCTAAACGAGTACTATAGATGCGAGGAGATCCAGTTGCTTGCTCGTGCACCGGTTCCTTTTTTTGCTTGTGTGCCTGTAGCGGTGGCTGTTGCTTGCTATTCCGATTGCGCTTTCTTGTTGCCGTCCCTCTTGCTTTGCTTGTAGGCTCTTGGGTAGGTGAGTCACTCTTTACAAACTCTGTATCTCTCGCTCGTGTCGCTCGCGTTGATGTTATTAATACAACACAGAGATTAGTTCAATATCGTACTATAAGCAAGCAACTTGGTGCACTAGCTCGGATAGCAGAGATAACTGAAGACCTGTATCCAACTTGGGCTACACAGCTTGCTTGATGGGGGCTTCATCGATCCCTAAGATAATAAGTGACATCCAGTCATTCCTTCCATTATTCATTTGGTCTATTCTTGTCCCTTATTTCTTCTTTGTTGGTTAAAGACCAACAAAAATGTTTAAGTCTAAAAAGTGGGGCTCAAGGAAGCACCCAGAGGACCTACATTAGTAGTCAGAATATGATTTCGAAAGAAATAATGAGATTCTTCTTATTAGCGTTAGCGCCCGCTAAGTTCTTTTTTTTTCACTTACGATTTCTATTTTGTATGAAACCCTATTATATGGGGGAACCATTTTTCAGTTTTAGTAACAGGTGGGGCACCACTATTTGTGGGGAGCGGTTCAAACATTGACATGTTCGGTGTACTGGAACGGGGCAGGGGAGACCTTGAGACTTCCACCTTCACTTTCCCTATTGAAACAACTCCTACAACTCCCCTGAGGAGGACTCAGGGTCAGGGTCCTTCTAACGAGAATCTGGCGGACCCCGCAGAGACCTGACAGAGGCCCAAAACGAAATAGAATAGAATCTACACCGACAAATCGCTGCGGTCTTTACCCGCTTATTCCGAACGGAAGACTATTTCATCCCAGATTGGTATGAATGGTGGGAGATAGCGGAATGGGTCTACGGGGATTTTTCTAATTTGTATTTTGACGATCTGGAGGTTCGCGGGAAAGATAGTGAATTCTTCCATGAGGCAATCGAATTCCTCCAAAGCATCTGATCTGACGCGGTTATGCTTGGATGGGATTCGCGCGAAGTGGCCGCCCTTCATACCTTTTTTGTGCGTTCGTTCCGTCACTTAGTTTTTGAAGGAAGAAGGGAAACTAACAACACCACCAGACGCGTAAAGATATTATTGCATGCAGTATAAGGTAAGGTAGCCCTAGTCTAGTTAAGCTATTAGGAACACCATCACTAGTTTTTCAAGCCAAAACTCCGCATAATGAAGCTCATAGATACTCAGGCTTCCAACAGCCCCATAGCGGACAATCCTATAGAGGCCAAAGGAAAAGGAGAAATTACGCCTTTCCAAAGCTGCGGCTTTACCTTTGACTCACTCGCTGCATTCCTTCACCTTGATGCATTCCCAATGGTACGATTGTAAATTCTATTATCATTCTATGTTCTATGATACAGCAATTATAAAAAGGTTTCTTTCTGTTTCTTATTTGATTTTCCATTGTGACTTTACACTTGACTTTACCTGATTCTATGTCTTTAAAAATAAAGAAGAGAAAAGGCTTTATATTCGTTCCGAGAGCCTGGTTATTCCTTTCGTTCCAATAAGCAAGTGAAATGCCTCTCATACTCGGTATCTGCAGGTGATCCTACCGCCTTAGGCTCTGTAACGATCCGTGGTAGGGGTGCTATCTATTGGTTAAAAGTCAACAAATCTCATTGGGTCTTTATCTGCGCCGCCATCGATAGAAAAGTAATTCTGGTCCACCCGGATAGACAGCTGCTCCTTAGCTAGTGAATATGCTTGCTCTGAATTTGTTACCCAGAAAAAAACTTTGGATCAGTAGATCCCGGAACCTTATCAGTCGAGTGGCTGTATCTCCTACCGCGGATCGAACGCTTCCCCAGGATTCCCTCCCCTAAACTAGCCGGGGATACGCGGAATCGGGAGTATCATCTATAGTGGCAAGAAATAGGGAAGCCTGAAAGGTTGGGCATTAATCAGTTGTTGAGAAGGAAAAAACAGCATGAAAGGTTCCGTCATCGTTTCCGGTCGATCAGTGAAGAAATAGATAAATCGAGGTCCACTTAGATCAGTTGTTCCCGACTCAGCTGCGGGCTGATTCGATTCCAAATAGCCTTTTCTATCTATCCCCCCTCTAACGGAAACTCTCCCGAATCAATATAAAATCCCTGAAGTCATCTCATCTGCTGCTGGATAGGTGGGAGAGCATAGGCGAAGCCGCATTTCAACAACCAAGAGCTTTAGGCGGGGTGGAGGCGATCTTAAGACTGTGCGTACCGAACCCAGAGAATCGAAGTGGAGACTCTGCCTTTGAATCTCCCGATACTGAATCCGTTCTTGCTTGGGGTGGGGCGGGGGCATTCGAGGCGACGAGATCTGTTGAATGAATTGGGTGAGCAAAGCCCTTCTCCTTGTGTTGGTCGATATCGTGGGATTCAAGATGGGTCTGAAACGACTGGTGGTTGAATTAATCGAAGGAATCGGGTCCCAAAGGAGTTTGCAGGAGTTGTTATTTCGTGGAAAAGGTGCAAGACCTTCACTCTTAAAAGAAAACGGAGTATACATAACGAGCCCTAGAGTGGACAGAACTCGTACCTTTTAAAGAACATGGAGTAAACAGAACAAGCCTTAGAGCGTTAAGAACCCTACCTAAAAATGCCGGGGAATTTAGATTGAGACCTGCCTCCCCCAGTAGCGACAAATAGAAATCCTGCTAGTGGTGGCGATCGGTTTCGAAGTCTTCAAATACCCGGTTTCAGGGAGCATCATACCCCTGTTTCCGGTCTTGCCCAAACCCCAAGCAGTCGAGTAGGGAACCGCTACCAGATCTTTCTTTCCACTCGAGGGAGTTGGGCTGGGCATTCATTCAATTATTCCGATGGACAGACGAACAAAGGGACAGGTTTTTGGGGATTTTCCGGGATTGAAGCCGGCGACCTCGATACGTTGTACCTCAGTAGGGAAGCGTAAACTCCTGGTTTCACTAAACAGACAAAGAAACCTCCGAGATTTTTGCGAGATAATAGGAATGTCTGTGTTCGACCCCTTTGCTTTGCTTGCCATCGGTCTCCTTCCCCCTGCCTCTCTTGCGTCCCTTCCTACGATTGTAGTTGTTAGACAGACACGAAACCGATAGCTGTTTTCAGCAGGAACTAGACTCGCAGGCTCGCAGGTTTCCGAAGCGAGTTGTTGGAGTTGCGCTTCCAGTCTTTGTCCCCTGGGCACCCCCCCGAAGGGGCACCGTAGGAGGACACCTCCCTGTCGTTCGTACCTTCCTTGCCTGCGCTAACCTGTCTCTAAGCTGCCCTAAGGTGTCTCTAGGCTGCTTTATTTGCTTTCTTGACCATCTCTACTTGTAGCTATCTTTCTGCTGCCTTAGCTTGCTCTTATTAGCCTTAGCCTAGTCATTCATGGTCAATCCATTCACTTGCTTTCCCTAAATAGTGCTTTAGGCATTCCCGCATGCTCAATAATCTCTGTCTCCCTTCGTGTCGGTTGATGATGAACTTGTTGTCTTCTTGGGCGTAGGTTTAGGTGCTCTTCTATTATTTGTATGATAAGTCTATGTAGGAGTGGAACCTCTTGAAGAGCTTTTCCTTACCTATGTCCCTTATCCTCTCTGTCCCTTAGCCAATCAAGCCTAACTTTCTCTTTTCTTATTTTGTTTCCTGCCCTGGTCAGCTTTTCTTTGGTCTATCTCCGCGGGTCACTAAACTAACCTTCTCTGGTCCGCTTTGGCTATTGAACTAATCTTCTTCGAACCCCCAGGCCGAACTCGGAAAGTCCAACCAATGTATGATACACCCGACACTGCAACCGTCTCTTCAATCGGGTCAAGCCTGCCATCAAACCCCCCAGGCCCCAAGCCAGTCAGTTTGACCAGGAATGCCTGCGAACGATATAATCATGAATAAGAAGAGCAACCGGTAAACGAGTGCGAAGGGAGCGAAGGTTACGAAGCGAGTTTCTCTATCTAGTCTCCTTCAGGCGAGTTGAACGAACGGTCTACTCAAGCTCCTGCAGAATAGCCATCAATGGGTCTTGAAAATCCAATAAAAGTAGTTAACCCGCGATTGACCTTTATATTGTCTACCTCCGTCTCGCATGATAAATTGAATTCGGGGTGATCCAAACTAGCCAACGGACTCAGCTGGCGAATGTGAGGCTATGGATATAGTATAAAAAAACAAAGAATAAGTAAGTTCTCGAAGGAAGCAGCCAAGTCACACTATTCCATAGCCTCGCTCTTCTCCTCTGTTTTGTAAGTGAACGAAAGGCTAACATAAGTGTCAGTTGAACGATCTACTGAAACAGCCTGATGGCGAATGGAACCTCTTGAAGACATTACCTTGGCTTTTTAGGTCTTTAATTCTTTCAGATCCTGCCCGGCTTACTTTTGCTAGGCATAATAGGAACCGCCTCACTAACCTGGCCATGAAAACTGTCTCCTTAAGATAACCATGCAGAAAAGCATTTTGTTTTTTACATCCAGCTGTCTTACAGACCACTTGTGAATAACAGCCAACGCAAGAACAAGGCGAATAGTAGTAAGCTTAATAACAGGACTAAAGGTTTCATCGAAATCAATACCTTCCAGTTGGTTGTAGCCTTTTGCAACTAGTCTTGCCTTAAACCGTTCAACCGACCCATCTGCCTTTAGCTTGGTTTTGAACACCCACTTCGAACCAACAACATTCATCTCTGGGTCTCTAAGAACAAGATCCCGTGTGTATATTGTGATGAAGTGCGCTAAGTTCGTCTTTCATGGCCGCATACCAATGAGGACTATTTCAAGCAGAACGAACTGAACGAGGCTCAGAAAAATCAGAGTGAGCAGAGTGAAGAAGACCATAGTGCAGATCCCTGTAACTTCGAGGCTTGATGGTCCCATCTCGAATCCGGGTCGTCATATGATGTGTGGATGTCGAGTCAGCAGAAGGACCTAGTACAGTTGGTGCATCAGAAGTACTCTTTTTCTTTTTCAGAGACAATAGGTGAATCATCATGGTCCCTAGACTTTGATGTTCCCATGGAAGAGATAGCAGGCTCTACTGCAGAGGATGGTGAAGTAATAGCAGCAACAGGAACAACAGAAGAATCACCAGCAGAAAGAAAGATCATCAGGTACTTGTGATATGTTGTCCGGCAGGTCAGCAGAAACATGCTGAGCAGAAGACCTGACCAAGGAAAGATCTCCTCCGTTATAGGCGGCAAACAGAGATATAATGGTTTTGAACATGAATTATCGGCACCTTTAACTGTACTATTGGAACTGTGCTCTGAAGATGGATTTCAAGTATACCAGTAAGATGTATCAGAAAAGGTAGTGACCTCCCCCTGAAAAGTATCACGACCATTAAAGAGCAGAAAACGGAGATTGCATGTTGATAACAGAAGATGGCAATCTGTTGATTAAATACACTGCAGTAGTGAATGCTTCAACCCATAGATGCTTTGGTACTCCACTATTTATCATCAAAGTAAAACCCATTTCAACTATATGTCGGTGTTTTCTTTCGGACACCCCATTTAGTTCGGGCTCCCCAGGACAAGATACCTGTTGGGCCACATCTATCTAATTGATTGATAAAATCTGTGTGAGCAAACATTGAAAAATTTGCATTTTTATGTAAAACCTATTTTCTACTATTCTTTTAAAGCCTAAAAAGCACTTTAGAAAATCTTCTTTTCGCCGCAACGGATAAATCCTGGTAAAACGAGTACAGTCATCCACAAAAATAACGTAGTATCTAAACCTTTGATTAGAAGCAACCGGGGCAGGCCCCCAAACATCAGAATGAATTTGAAACAATGGTATATCAGATTTCTTATCATTAACAGAAAAAGGTAAACAACAACTATGGCCCATCGCACAAACAGAGGGCTTTTTATTCCTACTATCTATGTAAATAACATCCTTAGAATTTTCATACTTCAAAGTCTTTTATTGAGGGTGACCAAGTCTTTGGTGCCAAACTCCTTCTGGTGCCTTTCCGAACTTCAACGCAACTAGCGCTTGTTCACCTTTGTCCAGGGCATACAAACCGCCCATCCTACTCTCGGTTGCCAGAATCCATCCTGTCCTTCGATCCTTGATCAAAAATTTTTCCGATGAGAACTCAAAGATGCAAGAATTATTATAAGTAAGTGGACTCACAGATATTAGGTTTTTCTTTATATCAGGAACAAATAAAACATCCTTTAATTCAAAATTTCCTGAACTTGTAGTCAAAGAAGCATCACCAATATGAGAAATACGTAAACCAGTACCATCCCCAACATATATCTTATTGGACCCCCCCAATACCCAACATATATCTTAGGAGTCATTTTTTTAGATTACCTGCGTCAGCGGTCATATGAGCAGACGCACCAGTATTGGTATACCAGTTGGGATCCTGCGAATCATAGAGAGACATAGCCGCCAATGCTTGAGGGATATAAAGGGACTGATAAGAGTAAGAAAACCGGTTCCAACAACGGTATGCCCAAAACGACCACAGATCTGACACACAGTGTAAGCAAATTGGTTACCAGAACCTTGGTCCCGAGACGTATTACGCAACACTTGCTGGGGCGGCGCTTGCTGTGGTGAAGGCTGTGGAGGACGATGCTGAGGTTGTTTATGTGGAACTTGAGACCCTGTCGACCCTTCTTCACCACTATTCCTTCCGCTCGGCCTGTCTTCCAATACCAACCCTCTATCCCTTAACCATGAGCTGGACAACTCTCCTTGCCCTCCTAACCTAAGAGCAAGGAATCACCCTGTATTTTTCATATTTTGAAACTCCTGCAGCTTACGTTAACTACTGCCTTCACTGTTGATATCCTTCTGCAACTGCTCACTCCTCTTCTTAACCGCGTTCATATAATTGATCCACCACCGGTCCATGATCACTGTCCTCCTTAGAAATCGTTCAGCCCTTGTGCTATTTTCTGCTCCCCCATACTGCTGCATTTGCTCACTTTCTAGCCCTACCAGTACCCTTCCATACACCCCTAGTGCAGGGTGTCTACTGGGCCATGCTAACTGGTTCAAAGGGTTCTATTCCTTCCTCTACCAGCAACATCTTGATCCACGAAGTAATTGCTTTTATAAGTCTTCCACATGATCCTTTCCTTCCTAAACTCTTCTTGTGCTTTCAAAAAGGACTGACAATCCTCTGTAGCAAACTCTACTATATATCCTTCTACAGCGATCTTCACCCAAAAATTGATTGCGCGGGTAATATAGTGATCTACTCGCTGGAGCGCAACTAGGTTCGGAACATTCAAGTAAGAAACCCTCTTCTTTTCCCTTTGCGCGTACTCCGGTGCTTCTTCAAGCCGCCTCACCCACTACCAAATTTTACGTACTCGAACTCACATGAAAAGCTTTATGGTCATCTCTACTAGCATGGCCGTCCAAGATTCTCTATCTAAACCGCTCATATTTTCGTCCGCGCAACTTTGCTTCTTACAAAAGAAAACCTTCAAATCTATTTTCAGTGTCCAATATTTCATCTTTGACTTTAAGAACCCCTATCTTATCTTACAAGTATCCCTCTCTTATAGCACACTGTCCCAGCAAGGTAACCCCTTGTTGGCGGCAAAAAAGAGACCATGATTTTCGTAGGTGTCCAACAAAGGGAATCCACTGTAGTCTATAGTGCTAGCATATTCAATCCCCATGAAGATAAGGTCTCACCTGAAGCACTGCCGAGACTTCAAGGTCAAGAGGGAGGTAAGTCGCAAAATGAGAAAACACACATTATAATCTTACTATTCATTCATTAACAAAAATAGCACACTATAGCACAGATCTTATCTTATTAAGATCATAAACGTGGAAATACTGAATGCAAGTAAAAGTAATAAGTAGTTACAGGGGTGGAGGCAAGGAAGGCTTTCTTTACCTTTTAAGGTGCCGGGAGAGAGACGGATATCAGGGGCAGCTCAGAACTCGGTTCACTTCGCCCTTATCCGGGGGAGAATGCAGGCAAGGCAAGGGACCGTCAACTGTTAAACAAAACCCCAGGAGAGCAGTGCGCACATAAATAATTAACCTCACGGAGGCAAGGAACATTACATAACCTAGTTCTCCTTCTTCCTTCAGTCCTAAACCATTGGTTCCCTTATCTCAGCAATCTATGTATAACCCTTAGTATTCATATACCTTATCTCATATGTCACGGGACACAGGACTAATAATATGGCTGGCATATTAGCGTATCGAGATAGCCTAGGTGTGTAAGACCAGAAGCACATCTGTGACCATACCAGCACTAATACATAGGGTGGCATATAAGCATATCTATATAGCGCCCTAGCCCACACTGCCCAATGAGCTTTTACTAAGTAAAGGTTTCTCAATCGAGTGAGCAGCGCTTAATAAATATCATAAGGCAGGGCTACTCAGGTAACCTTCCTAGACTTAACGGTTGGCCTATCTTTGTCGAGTAGTCTGTCGACGAACGACTTATGCCAGCTTCCTTCCGCCTTAGTCGAGTTACAGAGTCGGAATGTTTACTGACTCACTAAGCGGGCACTACCCGAGTTAATAGACGGTTAATCTCTCTCATAAGGAGAGGTGCCAGAAAGGGTCAGCATTCCCCTTAAAAGCGAGCCATGGACCTGCTTCCCTTCTTTAGGCAGTAAAAAGGTGAGTTCTTAGTTCCTAGTGACCAAACTAGTATAAGTATTGGCCCTACCCTAAAGACTTGTCATTGTCACTCTGGTCTAGCTCAGCGTTCTGTCATTGACGGAAGACAGACATTCCTGATTCACTCCATGTGTTCGGGTTCGTCTACATTTATTTCCAGCTACTTGACGCCGACAAAGCTTACTCAATTTACCACCCACTAGTTCAATAGGAAGGAAAGTAAGGGTCAGGAAGAAAGAAAAGGGATAACCTTGCTTGTGTATGACCTATCGGTTGGAGACGCCCAGTATTGTTAGTCAATTTCCCACTTCTTCAAGAAAGAAAGGCTAGGGTCAGAAAACATTATCAGCTACTTCCTTCCATACGCCCAGTAGTGTTAGTCAATTTCCCCTCTGGATGGACCGGGTTAATTAACATTCTAACTCTCTATCATCCGGAGACGCCACCCTCTAACTCGCGAATTCCCCATATGATTGAGCCGCTTAAGCATTTGCAACGCCCACCTTGCTTTCTCAAATTCCCACTTAAAGTAAGGAAGGCCAAGAAAGGACGTATCAACCTGAGCCTTTTCCACAATAAGCAGCTCTCAGAAAAGAGACGAAAAAAAGATTCAGAAAGTGGATAATCACAACTATTATAATAACTCGGAACTATATAAAACCTCAACGCCCCTCTCTACTCCGAATCAGAAAGAAATCTTAAACCAGAAACCCAGGACGGTACCGACCCGGCCCCCTAGCCAACATACAAAGCGGGAAAGACAAACCACGCCTAGCAAAGTGTAAGTGTAAGTGCCGGACCTACCGCGCCTTCAACGGTTGGAGCCAGCATATACATATTTATTCCCCTCAATCGCATAGCGAAGATAAGGTCCTAACTGGGCTGAGCTGGGAGCAGGAAAGCCAAGTATCTAAGTGCAACGTCTCTGAATGAAAGAAAGAAAAGCGTAATTACATATATATATCTAATATAATATTGATCAAATTGGCTTTGAGGGGCATCAAAAAGCTCTTTCCGGGCAAGCATCACCCAACCCTGCTCTGTATGTTTTCGGCAAGCAAGCCCGTGCCTTCCTTCGACCATTCATTGCTTCATCGTGTACTCCTTCCTTCCCTACGTCCGACCGAAGACCTTAACTGCTCTGATTGAACCTTACAATTGATACCTACCTTTACTGCTCCGCTCGACTAATCAGGGCACCGAACAGCGGGACATCCAAACCCATTGCCATCCCCAAATACCCCTGCCTGGCGCTAGGCTACTATTGCCGAACTATTTCGAACCGGAAATCAAGGTCATTCAAATTTCCTGAAATTAGCTCAGAAATGGCAACTAAGCATAATTAGATCTATTATGGTGCATCAATTCTTCAATGAGTAGGGGGCTTTAAAACAAATTAAAAAATTGATTGAAAATATATGTATGACTGACTCGCCTGATCAAAAGTGTCTTTTATTGTAAGTAACAAATAATAATGTGAAATCCTACGATCGAAGTCAGGTGTAAATAGAGAGAAGAGGTAGAGAATATTTTGGGTGGATCAATTTCCTCCTTCAGTCTCCTTCCCACCCCGCTCCCCTTCTCGGGTTCATAGAGAGATATAGTATGAACTGGTTTTCTTTCGACCAGTCAGTTGAACACGTCTCACACTGCTAGGGGGAGGGACTCGCTAGGATTGCTTGGATTGATGGTCTGGGCTGGCTGGTTAGTGAGCTAGCTGGGATGGATAGTATGGCTGGCCGGATGGGAGAATAAATAGGCTTGCTAGATTGCGGGCTTCTATCGACCAACCGAACCGGAGATCTTATATTGAACTCTTGCTGCCCATCTATCTCTTGCTAATTGGATACGATGAACTTTACACGGATGAATTGCTTGCCGGCTGGCTAGACGACCAACCCGTGAGGCTATATTAAACAACCCAACGAGATTCTGCTTCGCAAGACAAACAAATTGACAGAAACTAAAGAGAAAGGACAAGCGGCTTCGCTCCCTTTTAGAGCTATATGTAATTACGCTTTTCTTTTCATCGATCGTACCTTACCTTATATCTCGTAGACAAGGAGAGATATCTCATTTCATTATATATGTAATTACGCAATCCCCGAACCAATAAGTAACTTACTTAGGGTCAAAGGTTGAAAGCTATGTAGCCAAGTAGTATACTTCTTCTGGTGACCGACTCTAAGTTAGGACGTGACATGCATTACTTACGAGCATGTTATGGCTATCTTTTCTAAAATAATTTGCAGCCCTGAGCATAAAGAACTCCCACTTAGAAGAGGTGTGGAGTGGTCTTATTGGCGCATACCACGGTGGGGTCTTCTTCTGGAGTGAAGTCGTAACGTGGCCGTAAGAGAACCCGCGGCTGGATCGAATCCCATTTTGAGAGGAGGGAGGGCTCCGCAGGCAGATAAAGTAACTGGGTACCCACGCTTGGGTGAGCACTGGGTTCCTCATTGCCGAGTGTGATTCCATTCATGGTAGTGGCGGCCACGGAATGGTGAGCCGTAAGACCCGTAAGAAGGTATTAAACCATATCACGGATGAGGTGTGCCAACTTATTTAATGCATGAGTCAGTCAGTCGGGGCTGAATCTTTCCAAAGACGCAGGCAGATCTTGATTACTGTGTGGGTTTACTACTTCAGGGAGCGGGAGGTGTACAGTGGTAGGGGTTAGAGTGGAGTAGGTGCTCTCTATATATGCTTCCTCTAATTTCGAAACTTACGAACTTCGCCTCGGATAAGGGATGAAGTTTTAAACATTTCCATCCCTTATCCGGTATGGAGATCAACTCCCCCTCCTTGCTTTTTTTCCTGAGTTGCTCAAGCTTAGGGGCCGAGAGCCAATCATTGCCAATCATAGCCAGAAGGTCCATTGCCAGAGGGTCAGTGCCGATAGCCAGTGGTCATTGCCAGTCATAGTC
>Ga0233342_1000198_pt1 | contig 18529 bp, 6 predicted proteins | sample GEONDECOMP273_FD_180706 | JGI IMG/M metagenome (GOLD analysis project Ga0233342, IMG submission 180706) | Leaf litter microbial communities from Shasta-Trinity National Forest, California, United States - GEON-DECOMP-273 | ecosystem: Environmental > Terrestrial > Plant litter > Unclassified...
CGCTTCTCTTAGTCGCTTTTCAGTTATAGTTCTTTACTGATAGGCGAAAGGTCCTGATAGTGACTGGTTTGAGGGCAGTAAGCACAAAGAGAAGACATAACCCGCACCTTACATTAATCGCATGCCCAAGGAAGATACCAACTCCAACTGAAACTCTCTTTAGCGGTTCGTAGTTCAGCTAATAGAATCTTTCTTTCGGCTAGCAGGCTACGGGCAGATTAACCTAACAACAAAAGCAGGCACTCGTGATAGTAAGTTTCGGCTTTGCTTTGCAGGTCAGGGCACGGGAAGGGATTGATCAAAGATCATGTTTCGTCTTCGGGTACTTGCGGTCAGGGCAAGAGCCTTAGTCAACTTCCTACTAGGCTTGGTCGGTAGTCAAGTTATATATAGAGTTTCCTTCCTTAAAAGATCATGTTTATTCTTCTTTAGGCGGTTCCTTCAGTACTGTTACTCAGCAACGGTAGTAAGCGAAAGGTGGTAAGATTTAGTTAAGCAATTGAAGTAAGCAGTTCCCTGCAAATTCGACTCTTTTTTTCGTTCGACATCAAGGGCTCGTTCCGCGAGTGCAAGAAATTGCGAGCTTTAAGTTGATTCATCCTTGATTAATAGTGCGAAAGACCCGATATAATAGCTTGACTGTTGGAAGCAAGTGAGTAGAGCTGGTTGGTCCAGTCCTGCTGTTAGGGCGAAGTGGATAGATTAATTCCATGTTCCTGTAGTCTTTCTGTTGTGGTCAGCCTTATGGAGGGGGTAATTTATGACTTTACTAGATGGTGTAGCTGAATAACGAACTAAGCCAACTCAACTCAAGCAAGAGCTCGAAAAGCAGTGCACTTAAAGCGATGCAGTAGCGGTGATAGGGAAGCTGGCTTGACACTTTAATAACGGAAGCAAGCAGTAGCTCTTATTTCTCAGGTAGGGAAACAATACACAATAGTAGCTGTTCTCAGGTAGGGCTGTAGTTGCTCTTTCTCACTTGCATAGCGGTAGTATTAGCTACAAGCAGGAGTTTCCAGTAGCAGTTGTTTGAAGGTCGGTAGCGGGGCAGTGAACGTAGCGAGAAAGGCATCGGTGATGAGCCGATAAATCTCAGCAAGTACCTGTTTCCAGGCTGGATAAGTGGTAAAGCGAGCCACTTTAGTAATTGACATGCGAGTAGCGAGGTCCCTTTCATTCGGTAAATAGATTCTTCTTTTCTCATAGATAGATATAAAATAAAGAATCTATTTGTTTGCTTGTTATGGCAAGGTAGTAGAAAATAAGTGAAACCGTTGGTTTCCTTTCCTTTTCATTTCATGTTTATAGTCAAACCAAGTACGGAGGGCATTTTTATTTTAGAACTTTTTGATCAAAATATAAAAGAGACTTGGCTTTGACTTTCTTGTTTGTTCTGCTGGCAAGGCATAAAATAAAGGGATTGAATAGCTTGATTTCCTGACATTCTTGTATCTAGTCTGAATCTTGTTTTATTGGATTAAAAAAAAAAGGTCTAGTGAAGTAAGTCTCAAATCTGATTAGGAACTGGCGCATCCAGTTTCGGCAATGAAGGAGAGAGGTTGCATCGGTGCGCACGACCTGACTATAGGCCCAACTTTCAATTTAATATAGGGAAATGGAAGCTGATGAACAAATGAAAAAGGGGTTTTATTTGTCCTTGACTTTTGGATTTTTTTAGTTCAATTCACTAAATCATTCTTTGTATTTTTATATTTTTTTCTTGCTTTCAGGTTCCTTTAACCCACTTCTTTCTAGCTCAACGCATTCATCTTATCCTGACTATGGTGACTCCTGTTCTCTTACGCAAGGAGAGTGTATTGAAGATAGCTTCCGCTACCTCGGGCTATCAAACGTAACGGAACGTAAGGAGTTGTAGTATGATCCACTAGCTACTGGCTTCCGACCGGCCCAAGAAGGATTTGCGTTCAACCTACTTTCCTCTTGCCCCCTATCTATCTCTTCCGCCTTTTGAAGAGAGTACCTTAGATCCCGCTCGCCTTTCATTCACCAGTTGATTATAGTCCAGTTGCTTTTTATTACAGTTCCAATTGTTCGGTTCGCTTCCTCAAGTAAAGTGCCAGAACAAATACTTCAAATTTTTGTGAGTGAAGCTTTTGTTTTTCGCGTTAGTTGGTCTTTCTTCAAGTGCCATTTAATACCAATAGAATGAAAAACCTTACTGATAGGAGTAGAATAAAAAAAATGCTCCTTTTCCTTTTCCCCCCCTCGTATCGATGATCATACCAATCCCGACCGAGGAGTGTTGGACAAGAAGGTGAGAGTCTCTCGTAAAGGATCCCGACTCAAGATCCGAATCAAGCAAGCTTCCCTTCCTCAACTCGAGTTATTGCTACCTGCTAACTGATCCTCACGAGTAACTGCTATCTCAGAAAGTATATAAAAAGAGTTTATTGTGCTCGAAAAGTCGTCTTTTTTTCCCTGGATCACGAAGTCCATCAAGTCAGAATAACTGGGAGAATGCATATATGCAAGGCCCGACCCGCGAGCGTAACAGAGGAATAAGCAGTTGCATATCAAGCAGAAAAGGTGACCACACAACCCGAGTACGACCTCCTGGGTCATCTCAGCGCCGGCTCACATATTGATCTTGGAGTTGTTGAGAATCTCTCCCAAGCAAAAGGAGTTTTTCTTAAAGTTCAACCAAGGCTTCATAAAGCTGGGGCAATCTCTTCTACATATCATCAGTCTTTTAACCCTACAAAGGGAGCATTGTGACGATCCAAGAAGCCGACAACGAAGTCAGACTATCTGCTGAGGAGGAGACTGCTTGCTATCTTCCTTCCCTCGAAGAGGACATGCTTTCTCTCGAGAAAGAAGAAGAGCCGGCGCCCCATGAACTGACGTTCCCCTCGCGGAACGAGCCCGAGAACTGACGTTCCCCCTCGGAACTTGACTCCACAGGGTACCGTGCCCACTTTTTGATAAGAACGTTGACCCCCGGCTCTTTATAAAACTGAGGCTAATAGGCAAGGAAAAGTGCACTGGTTACGGGACGCTCCCTACACCAGGCTGCCTTACTACGGTCACGATAGTCTAACAGGACAGATAAAACAAGGCTAGACTTCCATTATAGGAAAACAGTCAAATAAGAGACGAAACAGACACTAGGGCGAAGACAAAGACCAATGCTTAAAAACCTTATGCGAAGGAGCAAGTTCTTCCCTAGCGAACTGCAATGCAAGTCGGACAGAAAGTGTTTTGTGCAAGTGTGGCTTTCTCTGAGTGAGAACGAAGACCAGAAAGAAGGAGTGAAACGCAAAATAAAAATTGATTTTATTTAGTGTTTGAAGCAGAAGCTCCAAAAATCTATCCGAACTTTTATCTATTGGTCAAGCACTTAAAACCTTTAGAGCTTCATCGGGTGCCTATCCTTGCTTGAAACTGATAGTCCACGTTTCACTGTTTAAATTACCACTTTTACAAGTTTTAACACTCGCTTGGCAAAGATCCACGAATTCTCATTCATGAGCAGACTGTGCTTATTGGTTGGGTAGTATACCTTCTGATAGCATGCGTTCTGATCTTGTCTCCAATTGTAGAGTCGTTACGGAGAGCCTTCGGGTAGTTAATACAACAGGAGGTGAATTCACTTCGAATCAAAGAGCTTCTTAGCGGATATAAGAATCTAGTTACATAACTCTAGGGGCTACCTTCCTTACTTTTTGATAGCTAATTCACTTCGTAAAATAAATTACCCTTTTGTTTTCCCAGCGAGCGAAATATACAGAGCAAGCTTATTCCAAATCGGACTACGCGAGTTTATTCCGCGGTCATTTTCGTAGCAATTTATATTACTTCATTCTCAGAAGCAATTGAATTGCCTGCTTCCCGTTCTGTAGGCTCCTTTCTTTTGACGCGCCCTCCTATTAACCTTGGAGCTTTCCTTACCGGAACCTTTTCCTCCGGCTGATAACTGTGCTCTTTCAACTACTTTTCTCGTACTTCGACGACATCTTATCGAAACCAGGAAGTAGAACTCAATTGCCCATTACTGCTTTGGCGAGTAGCTCCGCCCTGACTCGAGTCGAGGGACTACCTTTTTATTTACTTTCATCCAAGTTCCAAGTTCCAAGATCAGCAGATCGGCCTGCACGCCTTCCTATGAGCCGCTACCTCTGCTGCCTGCCTTATACCTTGTATTCAACAGGGAGGGCTAGGACTGCTTATATTATCACTTTGAGATTCATTGCCCTAGGAAGGTGAGGAACTTCTGCTTGGCTGGCTTACTATTTGGACGAGGAAAAGCCTTACTTTTTTGACTATCCCGTATGAGGGGCCTCATCAGTCAATAAAATAGATCCTTCCCTTCCCCGATCTGGTGGTACGAATGGGTATTTTATTGGGGTTTTATATGAAGGCTTTTTTGCTAAGCTCTGTCCTGTACGAGAAGTGTGTGGGCCCGGCCTACGGAGGACACATTAGTAAAGAAAGACTATTTCTATCCGTGATCTTTCCTGAAAACTGTTGGTGGAAGAACTTACTTATCGGAGTGATGTCTAAAGGCGCAAGTAAGAAGGCAAGCTTACGCACCTATATGATTCCTCGATCGAGAGAAGGCAGATTCTTACTCGATCTACAGCTCCTCGATCGCTTTGGAAGGAAAGGGAGGGCGAGAGAAGTCCTCGATCGTACCTTGCTGAAGGGAACGGTCTTAGATCTTATGGGAAGACCTGCCCCGATCTGGTAGTTCAATAGGTTCAAATATATATATATACAAATGCTACTTTTATTCCTCGATCGTAAGCAGGATGGGGTTGAAAACGAGGTATACAAAATTGCATCGAGATGTACTTTTCCTACCCGATAAGTTTTTATCCTATGGCTCCGTTATTCAGGAGAGAACTAGTTATTAGGACTAATAGTGTTATGTACACTTAGGCAAGCTAGTAGTTCAAATAGTAAGGCTTATAGGAGATCTTCCTACGCAGATGGAGGTAGTAAGCCAGCCAACCAGCCCAGTTCGAATTAGCCCCGCAGGGCCTTCAGTAAAGAGAAATAAAGAAACCACTATGAAATAAAGGCGACCATCAACAAGGCATTCTTTCAGCCGTAAAAGCCCATTTAATGCCATCTGATGTCCATCTAGTGGCCATAATGGTCAAGGAAAGCCAGGATACTCACCCACTATTAAGGGAAAGATAACAGGCTTTGAATAAACCAGAAGGGCCCATTTAAGGCGATCTCCTGTCTGTCTAGTGTCCCTATTCCATGTCTGCCAGGAAGGCAATAAGGTCTCTCCCGTAGGTATAGGTCGTACCTAACTCTAACCACCTTAGATGTAGGGGAAGTCAATAAGGTTTCTACCTTGGCTCGAGCGCTCATATTTACCTTGCCTTTCAGGTATGGAATTAATAGCCAATATCCTACCTAAAAATAAGGAAGGGAAGCTCAGATAAAGAAAACCCCATCTTAAGGGTCCGAAATGGCCATTTAAAAGCCTCTTTTTTGGGCCTTGTACAGAGGATCTTTCTGGCCAAGAGGAAATTAAGGTCTCTCCTATAGGGAAAGAACTTCTTTAATTTGTCGTTCTCCCTGGAATCTCCAAAGCTTCCTTTACTAAAGGGAGTAAGGACTTACTTAATATCTTTTCCCGAAAGAATAGTTCTTACCTGCCTCTTCCAACCCTTAGAAGTCCATGAATAAGGTCTATCCCTATGGAAGCAAGGATATAACACACCCTCTTGAAGGCCAGAAAAAGGCATTCTGTAACCCATAAGGGCCTCATTAATGCCATCTTCTGTCCAGCAAAGGTAGTTCTTCCAGGTCTGGCCGATCACAATGAAATAAAGTATCTCCTTTAGGGGAGAGTACTAAAATTAGAAGGTGGACACAACCTGGAGCAAAAGCAGAAAGGGACCTATAACCACAGAGTGAAATCATTATCTTTAGAGGCCTTATTCCCCAATATATCTGACTTTGATCCAATTTATTTGAATTTTCAATATATGTACTCCCGGGAGGGAGGGGAAAAAATACCACCAACAACCAAATGTTAGGGTAGAAAGGGACTCTAACTGACTTGACTGATTATCTCCTTTTCTAAATCAGCCAGATTCCCCAGTATTTATCCCTTTAATATCCTTTCAAACCTAAGGAAGGTCCCTGAAATCCCCTTGTCAAACCTGAGCAAGCCGCTTACTCAGAAAACCTGAGCGAGTCATCCCTTATAATCAAGCTGTCCTTCCTGGTGAAAAGAAGTCAGGAGGACGCCCTAACTAACGAAGTGATCTTATGAAGTAGTTCTCCGCCATCAAGGAGTGATCATACCTACTTTCTTATTCTTCTGGGCAAGGTTGGGATCGCACGCCCCTTGGGGTGGTTTCGTTTCTATGGGCCAAAGGCAACCTATCCAGGCTTGTCCATTCATCGGATTCCCCTCCAGGTAGCCAGAAACCCTCCTTATAACCAGTCAACAAGGGAACACTGGTGAATGGGTGTATCGTGCTTTTTGCGTACATTCTGAAACCGCCTTGCCCATATGACCAACTGATCCTATACTAGGTAAAGGTTTCCCAATCGAGTGAGCAGCGCTTACTAAATATCAGAAGGAAGAGCTACTAAGGCTGTACTACTATGAGTTGGAAATGAGTAAAGGCCCAGTTGGGCTTGGCTGGAATTGCTCAATAAAAATGGATAAAGATTTTATAAATACAACTATAATGGTTGGGCAGCTTAAAACGAAAGCAAGGATTATTGTTATAATCATATGAGAGTTGAAGGCAGCCCAAGACAACAAAGGAAACTGCAAAATGATAAAGGGATATGCAAAATGTGCTAAAGGAAATTGCTATAGCAGCAATAAATCATACCTTGCTATGTTGTTTATATTTCTCTATATTGAGAAAGTTGTGTGTTTTCTAATAACGACGCATAAGAATGCTGCTATGAAGCAGGAAAGCTAATAGCTGGAATATACATGCACTAGTGAGCGTATTGAAAGATAGAATGTGCATATAGATATGCTTGAGCATATAAGATGTTGCATGCTCACTAAGAAGTGTATGCTATTTTATATCTGGAAAATGTGGCATGATGACTAAATGTGGTTGCTGATGGTTATGTAACTAGGAATGGTTGGGACCATGTTTTACGATGTTGATGATGCAACTGCTTGTGGCAATCGACCTTGGGAAAGGAAAGATAAGGACAAGAAGATGCTTTTCAAGAGGTTGATGAAGGACCATGCGAGTTTATCAGGTAACATCAAAGATGTGGATGGCAACGGCTATTATTTTTAGCGTAATTTTCCAGAATGCATTATCCAATATATTGGCATCCTGTTTTCATCCCGGTTTAAGGCCATTTTAAGGAATTTAACTTATCCATTAGAATCTATAATAAAGCAACTCACCAGCTACTCCAATAATGAAACGGAGTCGCTCTAAAGACCATCAGGAGGGCGAGGTACGGAGTTGCTCGATTCATTAGTGGACCAGAAATGTGGAGCCTCCTCTATATAGGAATAAAGAAATCTAGTGTCTTAAGGATCGATAGCACCCAAAGTCAATAGTAAGGCCTTCTGTTGCGATGGGCAAGTTTGTCGGGCGAGGAATTAGAGCAAACCCGACAGAGGCGGGTGAGTGAGCGCGGCGACAGATCCGGTAAAGTCCTGATAAAGAAATATCAATCGCACGCAATATGAATGCCAAATTGGGGATAGAGGTTCGCTGTAGTGTGTTTCCAATTAATTGTTATAACATACATAGTATGACTGCAACCAGCAACAGTAGAAGTAAAGGCAACAGAGTTATAGTCACTATAAAAGGAGCATCTAAGCCAGCAGCATTTTCTCCAAATCCTATAGCATCTGAGCCACCGGCATCTCGCCCAGTGCCCCTCCCATATCTGGGTGCATATCCAGTTACTATAGAGGCAGTTGGCGGAGTTTAACCAGTTTCTTTCGCTTATCTATCACCAGCCAAGCCATCTAAGATCTAAGCCATCTAAGATCTAAGCCAGCGGATCCAAAGCCAGTCCCAGCTACAGAGCAAGCATATCCACTAGCAGCTAGAGCAAGGACAGGAGCTAGGGCAAGGACAGAACCAGTAGCAAAGCCAGGTGCAGAGGCAGAGGTATAGACACAAGAGCACCTATAGCAGTAGTAGCAAAGGCGGAAGCTAGGGTTGCAGGTCCTCGACTTGCTTTTAAGTAATATTGTATATAGAGGACCTCTTGCCTTGTGGGTTCGCCTCTTCTTTCCGGTGTATCCCCGAAGCGAAACGCTGTTCCACCTCTAATATGATGTCACCAGGTGTAGGTTAATACACCATCGACGGGGCAGGGCGCTAACCAGAGTTAGCCTTTATTATCTAGAACAACATATGAAACTAGTTGTTCAGGATATAAGAAGTTTGTCAGGACCGTCTTACCTTGTCGTGACAATCGGTCCTATTCGCTCGTTCCCGGTAACCACTCTTTTCCGCCTTCTGCTTGAAGGAAACAATGAGTCAACTAAGATCCTAATATCTCGTCGCTTCACAGGAGAACTCGTGGAATTTTGTATTGCAATTGTATGCCATAATTTATCGAAGGATAACCTTCGGACCCTATTAAGTTCTCCACCTTTCTCTCTGGATCCTGTGTATTTTTGTATTTCTTCTCGGAAGGGTAAAAATGCAGTGTGTCAAGAGGTCTATAGTTTTTGTTTTTGGAAATATTATGATTCAATGGGGTCTGTCAGAATTAGAGTTTCAATCCAGAGCTTACGCTTCACGTACCAAAGGTGTCGATTACCAACGCTACCATGCCATACGTGCATTCCTTTCTTGATCCCTCGGTGGAGAACTCATCATTTCGCTCATATAAGGAGCTCTACCTCTGGATGCGGGATCGAGGATTCCCACAAAGGTACACCGATAAGGAGCTTGGTGCAATGAAATATGAAATCCTTTGGTGGTTCTCCATTCAATGGGTGAGCTTCTTTCTCCCCGGTAATGCGAAACAACTAATCTGTGTACTCGGTGACCTCACTAACACAACTGGGCTTCGGTCCCTTCCAATGGGCCACACCTCTACGGCCATCTAGCATAAGTGTAAGAATCAAATCAAAATTGGTGACCTCACTAAAACACTCGGTTCTGTCTGACTTCTTCCTATAGCAAACATACTTCTTTCGGATGGAGAGGGTAGGCTGACAAGGGGTAGTAAGGGGTGTTCATTCATAGGTATGAGGGAGTTATCATCAAAGGCTATTCCCACCCGTGGCGCTAGAACAACGTCGTGTGGCTAGACCCAGGCTATAACGTGGACGCTAGATCGTGGGCTTGAACAACACGGACGGATATCATCGCGCTGGGAAAATAAAAACGAGCAGGCTGGAACCCATTGGCCGGGAGAATAAAGAAAGAGGTGACTGGTAAATTTTACGAGCGAGGAGCGAAGCTATCACCCGACCAAAGAAGGACGAGGGCTGGAGATAGTAACATGTTGGCCTCTCCCGGTTAGGTATCGTTTACTGCCTGGATCAATTGGCGGCAACCCGTGACCGATCGAAGTTGGATCGCGAACATCCGACCTTCAACAGGGGATTTCCCCTCTCAATGGACCAGATTAATGAAGGCCCCCAAGAAGACTCCACCAATAAGGAGCAAGGTCCTTCCCGGCGTGAAGCTTCAAAAGCAATGGTTATAAAAAAGGACATATGCATGAGTTCCCTTTAGACCATATACAAATTATTTCATTGCCTGATAAGGCCCCCCAGTTACCAACAAATGAGACTGATTGAGCGCAGGATGAAGATTCATTGGCTGGGCGGGGATAATACACTGGCCATTTGGCTTCACTACTTGACTGGGCTATTCAGCCTGGATACCGGGCTCAACTGGGCTTATTGGATAAGCTACCAGTTCTATAAAATGGCTTCATTCACCATTCTTTGATAATTCAATTTATACTTTGGGGAAGACAATTGAAATGACTCATCAGAAGATTGAAATATATTTTCTCTTCAATTAACCATATACCCTTTATGAGATTGTTTACCCCTTATTGCCAGGTGGTGCTAATCACCCATCTGATCCAAGTGATCCAAGAGTTGATCCCGCTACTTGATGAATGCGAGTGTCATTGATCTATAACAAGAGGAACCCCAGTAGTAAGAGGTATATGTGGGGGGGTCATAATTGAATAAGTTCCATTGGAGACGCCCCCACCGTGGCCATCAAGGAAGGACATAACCTCAAGCTCGGTGGGAAGCCATCTGCTAGGGAATAAGGCATTACAAAAGAACAAAAGCAAGGGACCTGGTGAAGTCCCTCCGAGAAAGATTTGGCTGGAAAAGACTCCCTAGGGTTATATAGAGGATACTCCCTTGGCGCCAATAAATAGTAAAAAACCCTTAACATTGGCCATGCCATTACCTTAGCCCTGTCCTAACACAGTCTTTCACTGACTGGCCCCATTGCGAGTCTCTAGCTTAGGCTTTTATCTACAGGGTAGAGGGAGTCAATCAAATAAGTCCACAAGGGAGACATGGTCTAGACATATCTAGTATAGCTAAGGAAAGGGATCTGCCCAGGAAAGGTAGGCCCACCAACCAAGAAGGGAAATTTATACCATACCCCCGGCTATGTGCATGCAGCAGCTAACGAAGGAATGCTATTGCAGTGAGTGAATATCGTAAGTGATACGTGTTGCATCTCTACATTGTGGGGATTAAACACAAATGTTAGAATGGAACAGCCAATCTATTGTTGCAATGAGTAATTCAATGCGTAAGTTCAGCTAGTTCCCCAGGGTAAGGTAAGTTCCATAAATAAAGTAGGAAATGCCATATCGTCATTTAGCTTACACTGATAGAGAGATGAAGCTTCAGTGTGAGGTGCAGCAACCAAACAACTTTTACTAGCATGACAAGGTGCAAAAATCTGATAAAGATCTCCCCGTATATACGAAACCAGATTTCCAATTTAGCTCATTTGGCACTTGTTCTTTGTCATAACATAATTTTTATGATTTCTATGAATCCACCCTCATCTGGGAAATAAACTGGAGATTCTTGCTAAGAAACTATATCCTTTCATGATGTTGCTCTCTGGTATGCCCCTGCACTCAGGCCTTCACTTTCTTTTTATAAAATTTTAACCTTCTCCTTCTGCTTGCTTTTAAAACTACGCTTGGATCCCCTGTTTTAATCCGCTGGTTTCTAATACACTGGTCGAAACTGACTGGGCTACTTACTACGAAAACCCAATGGCCTAACTCTAATCGACTACTTGGAGGGGCTAGCGGATCTAATTCTCTATTAGGTGCATGTAACTTTTGCCGAGAAGTCCTGGAACCTGGGCCGGGACATACACTTATAATGCCTGTAATGTATTCTGTTAACTTATGGTACTCGCATATCTACGTTTCACTAATTGTCCTGGGACAAAAAAGAGAGACTACCTTACTTAACAGTCCAGTTAATAGACATTTATAAAAAATATCCATCCCCTTTATACTCTACAGGTCCGGTTCGCTTCCAACAAGCAAGCAGCGCATTCATAACATACATAAAAGGCCCTGGTCCGGCGAGTCAATGGAAACAGCATAGAAATACCGGATTCACGAGTCAATGGGCCAAGGGCAACGTTATTGATTCACATACAATATAGCTCATTGGTTCAGAAGGGATTGCGCTTGCGAAGCTCTTTGGAATGCGTTGAGGCCCCTATCAAGGTGTGTGTAAGTGATAGTTCTTGTGGTAAAGGAGAAGAACAAGTGCAGGCAGATTGATCGGCGTAGGATTTATGATAGACCGGGTCCGGCCTTTAAATGTATATCACCGTTAAGTAAGCATCGTCTATAATTGCATCGATCCATCCAGTCAATATACCTGTGTTCTGTGTATGGGCCACCCCGAAAAAAGGGTTTATGTTGGCCCTCTTTCCATTTGTTGGGTTTCTATTCCGGAAATTGCTTATTGAAATAATTATATTTCAACTTATGCTTAGAAGAATAATGCCGGTCCAATTGCAGCTGGTGCTGCTTCAACTATTTTTAATATAGGTCCATTTATACTGATGATGATAATTATATTAGAACTTGTGCTGGGAACGAATGATCCGATTCAACTGTTGGAAATAATCCTTATAATGCTGTGCAAGAATATTTGATTGGAACAGATTCCCAAAACCTCCTAATTCACGGGTTTTAGGTCAGAATATTTCCCCGTTTGTGGGTTCAGATGAATGCATGATATGGAATGATCAAAACGTGTTATCTGTTGTTTAACGCTGGAGACGTGTGATTGGGTCAGTTGTAACTTGCTCTCTCGTAATATGATTCAGTGGGAACTCCTATCCGCAGAATACTCGTCAGTTATGAGAATCCAATTGAATCAACTTGCCTTACCAGAAGACTCATAAGTTGCTTGCGAAGCGGCCTCCCCAAGAAGACGTGCGTTGTGTCTGCTGGAGCGCCCAACATTGAAGATGGAGTTAGTTGCGTATTGAACTGCGAAGGCAGATTGGGGATGATGCGGGAGGATGCGGGCAGCTATGTGTGATACTGGTAAATGGGAGGGTAAGCATATTAGGGAATCTGGGTAACTCATTTCCTGTGAGATGGTTTTTTTTGTCAGCTTGCATTATAGATGTTATTACAAAAAATGGGCTTATAAACTTATCAAAGTGATCCGTAAGATCATTTTCCAAAAGATCCAAGAAGAATCTTACTATAAGAAGAATCCCCTATAATTTGTTTAAAACATAAAAGAAGGCCTCGGTTCACTGAAGGCATAACAGGAAACGTATAGTCAATAGGCTAACCCCCATGTAAACGACTTCCTGGAAAGAATATTCTTGGCAAGTACTTATAAGCAAATAACCAGGCTATTAAAATTGGCTATGACTGGCTCTAGCCCCTTGTAGCTAAGGTGTATAGTGCTGTATAAGTAGGTGGACTGGGCTTTACTGGGCGGGTGCCTTACCTGCTGTGTTCCGTTCCGTTGCATGCCGTTGCGTACCGGAATATGTAGCGTGTGTTCCTTTTTTTGGATCGCCTATCTCATAAGATTGGGCATTAGCCCAGCCGTTTCGCCACTAGGACCTACCCCGGCTTCCTTAGTCCCGACAGGGTGCAAGTCTAATAAAGCAATCAAATAAAATCGCTATTATATATGCTATTGTTTGTATATCTACGTATATATTATATATAATATTATCGGTGTAGGCGAATGCTCAACGTTGTATCTCACTGAAGACGACTCCTCTACGTGTAACCTGATCATGTCACCTCAGCCATCCAGCTCTATGTGTTGTAGCCCCATTGACTAGTCTCTCCCTGCGTATTAGTCCCATTAATTAGCTCTTGCCATTGCATCGCTTGGATCGTTCTCTCGTCATCTGTTGGTAACGTGGGGTATTTCATAACCTCTATCATAAACATGTACTGGGTTAAATACGGTGTGTGCCTCACCCACCGGTGAATCTTATATAAACAAGCTGTCATACACCTGGCTTTTGTTTGAGGTATAGCGAACCCTGTCTCAATGCACAGTTTTCCATCCAGATAATAAGTTATAAATGGAGAGGATAACCCATAATTGCTAGAGAGTAAAAACCCTGGAAAAAAGCGAGGTTTACAACCCGGTACGGTCAAGAGTTGATCCAGTCGATTCCAGGTTTAAGTGCCATAGCCCATAGCAGCGTTTCTTTTCTTTTTTCCACCCAAATTTATTAATTCTGTTCTGGCATGTTAGGGTTATTGATCAATGCATTCCATAACAAGTGTTGTTTGGTAAGTAAGAGCAGGCAGCACTTCTTCCTCTAGTTAAAAGTGCCTATGAAACCCGTCCAATAACGTAAGTTTTATAATTGAGGCAGTAAAGTTCAGTGAGCAAGTATCTACAAAGTGCCCCAAAAATCCCGTGAATATCAAAATTCTGGGAGTATTTCAAGGCAGTTCCGACGATCCTAACCAAAACAAACATTTTCATTAATCCTGTAGGCCCAGGGTGCTTCCTCCATGCAATAAGGCACGCACGGAGTCGTGGATTCAGGGAGCACTTCTCCTTTACTTGGTTAGTTTACTTGGGTTAGGTCGTGCAAAGACGGTAAGTCGTTCGTGGCGTAGAGTAGTTATAAAACGAAAGCTCATAAGAAGTGTCATAACTTATATTATATACAGAATAATCAATCAAAAGGTGATTCCTAGATTAACAAAGAAGATCTATTCTCTAAGCCCGCTTTCGCGCCTGTAAACTCATTTATTATTATGAATTCCATATTAAGGCATCAGGTTGGGGGCCGGCTAGGGCTAGATTTATATGTTTGCATGGGCGGGGAAAGGGAAGGGTAATGGAATAATAGATTTTCTATTTGCTTTTTAAAACAGCTATTTGCATGCTTGTTATAACAGCTGGCCATACAGACCAAGAGCGAGGTACTAATCCACATTATCTATTGTGCACCTGCTTTAGCCTTCACACGCCACGCTGAGATACACCTTTCAGAGAGGGGAAGGCAGGTGCCATAGAGACATATAATACAAGGAAGGATGAAATAAAGGTTGGTTACGCTTCCCCGCAGAGTTATTTATTTATTAATTTCCCACTTTAGATGGTTATGCCCACTTGAAAGGGATGGGTTCTCCCACGGACAAAAGCCATCCGACAGAGGAATTGTCCCACGGACAGACGAAGAAATCTGAGCGTTGGCTTACCGATCGATACCGAACAGGAGAATCTACAGCTACTCACAGGGTCACTCACAGGAAGGGGGCCTAATCATGGGGCTACTCGATGCTGTCGATACAAGAGTTGATGCCACGAGTAAATGTATTCTTGTATGTTTGTAAACCGATGCCTTCTTTTCTTTCTGTGAACCGATAGCAGCCCAGCATTCCCCACCGCTCATTCCCAGTCGGTTTACACAGGGAAGGGGCATTTACAGTATGCCAATTGGAAGATCATCGCCAAGAAGGCATTGACAGTGATTGCCGATAATGAGGTGGTCTTTTACAGAAGGTAGTCAACGAGTTGAAGGACAAGTTGATGTCGAAGAAGGACAAGTAAGTTAATTGCTTTATATACTTTATTTTACTTATTGGGTGGGGGGGCGATGGTCGAGCCTGCTTGCGCATCCTAATTTACTTATTTAGTTATGGGGGGAGCTGAATTATAATGGGATCAACAAATCGTGCGTGCTATGAATCGTATTAAAATAAAGGCCCTCCACTTTATTGCCCCCAGTCATTTATTTTAGGGTGTTGGCGAATCGACATCCTTATGCCTATCGGAAATCTATTTAGATTGATGGAGGAAAGAATCCCCTCCAAAATAGCTTTAATGATCTGACCCCCTACGTGGAAGGAATCACTTGAGCTAGGTTCAGGTGCTCACCCTTCGTGATATAAAAAAATCTAGACTGTTGGTCGGTCTTAGGCAGTTAGTCGTTCTCAGTCAATCGGTCGGTCTCAGTTTACTGTCTCAGTTGGTCAGTTTTCATAAAGATGTTCTCTGAGCAGTTGATATCCTAGCTATTAATCTATACTATGTGACTAGCGGGACTAGGAGAGCCTGCTTTCTCGGGTGGCTCACTACGCTCAATACTTACAAAATGAACTCCCGAAAAACGCCACAGAGCTCGTTTTTTCTTCATAAGTTGGGAATTTTGGAATATCCCGTAACCCCCGTATGATCTAACTATAGCCGAAAAGAGGTTGCAGGAGATCCAAGTAGCAAATCCAAAAGAATGAGTGTAGCTAAAACCAATTGTTATTAGATTGGTGAATCAGGCAGGGATAAGTATATATATTATTATATATGTATTTATGCCTAATGACCCTCAGCACCTAACGTCTTTATTGAGAAGTCTCTAAAGGGAAGTATCTCAAGCCATCTGGTCATCCCTATTGCTTCTCTTCTCTCGATAGCTGAGGGGTTGCCCTAGCGCTTATTGGCTGTCGTCTCGTACTTTTCTTTATGCGCTTATATGCCCTAGTGCTTACTAATGCTTATCTGGGCGGATAATTCCTATCCTTGGCCCGGTAAGGTGCAGTGAAGGGATTCCCTTGGCTTGACATAGTACCCACCATCCATCTCGCACACAGTGGATCCTTTACGATCCCAACTGCTAGTTCGGGTAGGGGGATCGCCTGAAGCCCGCGCTAATAACAGTTACCATGGGGAGTATGCTACTCAGCCCACCCTTCTTTTGTAAGTCCTTTATCCTGTCCGTCATGTTCATCTCAAGCTACTCTACTGTGCTTGTACGCGGGCCTTGTCAATGTTCTCAGGCATGAAAAGCAGCATTACCTGCCTGCTTATGTGACTGTGGAGTCTACGCTATCGTTGCTTCCTCAACCACTGGATATTAATCTGCTCGAACTTCAACTGGGTCTTTGTCTCGATATCAATCTCGATATGCTCCTACTCCCCGCGTGATTGATCCGCCGCCCTTCTCTCTACATACGTGCAATCAGCCCAAACCCGAGCCTTTTTTGCGATCAATGTAGTTGCTATTCACTTCCATCGCTATGGATGAACCGGCCGCCTATGCCATCGATGAATCAGCATGAGCTATTGGATTTGTTACAATAGCGTACGGCTGTGATCTTTCCCGTAATTCCCGTTCCTTAGTTAGTTCTTTTAGTTCCTTCTCATAGCTACTTTAGTTCCTGCCCGGTAGTAGTTACTTTCCCCAGCCCCGCCTGTAGTAAGTTCCTGGCCTGCCTGTGGTCCCTGCCTTTGTTCTGCCTACCCCTGCCCCTGTACTTTGCCTTTGTTTTTCGGTTCATTCGTTAACCTTGCGATGATATTTCCGGAATGAATGAAAAATCGAAATGCTCTATCTAGTTAGGTAACAGAGGTAACAGAGGGGAGAGAAGGGCTCATCTGGAAGTGACAGGAAAGCACAGATCAAAGGCCTCGATAGTAAAGACTGGCTGCTTTAGGGATAGCATGATGCGGGTGAACAGTGTGTTTTTTTTTATTTCTGCATCTGGAGCTGGATCCAGGAAACTGTGCTTTTACCAGTGTAGATGTAGCCCATCCCAATCCGGCTTGTCTGCTAGTGATGGAAGCTTTATGGTGCCTCCTTTATCCCGTGTCTATTTCTCTGAGAATACCGTAATATCTTTCTCTCTCTCAGGCTGTAGTTGTACTAGCCCTTGATCAAAATCTCTTTCAATTAACTGGTTCCAGTCATCCTCAATGGTTATGACTTCTCTCTCACTTAAGTGAGAGGGCTGAACATTATTCCCCTTCTATGATGGCTGTACTTGATGTACAGGAACCTCTTCTGTATCATCCTGTGGGGATATTTTAGAAGGTACCAACTGGTAATCATCTCATCGAATTCCTGTTTCTCATCTAGAGCTTTCCTGCTCAGCTATCTTAACTTGCCCAGGCTAGTTCTGATCCGAGGACACTTATTCTGTCTCCATGAGCACTTTACCAGTGGTATTGGGTGGCACCTCCATGATTGCTTGCTCTGTAGTTACGTATGATCCCAATAGGCAGACCTGGAAATACCAATATCAGGATCAGCAGTTAGTCTACTTTGAGGTAGAACCAAGGTTTACACATGCATCTGTCGCTGGTCCGCCCCAATAGATTTATTAGTGGGGAACCAAAGAAATTAGTTCCTATCAATCAGTAGGCAGGCTGGGTGGGAGATAAAAATAGTAATTTTATTTATGAAATTAATTACTTTCTCTTTTCCTTTTAAAAAAAAGCTCCGTACAAGTGCGAGCATACTATAAATAAACAATAAGGTTGGGTCAATATTCCCATCCGATTCTATTGGGCAGTCTTGAACGATTATGGAGAGCGGAACCTCTTTATCTGAATTAGTCCTGCCTGCTCTGAATTGCATTTCCCGGCCTGCCGAAGACTACCCACCTGCTAATCATTGCTATCTACCTGCTATTTCATATATTTATTTGCCCAGTGCTACTTTCACCACCTACCTGCACAACAAGAATGGTTCAGTAGGCCCACCCACTTTCTCTTTGTTTTCTAAGAGCGGGGCATACTTTGCCCTCTGAGAATAAATAAGAGTTTGGCTCTCTTTACCCCATATCTTCTATCTGCCAGCTGTATCCGTTGGACTTCCCTCCAATGCGTATATACAGGGTATTGTTGGGGGATTGTGGACTTACAACTATGATGCTACGATCCGGTGGGCACTCGAATCAGCAGGGCGATAAGGCTTGCATTTCCACCTATCCGATAACGATGGATAGGCACAGTTACGGGAATACTTTTTGAACCACGAGGATGCGTAAGCAGGCTCGACCATAAGGGAGAGGAAAAGAACATAAGATTTTAGTTCGATCTTCGGCTCCAGGATTGAGAATCATACCTGTACCGGGGAGCTTATTGTGATTCCCCTACACCCGTCGACCTTAAACCTTATGCATGTGTATATTACAAGTGGAACGGGGGTACAGCGCTCGATTCAGCTTCGATTTTGTTGTGTCAATCCGGCTTATTTGTCCTTTCAATTTGAATAGGTAGTTTATAGGAAAATCAAAGAGAATAATGGATTAATTGGGTTTACTAATTTCCAGGATAACAGCTACT
>Ga0233342_1000199_pt1 | contig 18400 bp, 10 predicted proteins | sample GEONDECOMP273_FD_180706 | JGI IMG/M metagenome (GOLD analysis project Ga0233342, IMG submission 180706) | Leaf litter microbial communities from Shasta-Trinity National Forest, California, United States - GEON-DECOMP-273 | ecosystem: Environmental > Terrestrial > Plant litter > Unclassified...
ATATAATATATAATATATATATAAATCAGTTACAACACCTATACCTTGAAGGGGCCTTATTCAAGTGGATACATAGCTACTACCATCTGAAGCAACACCGTTTGGGGCAGGCAACCCGTTTGGGTTACCAGATTCTAAAAACTCTCTCATTCAATTTTTTTTTATACCAGCAAGCAGCAAGCCCGCCTGTCAAGTTAATAATGGAATGAGGTAAGGGAGAGTTGAACTGCACCGGCAGGTAAATAGGCCTTTAACTCTGATAATTTACAAATTCTTGCCATGTTGGCACTATTGAAATGACCGGTTCCAATCCCACCCACAAGGCGTAGAATTACTCTCGCTATGGGCGCCACCTTTCAGTATTGCATTTACCACTTAAGGTGTAGAATTGAGAATCAATAGGTCTAAAAGTATTGCCGCAGATAGACTATTATCTATAGCCCTATAGTATGAGATCTAGTCTTGTTGCCCTGCCCTTGCGGAGGCAGGTTACCACCTAGTGGCGTTAGCCACTTAGGAAGTCGCAGTAAAGTATAACTTGGGCAAATGGAAAAGAGAAAAGGGTAACAAACTAAGAACCACCACCTCATAATTCCAGGGCACGGGGTATTTATAAAAGGTTAAATATAAACCCATCCTGATCACGTATCGGGAATGCCGCTTCACTCACTGACTCCCTGACTAACCTAACTAACTGGGCACGTGGTAAAGAGAACTGTTAACGCACTTATAAGAACCACCCCTACCACCTTTAAGCACATGGAGTAAAAGTCAGCATTGACTCTTGGATCGATTGATGGCTGTCTCCAGCCCAGCGCGGTAAAAGCCCCGCCCATGATCCCACTAGCCCCCATAAGCCCAACCGAGCGTCCCAACCAAGCAACCGAGTCCGGTTTGTTAGGCCCTATCTATTTGGTAAACAAATAATGCCCCCTCTCTCATTTGGGTAGGTAGAAAAAAGAACAAATCGTCAAGCAAAGAGGCCTAATCGTTGTTACCCGCCTCCTCACCTTAACTCAGTCTATGGGTAATTTTTGAAGGCGTGAAAGGTAAATTAGAATATATCCTCCTTCCTGCCCAATTGTAATAAGCTTATATTGATGCCTGCCATCATATCTATAAAAGTCCGAAGTATAGGGTAAATAAAACAAGGTCAAACGAAGTCGAGCTCACCCCCTCGTCCGACGACCTAAGAAAGACTTACAGAAGATATATGGCGGCCCACCTTGGATAATATAATCTATTTCATTGGATCGATGGGCCTTATTTATCCTCTATCGCGTATGAATTGATAGGGGACTTATCCCTCTCTTACGGTGGTAACACCGGAAACAACTCACATAGAAGCTGTTCATTCACTGCACGAAACCATTCACTTAAGCCATTAACTAACCGCACGAATCTTATTACTAGATGCTCCTAGACCCGTGTCGGGTTTCAAATTGTTGAGCACTGCGCATAGTTGATTCGTAAAGCCATGGGGTTCCTTCTTTTGTCGAGCCTCAAGGTCAAATGATGGCATCGTGCCCGGGATAGTTAAACGTCAAAAAAGGCATGGTTCATAAATGAATCATTTTATAGCCCGAATGAGTATTTATGTTTCGGCCCTTGTAAGACGAGTTATTTGATAGATTAAAGCCTAAATACCAAAGGAGAGGTACGTGTTTTACTATTAGAGATAGGAGAGCGAGGTAAATAAATAAGTAGCTTAAATAGAAGTGGATAATGCCTGAAAATACATCATGCATGTTTGCTTCATCATGATCGATGCCATCTCTCACACATATATATAAGGCATTCACAAATAGATTGGACGAAATGGACTTTTAAATCAGTCCGCGCACTAACCGACCGAATATTTCAATATTAAAGAAGACCTATGCCTTTTTAAAATGATGATGGGTTTTCCCAACGAAGCCAGCCGCTGAACCAGTTTATGTTTTCTCGGATTGGGACTTTATATATGAGGTTATTTCTTTATACCGCTGGATGAAGGAATACAGGCAGGTGGGCGCCCGGGCCTAAGGCGCCGCAGGGACAATTACTAATTTATAAATTAAACTGAATAAAAATGCCAATTCAATTTTACTTATTTGGGGTGTATTATTACGCCTCAAATACCTAACCAACACGACCAAGAGGGACTCACCTGAGGTGGTACGCCTTAAGCTGGAGGGAGGGCTGGATGGTATTAGAAGTAATTACCCGACATGCTATAATTTTTTTACTTGCTTACAGATAAATGCAAGTTCGAGACCGCAGCGGAAGATTCTCATCGGAACATAAAAGTTATTTTATTCTTATTCAACTACACCTTTTTACAGTGGTTTCTTATGATGGTGGGATGGAATCAATTGGTGGAGGTTTAGTGCCTTATTTGCTTGCTGGCTTTTAGGGCTTTACGAATAAAGAAGCCTAGAGCTGGTTGAGTCACACCCAGTTGAAACTGATGCTGCAGTTAACTCCTCATCACAAGCCCAGTGAAACATGAAATGAAATTAAGTATGTTACCCAATATTAATAACTCAATATGGGTCCCATCAAATCACCATATGTGAAGAGAGAATGAGCTCACCAAAGAAAGTAACATAGATAGAGATAGAGAGGAACTTATTGCTGCTGGCCGTATCGCAGCGGCCAGAGGGCACACGGACGATGTAGCCCCCATAGCTTAGCATATAAAAAATATAGCATAGAATAAACAGAAGGAAGTCAGTTCCGTATCCGTAAGTGAGGTAGGAACAACGTCTGTTCCGTCTTGGCAGAGGTCGATGTGTAGGGGGATATTCCGTTCATCATTGGTCCAGCTGATGCAAGCTGTGTCTCCTGCCCGGTGGTGGGAGCTTATAGAAGAGCCTCCATAGTCCCAGGTCAAATAGGCAGCAAGACCCCTATCAAGTCGAATTTAAGATTTAATACTACACAAGGAATGAAAACTATTCGAAAACCGTTATGATATGTAATTTTAGCTATAATAAACCCCGTTTGGAGTAGTTCCAAGGCCCCCCTTCCCCGGGGATATTGAACTAGCATTGTGATGAAGCAAAATAGCCGATTGAATGCGTGTCAGGTGATTCTCTCCAATAAGCAGGCAGGGTGCAGGATAACGAAGGAACGGCAAATTACGGAGCTTCAGCTATTATAAGTTCATTCTCCATGGGGACAGGTTCGAGGTTTTAACCTCGTCTATCGCTTAAGCACTCGTCGTTGTATACTCGTTGTCCACTTTTACCGGTTCGTTGTTTTGACCCCGCCCCGCAGACACTATGGTTCGCTTGGAACAGATCTTAAAACACCTTCTCATCTTGAGGGGGTTTTATTTCAAAAATCATAGTTTTTGAAACAAGGCAATTTCATCATTTGAGCACTTAAATATATTCTTTCATCACTGAAGGTTGGCATTTAAATAACTTTCTTATTATTATTGGCGCGGGATTTATTCAATTGCTTTGAGGAGCGCCTTTATGCTGCTATTACATTTGGTTGGGAGCTAGAGTCAGGGAGCGGGAAATAGGTTGAACCATAGAAGACATACAGGGAAGGATGGAGGAAGATAGGTTGGTTACGCTTCCCCGCAGAGTTATTTATTGATTGATCGCCCACTTTAAAGGGACGACGGGCCCGCATGATAGGGGTTATCCCACGGACCCAAGCGCCATCCACATAGAGAGGGATTTTACCACGGAAAAAAAGAATTAGTAGCCTAGCCTTCCAAAATGAACAAACTCTTCACCACATGCCCTTATTGCATGGATTTTGGGAGGGACAAGTTTAGCCTACTTGAACACTGGCAGTTGGACAGCCACAACCACCAGTCTTTTATTGGTGGATCGTTTTAACTGCCCTCTCTTATTTAATACTGTTTTACTTATTCTTACTTGGGTACCCACCTTAGAACATTGCTATTACCCTTAGATGCCTACTGCATTAATGTTAGGAACTTGGACAGCTACCAACCGTTGTGGGTGGGATCGTGGCGTGAAAACTGCACTATTTATGAACTACAGCCAGAACTTCAGAGATGAGATGGGAGTGAAGTGAGCACTTAGAGCATTTGTATTTACTTTTGAAGCCTAGCATTGTACCTGTTTGTTACCAACCATTTGTTCCCTAGATACTGCCTGCCTCACTTATCCTATATCCTACTGAGGAATGCTTTAAGTTGGGGGATCGGATTGCTACCGCGCCTATCCTCATGATATGGGGACGCTATTGCTTGTCCTCACACGACTTTGTCGGCCCTGCAGGGCCATAGCCATAACCTGATCCGCCTGCGTAACCAGAACAATAGCCATAGCCATACCCAGATCCCGGCTGTGACCAGAGCCACCTGATCCAAGGATATATTACGGAAAGCCTAGAGATTATACAGTGCCTAATCCTGCTGAGTAACCGACCCGGCTCCTAAAGAACCACATCCAGCATACAGTTCCGAACTTGAAACATAATGCTCTCGACTTCGGATCCATACTATGCCCTTGCAAGGTCGCCTCCCAGACACCTCAGATACCTGCCAAGAGCCACCTCCTGGACACACACCAGATACCGAAATATATCTAATAGAGTCAATTATTATTCTTAGTATTTATTAGATCACCTTCGGAGCCCGATCCTTCCCAAAGAGGATAACCTCCTAGATTACTCCAATCATCGTTCGATATAAGAAGAAGATAATTATAATATATAGTAAAAAAATCCATATTATACCGAGAGCTTGTGCAAATAAATTATGTTATAAAAGATAGGATTGCCAAGAGCTTGTTCAATGGAATGGTGATAGAGGTGCGACCTATAGGGAGCCCTCTGCTCGACCCCTTAAGGTAAAGTTCCATCCAATGCTTTAATCTAATAATAAATAGAATATCGTCTATAGTCTAAGTGTCTCCTTTATTAGGGTTAGTACCCAGCCAGCTCTTTTATCCTAAGAAAGAGAACGCTGAAAGCAACCTGAAGAACTATAAATGATAGGGATTTCGAGAGACCCTTATATAAATTATTTGAATAATGGCTTTCCTTCACGTAACAGTCGTCATCGGTCTTCAAGCAATCTCTTGGTAGGCCCCTTTCACTCTTCAATTTCCCCGCCTTGATAGGGGTGAGGCAGGGCAGGGGAAGAATCGATGAGCGTCAGAAATTTTATCGAGGGACTACGACGTGACGTGGTGAAGGCCCGTCTCTGCCCAGCTTGCATCATAAACCCCTTGTCTAATCAGATAGTGTGTCCCGGTGCTATATGTACTGCTATGCCAAGGGAAATATATGCCAACGCCAGGTACGTTTGGTTGTGGTAAAATTGTTACCAGACAGGCCTTCGAACGTTGGTGCTGTTATCGATGTAAGATGCTCGCTTAAAATGGATTATTCTATTGGCATAAGTAAAGGGAGAGAAGCCTGCCAGTGGCACCCTTTCCAGTTCTAGGTCAAGAGCTAGAAGCACCAGACTTCAGCAGTTGTTACCCTGTTAATCGGGTTTAAGCAATTGAAGTTGATCCGTCACCATCAGCACCTGAAGCAGATCCATTTCCAATCCCAAATTGGAATGCAGTTACATATTCATAAGATCCAATGCTAGCAGATGCAGATACAGATATAGCCACCCGTGTCCATTCAAAAGCTAATAGTCGGGGTAAAACCACTAATTTCAGATCATACTGGAATGGATAAGAAACCGTCTTGCTGGCTTGCTTCAACTTCGTAGATATGCCTGCCGCCTTAGATATTTTTATCTTTATATGCCTGTACCTGCAATTTAATACTCGAAGATCAGTTAGGAAGGTTAGGTCGTGGGGGTATGGTAAAACCGTTGCAGAGGTAGATGAGAGGTGTGCGAGCTAGAATATTTTCACTTTGGATGGGGTTTATTGATGATGTCCTCCAGAGATGGACGGGGAGCAACGAAGAACTAACTGTTTATAAATCGAATGCTACCAATTCTATTGCAGAGAGATATATTGAGATACCTTTAGATGAAGAACTGACACCATTTGCTTACTTGTTATCCGTTTTCAATAATTTAGGTTACCCAAGGGATGAAGGAAGGAGGTTACCCGCATTTTGGAGGGTGACATTAAGCCCTTTTTTTCCCACTTCACCTACTATGCTCAAACACTTGTTAGGCTCACCTTTGATGGGATCGCTTTTATACTGCTGCTTATGCTTATTCTGGCCCCCCTACTGCTGCAGATTCTGCTGCCCCTTACTTCCTGCTACTTCTTGATACCGCTATAAATACCGATCCTAATTAGGAACGAGCAACAGTAAAGATAAAGGGAATGCACCGGGAAAAGAGAAATAAATATAGATCCCTGGTTAACAGAAAGAGCCTTGCTTACTAGAATCGTACAGGGAAGAGTAATACAAAGGAGCCTGGTCATTGAGTGAGAGCGCTAACAACCCGCCCTTCCTACCCATTACCTAATAAATTGACCTAAAAGTTCGCCAATAGTAACCAGGAGGTGATATTTGCTAGCTGGTAAGCTAATACCAGTGTATCATATACATTGTTGTCAGAATTTTAGTAGTTGGCCCTTGTCATACAGTCCCAGTCATACCATATATGATAATTTAGTGCTCGTAGTATGGCTACGTCTGGTTAATGTTGCTATAATGTTGCTAGTGGATGCTGCCGGAATGCCTTCCGAATACATTTGATGGAGATCCCTTGTTTACATAACCAATATAGGTGTAATATACAACCATAGAAAAGAAATAGTATAAAATAGCACTATATTTATGCGTGCCACGAAAGTGATAGTTCTGAAGGGCTGCGAAGAGGGCAACAACCAACTTATTATACCGTTTAGATGCAACGGTTGTGGGTGGGAGTAAATGGTTGTATCGTTTTTCGGTATGTATAGTATTCTGAATGTTTTTTCCTTTTATTGTATTATTATTGCTATTTATCCAGCAACCCCTTTTTGAAACAAATAAAATAAAAGGGGAGAGAGTACATAGTTAATTGCCGACCCGTTCGATTCCTCAAAGATATTACCCTCTTTGCAAGGTTTCGCCTTTACACAAAATAGTTAGCAATTAGCATTCATTAGCGAGAATAAGCTTAAGGCCACATATTTTGACATGTGAATTTTGTTTCGGGTGTACTCTGTATCTGTGAGCCGTCCCCCGACACGACATGTGGAGTGATCAGCTGTCAGGAGCTAATATGGAGGTACACTTAGTCCGGTCCATGCGTGAATATCTTAGTCTGTTCGGTGCTGCTTCAAAATAAATAGTGGTTTTTGTTCCCTGCAGAACAGGTGCAAGACCCACTCTGCCATGCTCATTATGAGATGCAAAAGAGGGGACTTTAAGAAGACCTATAGCACCTAACGCTCTAATCCTTTCTATATAGAACAAGGTGCATTGCCCGGTGTCAATCAAGGTCCTGTGTAATGGCTCCTCAACTCGATCCTTTGACGCTCGAAAGGGAAGCTTTAGGAAGGCTCCTAACCTACCTGGTTCAATGAATGACTGGTTTAATTTGATTGGCATCCTTTGGATGTAAATATTTTGATTTATCCCTCATACCAACAAAATAAAATCGAAGGTGCGTAGCTCTTTCCCGACAGGGGAAGGAATAAACCTCTTTTCAGTTCATGCGCAAGAATATCTTGTCAGTGCCAAGTCATCCAGGAGTTGTTGATGCCAGGAATCGATGCTCCTACTACTACTCCACAGGTGGTGCTACTCGACGAGTCGATCCAAGAGTCTTAGTTTTTCCGGTAGGGAGTCGATCCGATAGTCAATGTTGATTGGCGTTGGCGATTAACAATGGCAATGGCGTTGGCAAGGGCAGAGAAGGAATAAACAACCTACGCGATGGCAAGAGCTAATCGATGGGGACGAATCGACGGGGAATTATACTCAGAGAAGGAACGAATCGAAGGGGAATATTCGATGGGAATAATCCATGGGGAGGGGAATAAGACACAGAGCGGACTCACAGGGCCTAATTCATGGGGCTACTCCATGGGACAGGGGCAGGGTTAGCTATACCTCAAACAAAAGCGAGGTGTACGACAGCTTGTTATATATGATTCAACAGGTGGCTTAAGTTCATATGCCACAGAGAGAGACATTCAAATCTGATCAGGTGTTGTATTTCATTCAGTTCCGGTTGAGCCATTCACGCTGGCTGGTCAGGGGCCAGTCTGGGAAGTCGGTGAGGTAGTGAGTGTTTGAGGTGCACCAATTACCCTTACTTCTTATTCACTCAGTACATGTTTACGAAACGATGTGTACCCGTGGTTTCAATACTTACCCGAATGAGAGGTTTACCCTACGGTCTCATATCCGAGAAAGTATGCCTAGCATGTTAGGCAAGGAAACCAATCGTCTCCCAACAAGTGGATTCAGTGGATTCGATGTTGATGTGTAAATGTTTATTATGCCCTTGCACCCTTTTCCACTTCCATAGCTGAGAGGAAGGATAAAAAGAAGTTCCCCTCCTAGTCAAAATGAGAATAATCCGCAGGTGATCCAAAAGGAAGTGGAAGTTGATGGCTCACTTTTTCATAAGGAAATAAGAGCCATGGAGAGAACATAGAGCCATACTGGTTGGATAGAGCCAAGAACTAGACTGGTTTTGGATAGAACTTTCTGGCCGATAAGAGGAGCTATATTGCCCATAGCCACTAGGTGATTAGAACGTAGCAGGCAGGGCCTAATGGCATAGAAAAAGAGTGGAAGTGAAGAAATAAGAGCCATAGTGCAGAGAGCCAATAGCCCTAGTAGAAGAGGTCCACAATAATATAGATCTCCTCGCATATATACGTTTAACCTTTCCAGGTGCGGGAGCTAAAATCTCGGCAAGGACTCCTGGCTGGGACTACTACATAAAAAGAGATTACTTAAAATAATCCTAGGAGTGTTAGTGGGAATAATTCCCATGGGGACCTATATAATCCGCGCTATAATATCCTCTAGGCTACTACTCCACTGCCGAGAGGGTAGGATAGGGCACGAACGAGGTTCCACTACCGAGATGGTACGATTAGGATGTTCTACTACCGAGATACCGAGATATAGCACCATGAGGTTCCACCACTACCGATAGGGGGACAGGTGACGTAAGTTAGGCCAATAGTGAGTGAGCCATATCGTTCCCCTGGGCTTATAGATTTAGCGTGGATGCTGCTCTAACCTTTGGCGAGAGTAAGGAGGTGGCAAGAGAAAGGAGGAGAGAGCTTATATGAGACCCGCATATAGACGTTTCACTTGTCCCATTCCAATTTAAATAGGAGGTGGTGATACTACTTATGCACCCATTCCAATAAACAACCCTCCATGAAACTTCTTTGTTTGGGGTGGGATTAAAATAAGACCAAGGCTAGCAAGGTTAAATGGTACATACTTGGCTGAATTGACTCACAACTTGGATTTTAGGGACTCCTTGGAGGATGAACCATAAGATCTATGTAATCTGTTTGTGTTGAACAAGGGGCGTGCTTTGAGGTGCCCGTTCCTTTGAACCATCATTAATATTTTACAGGTTTTCATTTTAAATGAAATCCCAATTTGTATGAAAACAAGAAGACTTGTCTTAGTCTTTTAAATACATGGATGGGCAGAGGGAATGAAGTTTGGGACCTGTTGAATTAAAGCATCCTTTAAGACCTTGTTTCACTTAAAGGACTTGTACTAAATTCAAAACCTTACTTCAATGAGGTTGGATATGATAAACAGATTGGTAGAGCTGAAGGGGAGAATAACTCTCTGGCATATAATGGAAATTATTTGGTCAAGGTATAGCGATCAAGGGGCAAGGATTTCGGATCATGAGGAAGGTGTAGAATCCATCCAACCAAGCTCAAGGGGAAGAAGGGTATAAGCCTATCTATGTCTTTCCTGCCTAACTTTTTTTGTTTTGGGTCCTAACAACGTTGCTTATTATTCCTCAACCCGCCGCTTCAAGCTCATGAGGTATAATTCCAACCAGGCAAGCTTGCGCAAGGTTGAAGCTAAAGGTCCAGTAGAATTAGGGTAACTATTCAGTAGCGGCATCGAGTGGGTTGAAACCTTATATTGCTTACTGGTATGCCAGGCTATCGGCTATGCTCAGCAATCCAAGGTAAATGTGCTAAAAGGACATGGTTAAGTAAGAATAAAATCCATTGTTATTGGTTCGATGAGTTGCTCTATGGAACCTTATATGATAACTTCCTTTTACCAACTTACTTTTTAAAGTGCATTTCTAATTTCGGAAGATTGGCATTTAAGGAAGTTTAAAACGGATAGGGGGATTGTTTCGATCTTCATTCATATTTTGTGTTCCTTGCTGGTCCAGCTCTTGCCTGTATTGCTTTCCTTGAAGGCGTTGGGGGTTCGAGCCCCAAGGGGAGATCCATCGGTAACTTGAAAGCTTGCCTTCTTTGGTGAGGTTCCAGTGATAACGGCGCACATAATAGGTGAGATGGTTCGACGGACGGATATCATTTAGCCGTGTGAGGTGCAACAATAGAAAAACTGGTTTTTCATACCTGCATTCTCGCTATCGCGCCATACCCATTAGGAAGGTGGGAGGGACGCTACCGCGGCAGGACTGATCACTATCTGACCGATAAAAGGCATCGCATGAGGTTACGCTACTGAAAAATTGGTACCACCTAGAATAAAAGCATAGTTCAATTGATTGATCTACATATAACGTTATTTATGCTTTCAGGAAACAATATAGCTCACATTCTTTTGGGTGGAAAAAAGGGAAATTGCTACGACAACAACGGATACGTATACAAATACGGATATGGCTACAGCACTAGCACGCAGTATGGCACTAGAGAGGAGTTCAAGCAGACATGTTCAGCAGTTCCATCCTTTCTAAGTTTCATCCGGTCAATCCATTACAGCCATTCAATTCTGTTCAAGCCAGAACCCATCATCCCAAGAGTGCTCGTGAGGTGAGAGGTGAGAGGCTATGTTTTCTGGTTCCAGGTCTGGATTTCCATATATTAGTCTGTGCATCCAATGTGCGTGATCTAATCGAGAGAGTCATCTACATATGCTATCGAAGAATTGAGGAAATGGATCGGAACGTTGATTATCCCTCTCGAAAACGAAGATTTGCGGTTTATAATTCACCAAGTACTCGGTATAACCCACGCATTTGTATACAAAATAGTGTAGACGAAATCACACAAATCTCTCCGGTAGTCAGTCCATTTCCATCGGCCAACTGGTGGGAGCGAGAGGGAGGAGACTGAACGTTTATTAGGATGTGGGCGTATATGAAGCAGCTAAGATCTGAGTAGCGTTCCTCCTCGCCTTTCGTCACGTCAATCAATAGTTCGCTTACTCTTCATCATTATATACCCAATGAATAGATTCTGCTTGTTAGAACAAGTAAGGAATCAATAGAGCGTATTGCTTTAATTAATTGGTCAAGTCGACTTAACTACGTCTTTTATTAGCGTTCTCACCCCTAGTCATTATCTCACGTATTTTGGCATCACTCCTCTATCTATCTTTTCTTTTTGGTAGGGGTTTATTCTATTATCAATTTATTCACCCGGGTCCGGCTTATTATGGGGCAACAGCAGCCAGCCCTGAGATGCGTGGTTGGTTATTTACTTATGCTCCTTACTGGCCAGCCAACTAACTACATACTACTTGGGCCCGACAACACCCTTTGTTCCTATCTTTGATTGACACCTTTGGAGAGGCGCGTTCCAACCGAACCATCTTCCGAGAGAAGGGGTCCACCGAACACAAGCAAAATTGAAACAAGGGCATACTTAATAATTAGCTATATTACTTTATCTTATCTCACGTCCCAATACAAGGGGAAATCCACAGAGAAGGCACTACAATTTGGAATAAATATCCAAGACCCTCAACCTATACCTTAAGGGAAGGCGCCTTATTCAAGTTGATACGTTTATGGATGGCTACCATCTTCAGAAACACCGTTGGAGATAGGCCATAAGTTCGGGTGGACAAAATCTTGAAAAACTTATCATTCTACCTTTTTGTCTAATAATATTGACTTTTCTCAAAGGTACGAATCCATCATCAGGAAACTCAAATGGATTTTATTCTTACTGATCTATACCCTTTAGAGGCCTTTACAAGAAGACCTTTATTATAAGGTAAACCTTTACACACGGATAATAGGCTTTACAACGATAGAGGAGGCACGGGTAATACACGTTTTGCAAGTGGGCCGGCCCGGACACTTATTTATTACCGGATTGGCCCGGGATTTCTTTTATTGAAGAGGCCTTTGTTAGCTCAGGCAGGAAGGGAACAAAGACAGATGGACCCATAAAAGCCCTTACAAGTCCACATCATTCAGGATGGATCGGTAAACCCATTACGTTATTTATGATGCTCCAGTTATTAAACACCTTACGACTTTATGGAACCTATAGAGTTGGCCCCTTTACTAGTAGAGAGAAGCCTTCAATTTAGATAGGTCTTTACTATAGGTCTTGATACTAGATATAAATATATATGAACCACATGATAGAGGAAGCCCGGATGGGGACACGTTTCACAGGTAGGCCCAGAACACTGGATATATCTTTCTTGATGGGAGAACACATAGTAGTTGGGGTAACCAGGCGGTCCACGGACGCACAAACCACAGCCAACGTAGTGTGAGGTTAGGTGAAGCAGGCAGGCAGTGATGAGTCCATGGGTGGTAGATACATAGGTAACTTTATTGAGGTCGTGGCGGGCTGGAGCGTTCACATACGCATGAGTCCGGGGGACAAACACAGAGCAAAGCTTAGCCAGAGTAATTGTGCATAGCGCGAAAGATAAAGCATGTTTATTATATCATAATGATTCTACCGTTTGCCCCAGGGAGGAAGGGTCGCGCCTTGCTCGCTACATGTATGCCGTGGAAGGACAAGACCAGACAGGTTTGGAGCGGGCACTATGTTTGCTTGGCACAGATCCCACAAAAACTTAATAGTAAAAGCCTGCTGTACTTGAGAGTAAATGCTGCTGCTACTTGATTCTGCTACTCAATGCTGCTGTCGATCCAAGAGGATATGCCTGGTTTCAATGCACTCGATGATGACAAGAAATAGTTTAGCCAAGAAGAGTAGTCGCTAGTCGGTCGATCCAGGTGTGTGTACAACATGCATTTCGGGACTCAATACTGCTATGCGGTCAATCCAAAGAAAGAAGCAATCCAGGTGTTGATCACTTGACGCCGGTAGGAGATCCTGCTGGTAGGATATACAGGTTTATGTCCAGTGGTCGCCGAGTTTAAGGACAAGTTTATGTCGAAGAAGCACAAGTTACGTGAATTAAAATATACTTGCACCCCGGCTGGTTATTGCTTACTCGCTTGCCTGGAACCACGCGACAATTTATTTTATTTCGTGCTTTTATCTAGACCCACTAAACTGGCTTTGAGTTCATTACTTGCAGGCTGGACCAAGAAACAACGGCTGGGTGATCGAAATCGAGCGAGGCTATACCTACACGGCTGCTTACTGCTTTATTATGCGTGGGGAGGTTGTTTTACAATCGAAGGAGATTGTTGGATAGACGGAAGGAAGGAGGTTTTACACAATGAATCGAAAGCCCACCAGGATAACCTACCTGTTTTAGATGATATATTGCTGCTTGCTTTATTATAAAATATATATTGCTACCCGCCTGTCTCAATCTTACTTACCGCCTTACCTATAATAGAGTACATTGAAACCCATTTGGCATAAACACTTCGCCATACCTTTCCTCATTGCCTGAGCTGTTGTTAGGAGTTATTCATTATAATGAGCTACTCCTTTCGCATTGAGTGAGTAGTAACCCTTAGCGATCATCATGGGAGTTCGTTCTCCTTATTACTGACATTACGTAGTAACCACCATAATGACCACCATAATAAATACCATTTATATCATGTTGTTTAAATAAAAGCATAAGGCTTCCAATGCTCACTCAAGCATTCGTCAGTCCGTGGTACCACGCCTATCTCGGAAGATGTGTGTCATTCAATAACTATCCGGCATCACCCCTACACCTCCCGGACTGGCATAACCTGACTAGCATGAATCAACTATGTGTCTGGCGTATGCTCCTCGAATTGTGAATCATCATATATAAGCTTTTTTCATTCCTTCCAATCGAGGTAGGAACGAGAGTTTCATAGCGGTAAGTGAGAGGTGTATTTAAGAGTTCTTTCTATAAAGCTTAATACGATCTTAACTCTACCAAAAAGTGCACTAATAACAGACTCTATCTTAAGACGAGTATCTGCTGGACCAAGAAGACTAAAGAAGCTAGTGTTGTCCCCGTAGGGCTTACTCTGTACAGACTAGGGCTCTTTTTTTTTAGGCTTTCCACTCTACGGGGCTATTGTTCAAAGAATGGAAAATACTATTAGGCTAGTCACCTACAGAAGACTACAGCAAGAAGTCGAACGAAAGCATCTTGCCTAGTTTCCGCTGACTCTAGCTAAACAGCCATAAATCAATATGAGAATATTGTCATTACACCAAGCAATGGATGTCCAGTGAGAGACCCAAGAGCCCGGGTAAGAATAAAAAAGGCGGTCCACTTAACTGCTATAGTGCAAAGTATGGGAAATTAAAGAACAAAAGGTGGCATCAAAAATAGAATAGAAGTAGTATTAGGCCTATCCAGATGGTAAATTTGCTTAATAAAAGATGGCATATCCGGATGGAAAGATAGTAGTGTGAACGCATCCTCGTCCTCGGAAGGACGAGCAATAAATTTCCTATCAATATGGATGGGTAAATTCAGGAAGGAAAGGTTAGGTGGCCCGAGCTGCTGCTTGCATTAGATCGAATCAATTGACGGAGGTCGGATGCATCATCTAATTTATTTATTTCGGGGTACAACGTATAATAAAGGATTTGTACCATTTCCTCGGAATTGGTGCAATTTCCCTCCATATCTGCCCTCGCTGTGCTGAGCATACAGCGTAGATAGGTGGATATCCCGATAAGAACCTGGTCCGGCAGAGTCATGCCTGCCGGTGACATTATTATTCGTACAGACGCTGAAATAACAGGGTAGCGACCTTTATGCCAACCACCCATATCGAGTGACTATGGGGAAAACTTATAAATATCGTTCGTTGATTGTATGGGGGGGGGAAATTTTTAGTTTTATTTGAAGGAAGGGGATACCACGCTCTGAAGTGGTGGACGCAGAGGCCATTCAATGCATTCTGAGGTTATTCACGTAGCCGTGACACAAAGTATCACAAGCAAATAGACTTACACTTACACACCAAGGCCATACTGTATCAAGCCCTGGAGCATGGCAGCAAGCAGAGGAGAGGGCCGGACCAAAAGCAGGACATCCTGACCAATCAGTTCAATTCTTTAGAGGTTGTATTACTTATACAATAAATATGAAGCACTGGTTCACGCTATATAACATTTATAAGCTGCATAAAAAGACCAAACGCCTGATAACTACAGCATAGAACCTCTCACGTGTTTCCTTCCTATAATGGCCCTATAATAATGCCCCTATTATTAACTAAAATATTGATTGTGAAGAAACACTATGTTGCATTCCACAACTACTATATTTATCGCTCAGGGCTGCGTTCGCTCTCCATAATTGTTCAAGTATTAATTAATCAAGCTGTACTCGGTAAATGATCTGTTGTCGCTTTTCGTTCAGAAATATTTATAAAACGGACGGGTTACTTCCTTACGATTCCAAGCAGATCTATCACGTGCGAATAGGTTCATTCTCACCCATAAAGGCCTTCACTATTTACCATCCACCAATAGGCGGCAGGCGAAAAAAACGATGGAAGAACAAGGCGAGTCATATGATGTAAAGCCACCCAAACGTAGGTCGGCCAGGCAGAGAAATGTGCCAGCCAAGAATAGCGTTCCCGAATACGAATACCTCCACCATAATGAGGGCATTACAGTATGGAAAAGATACAAATGACCATAAAACAGGGGTAAGAACACATCACGCAATAAAAATTGAATACCACCCCTTGTCCAATAAGCACAAGAGCTGACGGAAACACAAGCTTACGGTTTTATCCTGGGTCGTGGGTGGGAGTAATTAGTTGTGTAAGGCGTTCTATTATTCCCACCCAAACCCATTATCATATCGTACAGGTAGGTCCTGGGAACTTTTTCCAACGACGTTTGTATAACTAAGCTACCTGCCGCAAATAATTCATAATCGTTCAAGACTGCGCCACTTTTTTTGTGGCTATATTGCGTGGACCCCTATTTACTAGCACGAATATTGCTGCCTAGTGTAACCCCGGATCACACATATGCGAGAGTCTACGTTTTCCAGCAGCGAAGGGAGCAAATGCCTTAGCGGACCTTATACCTCCTACCTTCGAGCCACATTACCTCTCGGACTTCATTACACTGTTCAGTGCAATAAATCTTCCCCTCAATTTATGTTTCAATTGAAGTGCCCAGTTTCGTAGGAGACTATTGGTTCGATAAAGGGAAGTGGTTCTATAACGGGAAGGAGTGCTAGACGAAGTGGTGTATAAGCTGGTTAAACTACGTACGGACTCTATCGCTGAATCAACTGCGTAATCTACTTATGGTTCACCAACAGCTTAATCGAATGCTGCTGGTGGATTGATAAACCAAACGAAACGAACTTTATTTAGCGAAGTTAAAGGGTGCTTTAAAGAAGGAAAAGCTAAATTACATATATAAAGAATGACTGTAATAAAAGGCTAACGTCGAAGGTTAGTTTAGATCTTTCCCTCCTAGGGAAAGGAGAATTACGTGTACATAAGTCTGCAAATAAACTTGAAACTGTAGCAAATAGGCCCTGTAACGTTACGTTCTAGCCTGCTGCTATTAAGGGGTATATTGCAGTTTGAATGGTCAATGATAGGTACTCAGGCAGGTTTTTGCGGTGATGGTCAGGGGTGTGTGGGATGGCCATGCGTGAGGATGGCCCATTTATTTGGTGCTTGGGTTTGCCGAGCAAATTCTGCAAAGGTCTTCGTCGAAAGGAAGGTTCAATAAGCAGTCCTATCAGGGCAAGCAGGACTGAAAGGTTCCTCTCACGCTGGGCAAGCAGTAAAGTTAGAAGTAGTGAGGTGGGTCAAATAAGTAAAGTTATAAGTCGGAAGGTGAGGCTCAGGAAAGGTATAAGTAGTAAGGCGGGGACTAAATAGGTATAGGTTATTGGCTGGCATAAGGACCCACCCTATTCCATCCTATAGAGGTCTTCCCGCTTCCCTGTAATTAGGGTTCTCCATATCACATGGCTAAGCAAGCTTATTCCATCAAAATATCTGCTTTGAATCAGCAGTTCATAACAGCAAAAAGCCAAAATTTGCTATTATTCAACATAGTTAAATATTAACTCAACGGAGCCGGTTGTTCGCTTTATATAAATCATTTGAACTGACCTGTGGGAAGCGGTTTCGAAGGGATATGAAATAAAGCCTCTTCTATGGTGAAAGATAAATGTAACCCGGCCAAAGCGTGAGTCATAACGGTGGGAATAAAATGTACATCTATAGTGTGATGGTCCTACCCCTATATAAATATACTACGACCGGAATTAAAAGATCAATTATCTTATTATATAGTGACTCATGGTGTTGTAGAATAAGTCCTTCTTTTCTTTAATAGTAAAATATGATGATAATGGAATGCCGCCGCTGATGGGACTCGGGCGAGGGTTGAACTACACTCAGCTTTCATGAAGGAGCTCAGGCCCAGTGTGATCCGAAAAGACCAGCTATGCCCCCAAAGCAGCTCCTCTCTCTGTGCCTAAAGAATTCGCCTTCCTTAAATATCCCGCCAAGATTGTTTCAGTTAGAAAAACTAACCAGAGAAAAGAAACTTGTCCGTCCGAAGGGATATAGGGGGATATATGGATACAGCCAACCATCCGAAGGAGGGCAACTATCTAAATTCCAGGGATATTCGCAATGGTTCCTTAGATAAATCCTGCTCGTGCTAGCTACTTTAACCCGTCGAACTGCCTTTCCCTCCACCCTAGCCTTCGCCGCGGGATCAACTGGAGTAAGCTCGATTTACATATGTTCCTTCCTGGAACTGGAATAGGCTCTGCTCAATCTCGACCTGGCAGGAATGCAACGGGTATAAATATACATATGAAACCAGACGAAAGGGACCTGGGACTTAATTTACACCTGGGATAGGATCTATTACTGAAACAAGGTAAACTGAATCTGCTACAGCATAAACTACTCGTTTCACGGGTTCTGAAGAAACCCTGGCTGCTTACACCTTAGCTACTCCCTTTATGTGTTTCGCCGTATAATGAGAGTACGGCGTTTAGCTTTATTGTGGGATCCGTCATAGGTAGATATCTGTCCGTACGGAACGTCGCCTGTTTAGTCTTCATGATAGGCCGGAGTATGCCGTGCTTTTTCTTTATTGTATTATAGGCACTGCACCATCTAATACTATATAGTCTAGTATTTAGTTCG